>OKVS01000641.1_pt1 | contig 9871 bp, 11 predicted proteins | sample 1606911 | NCBI WGS metagenome assembly OKVS01 (sample SAMN03281016, study PRJEB24777) | human gut metagenome | isolation source: fecal sample PR161 from 1 month old female Malay infant, caesarean... | reverse complement strand
CATAATATCCAGCCCGCCTAAGGCCTTATGCGCTTCGTGAACCAGCGAACGGGCAAATTTCTCATCGCTTAAATCGCCTGGCAGCAGAACGGCTTTGCGTCCGCATTCTTCAATGATCTTTTTCACAGTAAAACACCGCTAAGTCTCTTTTTAGCCAACAAGAACTTAAAAGTTGCTAATTTGCCACTAATTCCTGAAGCACATTTACCGAAACAATTATTCGAAATGGACCCTAAAAAAATTGTTGGCTTAACCAACGATCCCAATGTTTTAAACGGGATTCGTAAAGAACGAATGCGCGCATATGGATTGCCTGAAAATACTTCTTATTCAGATATTGAAAAAATTCGGCGAGAACTGGCTTTTGCTAATGATCTTTATCAAAAATTAGGTTGTATCGTTATTGATGTCGCTTCTCTTTCAATTGAAGAAACTGCCTCAATGATTCTTAATGCTTTGAACTTAGAAGATCATAGTTATTATTCCACGGAAACATCCGAGGATTAAAAAAAACGAGAAAAAATCACTAGTGATTTTTCTCGTTTTTTTAAAAGACTTGAACGCCTTCTTGATCAATATTGAAAATTTGGATGCTCGCTTTGGTAGATAATTTCTCCAAACTTTGAACAATTTCGTTGGTTCGTTCTTCTGGCGACAAGATTAGCACAGTTGGACCAGCACCGCTTAAGAAAGAGCCATAAGCACCTTTTTGCTGAGTTAAACGACGAATTTCTTTTAAGTGAGGAACCAATGAACGACGATACGTTTCATGCCATTTATCTTGTTCCATCATTTTGCCTGCTAAAGGTAAATCTCCGTTTAAAATTGCGGCAATCATAACATTGGCAATTGAGCTGGCCGCGACCGCTTCTTTATAAGTCAATTTTTCGGGCAAAACAGCGCGACTTTTTTCGGTAAATAATGGTTCCTCTGGAATAAATGCAATGACATCACACATTGGAAAGTGATGTTTGACATGGTAGACTTGGTTTTCTACATGGCTAGCCACCACGAAATCTCCTAAAATAGCTGGGGCCACATTATCCGGATGTCCTTCCATCTCTGTGGCCAAACGAACTTTTTCTTTAGGGGACAAATTTAAATGTGCTAGTCGGTTAGCTAATTCAATGCCTGCTACAATCACACTTGAGCTACTGCCTAGTCCTCTTGCAAGGGGAATGTCAGAAACCATCCGAATAACTTTTGGTGTTAATTCTGGTGCAATTTTCAATGCCGTTTGAATTAATAAATTCTCTTCATTAGTAGGAATCTCTTCTCCCATAGTATGTTGAATTTCCCAAAATTCACTTTCACCTAAAACGTTGATTGTTAAATAAGCGGATAATGCAATGCCACATGAATCAAAGCCAGGTCCTAAGTTGGCACTAGTGGCAGGTACTCTTATTTTCATAGTGTTGCGACTCCTTTTCGTAAGTGCAGACGCATTTCTTCCACGTCACTCATTTTTGAAATAGCTACTTCTGTCTCCATTGCTGTATCAGGATCTTTCAGTCCGTTACCAGTAAAGACTGCCACGACGGTTTCACCTGCTTTGATTTTACCGCTTTTAACATGTTGAATAACTCCAGCTAATGAAGCAGCCGAACCAGGTTCAATGAAAACCCCATCTTGAGCAGCAATTTTTCGGTAAGCCGTTAAAATTTCTTGATCTGTCACGGCATCAATGAAACCACCGGATTCATCCCGTGCCTGTTCTGCTAGTTGCCAACTAGCAGGATTTCCAATCCGGATCGCTGTTGCCACGGTTTCAGGTTGCTCAATCACTTGGCCTTTCACGATCGCTGCGGCACCTTCTGCTTCAAAACCATGCATTCTTGGTAAAGTTGTTCCTTGTTTTCATGCCATTCTTTAAAGCCTTTCCAGTAAGCGGAAATATTGCCGGCATTTCCAACTGGAATCGCTAAGACATCGGGCGCTTGACCTAATTGTTCACAAACTTCAAAAGCTGCTGTCTTTTGCCCTTCTAAGCGATAAGGATTCACTGAATTAACTAGCGCAACTGCCTCAGTTTTCGCAATCTCTCGCACCGCTTTTAATGCTTCATCAAAGTTACCTGGAATCGAAATAATGTCTGCCCCATACATAATAGCTTGCGCCAATTTTCCCAGTGCGATTTTCCCTTCTGGAATCACTACATACGCTTTAATACCTGCTCTTGTGGCATACGCAGCAGCGGCGGCACTAGTATTTCCTGTAGAAGCACAAACAATCGCTTTGGCACCTTCTTCTACCGCTTTTGCTACAGCCATCACCATCCCGCGATCTTTGAATGAGCCAGTGGGATTTAAGCCTTCGTAATTTTCCATATAATTGAATACCTAATTCTTTGGATAAATTAGGTAAGGAATCAGTGGCGTATTTCCTTCGGCTAAAAGAAATCATTGGTGTTTTTTCTGTTACGGGCAAATACGCTTGATACTGTTTTAACAAACCTTCATACATGTTTACTCATCTCCTATAACCTTCATTACATTCAATAACTGAAAGGCTTCCGTATTTTGAATAGCTGTCACAACTTGTTGCATTGTGCTTTTGATATCTGGTGTGTAATGGCAACAATTCTTGCTCGCTGTCCATCTGATTTCTGTTGAACTAATTGATCAAAGCTGACTTCTGCTTTAGTCATTAATTGCGTCAACTGCAAAAATTGTCCTGGTGTATCTGGAACATCTAATGAAAAATAGTACTGCCCAAATACATTTTCGGAACTCGTCAATTGGGTTTTATGTTGATACGAATTGAACATATGGCCAGTCGTTGCCAAGCGAATGTTTTTAGCAATCGTAATTAAATCACTGACCACACTGGTTGCTGTCGGTTTAGCGCCAGCTCCTGGACCGTAATACATTGATTCCCCCACGCCTGCACTTTTTATAAATACTGCATTGTACTCATTCCGAACAGATGCAATAGGGTGCTTTTGATTGACTAGCATAGGCGCCACTTCCACCGAGATACTATTCTCATTTTGTTCAGCAGAGCCAATCAATTTGATTTCATACCCCAGTTGTTTAGCCATAGCGACATCATCTAAAGACAATCCGCGAATTCCACGAATATCAACTTGTGGTAATGAAACATTCATCCCAAAAGCAAATTGACTTAAAATAACCATTTTATAGGCTGCATCGATTCCATCGACATCATTTGTCGGATCCGCTTCAGCAAATCCCAACGCTTGCGCTTCTGCTAAAGCTTCTTCATAACTTTTATCAGCAGAAACCATTTGCGTAAGCATATAATTCGTCGTACCGTTAACAATTCCTAAAACTTTTTGAATATTGTCTGCCGCTAAGCTATTAGCAATTGTTCTTAAAATAGGAATCCCGCCAGCAACACTTGCTTCATAATATAAATCACAATGATGTTTTTGGGCTAACGCTACTAATTCACTCCCATGTTGCGCCTAGCAATCTTTATTAGCAGTCACAATATGTTTACCATTTTCTAAAGCTTTCATGATATACGTTTTGGCTGGTTCAATGGTTCCCATTAATTCCACAACGATTTGAATCTCTTTATCTTCTAAAATATCATCAATTGAAGTTGTTAAAGAAAGACCGTATTCTTCCGCTTGCGCTTGTTTCGTTTCAAGATTTCGGACAAATGCTTTTTCAATGACTACATTCATTCCTGTCACTTGTGAAATTTTCTCTTGATGTTCTTTCAAGAGAGTTAAAACGCCAGTGCCTACAGTCCCTAATCCTAGTAACCCGGTCTTTAAGGTATCCTTCATTTTTACCTCCATCAACAGCGCTATTCTAGTTACGCTATTTTTTCCTACTTTTTATCGGTGTTCAATATGCTCAAAGGTCTGATTTAAAATATCTATTACATGATGATCATCTAATGTATAAAAAAGTCGTTTTTCCTTCGCGACGTGCCTTGACAACCCGGCTATCTCTTAATAATTTTAGTTGATGAGAAACGGCGGACTGTTCCATTCCCAATTGTTCACTAATCGCCGTTACATTATGCTCGCCTTCTTTTAAAAGTAGCAAAATTCTTAAACGTGTTGGATCACTTAATACTTTATATAATTGACTTACTTGTTTGATTTCTTCCATTTGTTTCATTATAGTCGCCTCACTTTGCACTCATTATAACACAGAGTTTTTTAAAATAAGAACTGCGATTGTTCTTTCCTACGAAAAATATGGCACAAAGAAAGTTGGAAAAATGACAAACTTGTCGATTTTCCAACTTTCTTCATCTATTCGTGGTTGGCTTGCTGAACTGCATCCATCACGGCATAACGGAAGCCATTTTTTTCTAGAGCTACGACACCGCGAATCGTACTTCCTCCTGGAGAAGTCACTTCATCTTTCAATGCTCCTGGGTGTTTTTTCGTGTCTAAGGCTAAGGTCGCCGTTCCTTTTATCATTTGAGCGACAATTTCATAAGATAAGTCTCTTGGTAACCCTTCTAAGACTGCTGCATCTCCCAATGCTTCCATAAAGATATCAACAAAAGCTGGACTGCAACCAGCCACAGTACCCAAAAGTTTCCAGTTGCGCTTCACGAATTTCTTTGACTAACCCTAAAGTAGCAAGAAGTTCCATTACCAGTTCCTTCGTTTGGCCTTCAATTGTTGGTGCCAAGGCTACGCCAATCACGCCTTGATTCACGCTAACTGGTGTATTAGGAATGGCATGAACAACTTTGGCTTCTTTATTGCCAAGGGCCATTTGTGCTTCTTCTATGGTATGACCTGTTGCAACAGAAATCAATAGACTTTCGTTGGAAAAATGAGGGGCTAATTCCTGAAGGACAGGTAACACGACCTTTGCTCCTGTCGCAATAAAAATAACCTTACATTCTTGGAAAAGTGCATAATCTGTGACAAGTTGAAAGCCCCACTCTTTTTGAAGTGCTTCTGCTGTTCCACTTGATCCGCCTTTCACATATAAATGTTCCTTCTTGACTGCCTCAGCTTTCAGTAACCCTTTAATGATGGCACCGCCCATACTGCCAGCACCGATAAAGCCAATTTTCATAGCATTCCCTCCTTAGTTAAATAAAGTGTTTGTGTCAAAAGTCAATTAGCTTTTGACACAAACACTAACATTCGTACATTTTTTTCCGTACAGTCCTGTTTCGTTTATTTTATTTTGTTAATTCATTAACGACTGCTTCAAACGCAGCAATTTTTTTCAGAAGCTTCTGAACTACTTGTTGCTTTTGTTGCTAGATAGAATTTAATTTTTGGTTCTGTTCCTGATGGTCGGATAGCAATCCAACTGCCATCTTCTAAATGATATTTCAACACATCAGAAGGAGGCGTTTGTAATTGTTCTGTTTGACCATCTGCAAAAGTGCGTGTTAATTCTTTAAAATCTTCCGTTTGAGCAACTTGAATCCCGGCAAACTCAGTTGGCGCTTGTTCACGACATTTTGCCATTAAAGCTTTGATTTACCGCTTCCTTCAATTCCGCTCATTGTTACGGAAATAGTTTTTTCTTCAAAGTAACCAAATTCTTCAAAGATATCTTGTAAGCCATCGTATAATGTTTTCCTTGTTTTTTATAGAAAGCCGCTACTTCTGCTAATAAAACTAACGCTTGAATTGCATCTTTATCACGAACAAAAGGTTTCACTAAGTAACCATAACTTTCTTCAAAACCAAACATAAACGTTTGACTGTGGTCTTCTTCGTATTGTTGAATTTTTTCAGCAATAAATTTGAAACCTGTTAAAACATTAAACATCTTCGTATTATATTTCTCAGCAATCGCTGTAGCAAGTTCACTAGAAACGATTGATTTTAGAACCGCAGCATTTTGAGGCAACGTGCCTGCTTGTTGATGGGCTTCTAAAATATAATGAATCATAATTGAACCTAATTGATTTCCTGTTAATACTTGGTAGTCTCCATTTGGCATCCGCACAGCAGCACCTAAACGATCAGCATCTGGATCTGTTGCAATCAATAAATCAGCGCCTTCTTTTTCCCCTAAACGAATCGCGTATTCAAAAGCTGAATGTTCTTCAGGGTTTGGTGACTTAACTGTAGTAAAGTCAGGATCAGCAACGGCTTGCTCAGGTACTAAAACAAATTTTTCAAAACCGGCTTGTTTTAATGCCTTTTCTCCTAAAACATTTTCCCCAGTTCCATGTAAGGGAGTGTAAACTAATTTTAATTCTTTACCCATTTCGTTAATTAATTCTTGATTAATCGTAACTGTTTTAATTTCTTTCAAATACGCGTTATCGACTTCTTCACCAACAATGTTAATTAAACCGCTGTGGGCAACTTCTTCATCTGATAAGACATCAATTTTCAAAGAATTTTCGATACTACGAACATATTTAGTTAATGCATCTGCATCAGCTGGCGGCATTTGACCACCGTCTTCACCATAGACTTTGTAGCCATTATAGGCAGCTGGATTGTGAGAAGCCGTAATCATGATTCCCGCAAAAGCTTTAAAGTAGCGGACCGCTAAAAGATAATTCTTGGTGTTGGTCGTAAGCTTTCAAACACAAAAGAAGGAATATCATGTTTAGCTAATGTTTTAGCTGCTTCCATTGCAAATTCTGGAGACATATGACGTGAATCATAGGCAATAGCTACACCGCGACGTTTTGTTTCAGGATCTTGCGTATCCATAAAACGTGCAAGTCCTTCTGTTGCTTGACGAACCGTAAAGATATTCATCCGATTAATACCGGCGCCTAAAATCCCGCGCATCCCGGCAGTCCCAAATTCTAATGGTGCGTAAAATGCATCTTCACATTTTTCAGGGTCTGTATTTAAGTCCTTTAATTCATTTTTTAAATTTTCTGGAATATTTTCTTCATTTAACCATTGTTGGTAAACTTGTTCCCAAGACATGGAAAACACCTCATTTGTTTTTTTGTTTTTACTTTTTAAGTATAGCATTGGATATTCGTTTAGAAAAGGGAAGTTGTAGCGTTTTCTCTCAGCAAATGATTTTTATAAGAAAAATCTTACTTACTGTTCTATTTTTGTTTGTCTATTTTCAGAAAGCTGTCGTGTAATCCGTACCATTCGCTCACAAAAAAGAGGCATTTCTTCTGGTGAAATTCGGGAACAGTTCAAGCGAATACTTCCACGTTTTTCACTAAAAGCTACACTTGGTGCTACCAAAACACCTTCTCGTAAAAACACTTGCCAATCTTCTGGCTTAAGTGCCCCTTGACGCCAATGTGCCCATAAATAAAAACCGCCTTTTACTGGCGAAACTTCCCATTCTGGCAACGATTTAAATACTTGATATACAGCTGTTGCTCGTTGTTCCACTTGTTTATTTAATAACGTAAATTTTTTCAGAAAAAGAAGGATCTTCAATCGCCATTTTAGCGAGCATCTGCGGAAAAATACTCAACGAAACATCCATCATTTTTCTGGCTTCTGCAATTTGTTTCGTCACAGAGGCGGGCGCACTTAACCAACCAATTTTCGTGGTCGAACCTAAAATTTTTGACAACGAACCGATATACAAGACATTGTCTGGATCTAATTTTTTTAAAGGAGGAATTTCTGTTTTCGGGATAAAACTTAGCTGCCCAAAAACATCATCTTCTAAAATAGGAACTTGATACGTTTGACAAACTTTCACGAGCTGTTCTCTTTTTCTCAAAGGCATCACTGTTCCAGTGGGATTTTGAAAGGAAGGATTAACCATAACCATTTTGATGCGATGTTGTCGAATTGTTTGTTCTAGCGCTTCAAGATCAATCCCTTCCTCTGTCATGGGCACACCAAATAAGCGCACACCAGCAGCTTGGAAAATTGGTAAGGCATAGAAGAAAGATGGATCTTCTACGGCAACACTATCTCCTTGTCTCAATAAAACTTGCAAAACTAAAAAAAGTGCTTGTTGCGCACCTGAAGTAAGCAATAAACTTTCACTTGGTAAATGAAGCTGATATTCCGTTGCATGTAATTGGCTTGGATTTCTTTTTCTTAACGGCAAATAACCTAATTCATCTTGTGCTTCCTCTTTTAAAAAATTGTTTCCAATTTAATGCTGGAAAATCGAAACTGGGAATTAAATCTAACGGCAACTCGCCTGTATACATATCTAAGTCAGTCGGCAAATTTTGTTTAGCTCGTAACTCAATCTCTGCCACCAAGGGATGAACTTGTTTGAACACATTTTGTTCTAGATAACGATGCCAATCCGTTCGTGGCGTCATCATTACCCCCCATTTTCCTTCGTTGACAATCGTTCCGCTCCCTCTTTTTCGCACAATCCAGCCTAAGTCCACCAGTTCGTCTAATGCATGAACAACGGTTGAACGATTGACAGACAAGTACTCTGCCAGTTTACGTTCTGAAGGGATTTTTTCGCCTGGTAATAATTCGCCTGTTTGAATCTTTTGAACAATCATTTCCATAATACTGCGATAAATGGGAACATTTTGTTCTTTTTTAAGTTGCCACATAGCAATCACCTCAACAATTGGATGTAGTTTAAAAGTAATCCAGTTTAATGCTTTTGTCAATCGAAAATACAAGAAAAGTGGGACAGCCGTTTTTGACGAATGTCCCACTTTTCTGTTTTACTATTAACAGGTTTGTCTCAATGTTTGTGTAAAAATGCTTGGATGGTGTTATAAAAGATTCCTGCGAACATAAAGATTAACCAACTAAACCGCCAATCCCCTAAAACAAAACTAATAAATAGATAGAGTGCAACAACTAAGGGCCAATAAACGGATGCAATAATTGCACCGACAGGATTTCCCACAGGTCCTTCCTCTGTTTTTGTTTGTTGAGGGGCAAAATCAGGATGACCAACATGTTCTGAATAAAAATAAGTTTCATTTAGCAATTTATTAAAACTTCCTTTAATTACTCCACCAAATATAAACAAGAAGACACCCACCGATACTAAAAAGAAGAGCCAACTAATCCCCATCGTTCCATTATAATATTGTCCGCCCATCATTTGATGCATGGAACGGCGCATCATCAGATGAAGGCCACTACTAAAGACAACAACTGGGATTAAACCCAAAATACAAAAAACGACGCCCGCTGCCATACAAAAAATAAATGATCGTTGAAAACTTTGTTCTCTTTGTGCAACTTCTTTTTTTAACTTAATCGGAATCAATCGTTGCCCCAGTTGTTTGTCCATTGCAACAAACCGATTACCAGCAACAATAAATAATGGAACGCCGATTGCCACACCTATGAAAAGACAAACTAAACCAAGACCGTTAGAAAGAACACCACGCATACCAACCAGCAAGCCAACACCCACCATGATTGCAACAACACCAAGGCCAATTTGAATAGCACCTTTACGTTGGACAGCTAAATAGTCAAGTCCTTCCTCCACTGAAATTTCTGGCAAACCGTTCATTGAATCGTTTGTTTCATCCACTTGTTTATTTTCTAAATTCAATTCTTCCATTAATTCATCAATAGTACCAAATTCAGAAATAATTGTACCAATTGCTTCATTTTCCGATTTTCCTTGGCTGAGCAAATCTTCATAACGATCCTCAGCATTTGCTAATAAGTCCGCCTTTAATTGTTTTGTTTCAGATGTTTCAACAACACCTGAAAATAAGCTATCAATAAATTCTTCTATAATTTTCATTTTCCCATCTCCTTTACAAATGCTTCGACGACGTCTTTTGTTACTTCCCATTCTAGTAACTTTTCCTCTAAATAACGCTCTCCTGCATGGGTTATTTGATTAATAGGTCCGCTTTTTTGCCATGCGTTACTTCTCCTGGAAATGATTCAATGTAGCCATTTTTCTCTAAACGTGTAAAAGCAGTAATAAAGTGTCGTTTCTTTAAATCGAATATTGTTCTTTAGAAATTTTACACGAATGCGTTTTAGAAAATTCGCATAACCATATGAAGC
>OKVS01000640.1_pt1 | contig 9884 bp, 10 predicted proteins | sample 1606911 | NCBI WGS metagenome assembly OKVS01 (sample SAMN03281016, study PRJEB24777) | human gut metagenome | isolation source: fecal sample PR161 from 1 month old female Malay infant, caesarean... | reverse complement strand
CATCAGGGTATCCCATGAAACAAATCACCTTTGCTTCCCGCAACCACCAGCTCACCAATACCAATACCTGGACACCGGACAGCCAGTGGCTGGTCTACGATGTGCGCCCGTCCGGGGCATCGTTCACCGGCGAAACCATAGAGCGGGTAAACGTCGGTACGGGCGAGGTTGAGGTGATTTATCGTGCCACGCACGGCGCGCATGTCGGGGTGGTGACCGTTCATCCTGCACAAGACAAATACGTCTTTATCCACGGCCCGAAAAACCCGGATGCAGACTGGCAATACGATTTTCACCATCGCCAGGGCGTGATTGTCCATAACGGCCAGGCGAGCAACCTCGATGCCATGGATATCACCGCGCCCTATACCGCAGGCGCACTCCGTGGCGGCAGCCATGTACACGTCTTTAGCCCGAACGGGCAGTTCGTCAGCTTCACCTATAACGACCATGTGTTGCATGAGCGCGATCCAAAGCTCGATTTACGTAACGTTGGCGTCGCCGCACCCTTTGGCCCGGTCATCCCGCAGGGCAACCATCCTCATGAATATCCGGGCACCTTCTGGAGCGTGCTGGTAAGCCGCACGACGCCGAACCCACAGCCGGGCAGCGATGAGATCAACCGCGCCTATGAAGAGGGCTGGGTGGGCAACGGCAGGCTGGCGTTTATTGGCGATACCCTGTCTGTGAAAGGCGAAAAAGTGCCTGAACTGTTTATTGTCGATCTGCCCAAAGACGAGCAGGGCTGGAAACAGGCAGGCGATGCGCCATTGCAGGGCACGCCAGAGACGATGCCAGCACCGCCTGCTGGGGTGCTGCAGCGCCGTCTGACTTTCACCCATCAAAAGGCGTATCCGGGGCTGGTGAACGTGCCGCGCCACTGGGTGCGCAGCAACCCGCAGGGTACGCAGATTGCTTTTCTGATGCGTGATGACAACGGCATTGTCCAGCTGTGGCTGATCTCACCTGAAGGCGGCGAGCCGCGTCAGTTAACGCATACCGAAAGCGGTATCCAGTCGGCATTCAACTGGCATCCTTCGGGCGACAGTCTGGGATTTGTGCTGGAAAATCGTATCGCCTGCTGCGATGCGCAGACCGGAGAGGTCACGTTTTTTGACGTCCGATCACGGCAATCCGCCGTCTGCTGATGCGGTCGTCTTTTCCCCGAACGGGCGCGCTATTGCATGGATGGAGGAGAAAGAGGGTTTCCGCCAGCTGTGGCTAACGGAAACCGCACAGGATTAGCGTCGCGGCATCTCGGCGGGCGGGATAACGGCGTTGGTTGCCAGATTTTGCTGCTCGCTTTTCTCAACGCGCGAACGTACGGAACTGTCCGTGCGGAACATATCCCAGGGCAGCAAAAGCGTATCGGCCACTGCCGTGAACGGCATATCGAGGATCACCAGGGATTTGGTGCCCCAGTTCGTGTCATCATCGGAGATCATCGCCGCGCTGGCGCGCGTCCCCGGATATGTTCCTTCTTTACCGCCGGTGTGAGACATCACGCTCGAACACCCGCAAAGTAAAACCACCCCGCTGAACGTCGTCAGCTTTATCAGAACATTTTTCATCATCACTCAGTCATCGTTAATGGCACTGCATAGACCTGCAACTCAGGGTTATAGCGAGCCTTATCCGAAATGAATAGCCCGATAACCCCGCACTGTGGCAGCCATCGCAATTTAACCCTTTGTGCTGTTGTCCCAGAGTCTATGCGACAACCAGCAAAGTGCAAAAAAATCTCGCCTAAATAGTCTTGAAAAGCTCGGTTCCAGACCCATTTTAAGAATGTGACCCGATAACGAACACGCCTGATGGGTGCTCGGGGGCGCAAAGGCCTGTCCATGGTGGAAGGCTACAATTTCTCGCTGATTTCAGGAGTATTATCTATGCGTAACTTCGATCTTTCTCCGCTATACCGTTCTGCAATTGGTTTTGACCGCCTGTTTAACCATTTAGAAAATAACCAAAGCCAGAGCAACGGCTACCCTCCATACAATGTTGAGCTGGTTGACGAAAACCACTACCGCATCGCCATTGCCGTCGCCGGTTTTGCAGAAAACGAGCTGGAAATCACCGCGCAGGACAACCTGCTGGTGGTGAAAGGTTCCCATACGGCCGAGCAGAAAGAACGTACCTACCTTTACCAGGGCATCGCCGAGCGCAACTTTGAACGCAAGTTCCAGTTAGCCGAGAACATTCACGTTAAAGGCGCGAACCTGGTTAACGGCCTGCTGTTTATCGAACTGGAACGCGTGATTCCGGAAGAGAAAAAACCGCGCCGTATCGAAATTAACTAATTACGCGGGTCGCGCGGGCGGCCCACCCAGACTTGCTTGCCGTAACGGGAGCATATGCGAATCCATCAGGATTTGCAGGAACAACTGTGCACAAAATTAAACTGTGCCGAACTCGCTTCTCAGAAGGAGATTTAGTATGCGTAACTACGATTTATCCCCCCTGCTGCGTCAGTGGATTGGTTTTGACAAACTGGCTAATGCCCTGCAAAGCACCACCGAGCAACAGACATTTCCGCCGTACAACATCGAAAAAAGCGACGATAACCACTATCGCATCACCCTTGCGCTGGCCGGGTTCCGCCAGGAAGATCTGGATATCCAGCTCGAAGGCGCGCGCCTGACCGTGAAGGGTACGCCGGAAAAACAAGAGACCGAAACCCGGTGGCTGCATCAGGGTCTGGTTAATCAGCCGTTTAGCCTGAGCTTTACCCTGGCAGACCATATGGAAGTGTCCGGTGCGACGTTTACCAACGGGCTGCTGCATATCGATCTTATCCGTAACGTGCCGGAAGCCATCGCACCGCAGCGTATCGCCATTAGCGAGCGGCCGGCGTTGAACAGCTAATCCGCTTTACTCACAGACTGCACAAAGCCCTGCTCCGGCAGGGCTTTTTTGTGCGCCATCGCCCATACAACCGCATCCGGCTCTGAGAAAATCCTTGTTATAACTAAGGTTATGCCAAGGATGTGGATCATGAGTGATATCGCGTTAACCGTAAGCGTGTTGGCCCTGGCCGCGGTTGTAGGGCTATGGATTGGCAATATCAAAATCCGTGGCGTCGGGTTTGGGATTGGCGGGGTGCTGTTTGGCGGCATTTTTGTCGGGCATTTTGCTGACAAGCTCGGGCTGGTTCTCAGCGCCGATATGCTCCACTTTATTCAGGAGTTCGGCCTGATCCTCTTCGTCTACACCATCGGGATTCAGGTAGGGCCGGGCTTTTTCGCTTCCCTGCGCGTCTCCGGGCTACGGCTCAATCTGTTTGCCCTCGGCATTGTGGTGATGGGCGGGCTGGTCACCGCGATCCTGCACAAAATCTTTGCTATCCCGCTGCCCGTGGTGCTGGGCATTTTCTCCGGGGCGGTTACCAACACGCCGGCGCTCGGTGCCGGGCAGCAAATCCTGCGCGATTTGGGCATTGAACCCGGCATTGTTGACCAGATGGGGATGAGCTACGCCATGGCCTATCCGTTTGGGATTTGCGGCATTCTGCTCTCCATGTGGCTGGTCCGCGTCCTGTTTCGCGTTAACGTCGACAAAGAGGCGAAGGATCACGAAACCACGCTCACCAACGGCCACATGCCGATCAAAACCATCAACATTCGCGTCGATAACCCCAACCTGAACAATATGGCGATTCAGGACGTACCGATTCTGAACAGCGCCAATATTATCTGCTCCCGCCTTAAGCGCGACGACGTGCTGATGGTGCCTGCGCCCGGCACGATGATCCAGCAGGGTGACCTGCTGCACCTGGTCGGCCAGCCGGGGGATTTAAACAACGCGCGGCTGGTGATTGGTCAGGAAGTGGATACCTCGCTTTCAACCCGCGGCACCGATATGCGCGTGGAGCGTGTTGTGGTGACCAACGAGCACGTTCTGGGCAAGAAAATACGCGATCTGCAGGTAAAAGAGCGCTACGACGTGGTCATCTCCCGCCTCAACCGTGCGGGCGTCGAACTGGTTGCCAGCCCGGAGGCCAGCCTGCAGTTCGGGGATATCCTCAACCTGGTCGGACGCCCGTCGTCCATCGATGCCGTGGCGGATATGGTAGGCAACGCCCAGCAAAAACTGCAGCAGGTGCAGATGCTGCCGGTGTTTATCGGCATCGGGCTTGGCGTGCTGCTCGGCTCTATTCCGCTGTACGTGCCGGGCTTCCCGGTGGCGCTCAAGCTCGGCCTGGCGGGCGGGCCGCTGATTATGGCGCTGATCCTCGGGCGTATCGGCTGTATCGGGAAGCTCTACTGGTTTATGCCGCCGAGCGCTAACCTGGCGCTGCGCGAGTTGGGCATCGTGCTGTTCCTGGCGGTTGTCGGGCTGAAGTCCGGCGGGGATTTTATCGATACCCTGGTCAAGGGCGAAGGGATGAGCTGGGTCGGCTACGGCATCTTTATCACGGCGATCCCGCTGCTGACGGTGGCAATCCTGGCGCGGATGTTCGCCAAAATGAACTACCTGACGCTGTGCGGTATGCTAGCGGGCTCCATGACCGACCCGCCAGCCCTCGCTTTTGCCAACAACCTGCACGCCACCAGCGGCGCGGCCGCGCTCTCCTATGCCACCGTCTACCCGCTGGTGATGTTCCTGCGCATCATCACCCCGCAGCTACTGGCGGTGCTTTTCTGGGGGATGGGCTAACAGCTCTTCCGGGTGGATGCGCCGCAGATGGTAGTCTACCTGGTAATCGCTGGTATTTCGGAACATCACGGAATAATTGAGGAACTCGCCGCTGTCGCTGTAGGAGAGAGAGGTAATTCGCAGCAGCGGCGTCTGTTCCGGCAGATTCATATAACCGGCCAGCTGTTTATCTGCCAGCACCGGCGTCAGGCTCTCGTAGTTGCCGCTGATGGTGATCCCGCATTCCTTCTCAATGTAATCAAACTTAGACCCCTCAAGATGCGCCAGCGACAGGTTGCGGAACAGCTTCACCGGCATAAAGCTGTCTTCCAGCATCAGCGGCTTTCCGTCCACGTAGCGCACCCGCCGTGAAAAGTAGATCCGCTCATCCACCTGGATCCGCAGCTGGCTGGCGATGGCGGGCGGGGCGGGCATCACTTCGAACTGCAGCACCTTGCTCTGCACCTCTTTTCCCTGCTGACGCAGCACCTCCACCAGCCCGGTCAGGTTAGTGGTTTCGTGGTGAACGTCTTTGCGCGAGACAAACGTTCCGCTGCCGTGCCGGCGCTCAACCAGCCCCCAGCTCACCAGCAGATCCAGCGCCTTGCGGATGGTCATGCGCGCCACGCCAAACTCCTGCGCCAGCGCTTTTTCGCCAGGCAGCGGGCTGCCGATGTTGTAGTCCGATGAATTCAGCCGCAGCCGCAACCTGTCAGCAATTGATTTGTAGATCACCAGTAGACCTCTCTGCCCTTATCAGGGCGTGGAATGCGTCCTGACATGTCCATATTTACCGCAAGAAGTAGACCTGACTGGTCAAAATAAAACCATGAATGCGATCACGAATCGCAGCGGCACGCCATGTTCGTACATCAGTAAGTTCTTATGCTCACCTCAGGCCAGCACAAAACCATAAAGGCCTCTACCCCTACAGGTTGTTACGTGAGGATTTAAAAATGCTCAGTCAAATACAACGTTTTGGCGGTGCCATGTTTACCCCGGTGTTGCTGTTTCCGTTTGCCGGGATCGTGGTGGGAATCGCCATCATGCTTCGCAACCCGCTGTTTGTCGGCGAAGCCTTAACCGCCCCCGATCATCTTTTCGCGCAGATCGTTCACATCATTGAAGAGGGCGGCTGGGCGGTGTTTCGCAATATGCCGCTGATTTTTGCCGTCGGCTTACCGATTGGGCTGGCGAAGCAGGCGCAGGGCCGCGCCTGTCTGGCCGTGCTGATTAGCTTCCTGACCTGGAACTACTTCATCAACGCCATGGGGATGACCTGGGGCCACTTCTTTGGCGTCGACTTCTCCGCCGAACCGACGGCGGGAAGCGGGCTGGCGATGATTGCCGGGATCAAAACGCTCGATACCAGCATCATCGGCGCCATCGTGATCTCAGGCATCGTCACCGCCATCCACAACCGCTATTTCGACAAGCCGCTGCCGGTCTTTCTGGGGATTTTCCAGGGCAGCTCGTTTGTCGTTATCCTCGCGTTCTTCGTGATGATCCCCTGCGCCTGGCTGACGCTGCTGGGCTGGCCGAAAGTGCAGATGGGCATCGAATCCCTGCAGGCGTTCCTGCGCTCTGCCGGGGCGCTGGGCGTGTGGGTGTATACCTTCCTGGAACGCATTCTGATCCCAACTGGCCTGCACCACTTTGTCTACGGTCCGTTCATCTTCGGCCCGGCGGCGGTGGAGGGTGGTATTCAGGTCTACTGGGCACAGCATCTGCAGGAATTCAGCCAGAGCACCCTGCCGCTGAAGACCCCTCTTTCCCGGAAGGTGGGCTTCGCGCTGCACGGCAACTCAAAAGTGTTTGGCTCGGTCGGGATTGCCTTCGCTATCTGGTACACCGCGTCGCCGGAAAACCGCGTCAAGGTGGCGGGGCTGCTGGTTCCGGCCACGCTCACCGCCGTGCTGGTGGGCATTACCGAACCGCTTGAGTTCACCTTCCTGTTTATCTCGCCGCTGCTGTTCGCCGTGCACGCCGTGCTGGCGGCCACCATGGCGACGGTGATGTACGCCTTCGGCGTCGTGGGGAACATGGGCGGCGGCCTGCTGGACCAGTTCCTGCCGCAAAACTGGATCCCGATGTTCCATAACCACGCCTCGACGGTGTTCACCCAGATCGGCATTGGCATCTGCTTCACCGGCATCTACTTCGTGATCTTCAAAACGCTGATTGAGCGTCTGAACCTGAAAACGCCGGGCCGGGAAGAGAGCGAAATCAAACTCTACAGCAAGGCCGACTATAAGGCGGCGCGCGGGCAAACCACCGCCCCGGCGGCGGCCAGCCAGCAGGTTGGGCAAGCCGCCGGATTCCTGCAGGCGCTCGGCGGCGCGGCCAACATCGAAAGCATCAATAACTGCGCCACCCGCCTGCGTATCGCGCTGGTGGATATGGCGAAAACCCAAAGCGACGACGTCTTCAAAGCCCTGGGCGCACACGGCGTAGTGCGACGCGGCAACGGCATTCAGGTGATTGTCGGCCTGCACGTTCCTCAGGTGCGCGACCAGCTGGAATCGCTGATGAAAACCCCTTTAACAAATGAACAAACCACCCTGACAGAGGCTATATCATGAAAAAATTCTCAGTTGTCATTGCAGGCGGCGGCAGCACCTTTACGCCTGGTATCGTCCTGATGCTGTTAGCCAACCGTGACCGTTTCCCGCTGCGCGCCCTGAAGTTCTATGACAACGACGGCGCGCGTCAGGAGACCATCGCCGAAGCGTGCAGAATCATCCTTAAGGAGCAGGCCCCGGAGATTGAATTCAGCTACACCACCGATCCAAAAGCGGCGTTTACCGATGTCGATTTCGTGATGGCGCACATCCGCGTGGGCAAATACCCGATGCGCGAAAAAGATGAAAAAATCCCGCTGCGCCACGGCGTGCTGGGCCAGGAAACCTGCGGACCGGGCGGTATCTCTTACGGCATGCGCTCTATCGGCGGCGTGCTGGAGCTGGTGGATTATATGGAGCAGTACTCCCCGAACGCGTGGATGCTGAACTACTCCAACCCGGCGGCGATTGTTGCGGAAGCCACGCGCCGCCTGCGTCCGAACGCTAAAATCCTCAACATCTGCGATATGCCGATTGGCATTGAAGGGCGCATGGCGCAGATTGTCGGCCTGAAGGACCGCAAAGAGATGCGCGTGCGCTACTACGGCCTGAACCACTTCGGCTGGTGGACGTCGATTGAAGACCTGAACGGCAACGATCTGATGCCGAAGCTGCGCGAATACGTGGCGAAAAACGGCTATGTTCCGCCTTCGGAAGATGCGCATATCGAAGCGAGCTGGAACGATACCTTTGCCAAAGCTAAAGACGTGCAGGCGCTGGATCCGGACACCATGCCGAACACCTACCTGAAGTATTACCTGTTCCCGGACTACGTGGTCGCGCATTCCAACCCGGAACGGACCCGCGCCAATGAAGTTATGGATCACCGTGAGAAGCATGTGTTCAGTTCCTGTCGGGCGATTATCGAAGCCGGCAACTCCGCCGCCGGTGAGCTGGAAATCGACGAACATGCGTCGTACATCGTCGATCTGGCGACTGCGATTGCCTTTAACACCCAGGAGCGGATGCTGCTGATAGTGCCAAACAACGGTGCTATCCATAACTTTGACGCCGACGCGATGGTGGAGATCCCGTGCCTGGTGGGCCATAACGGACCGGAGCCGCTTACGGTGGGCGATATTCCGCATTTCCAGAAAGGGCTGATGAGCCAGCAGGTGGCGGTGGAAAAACTGGTGGTGGATGCCTGGGAGCAGCGCTCGTACCAGAAGCTCTGGCAGGCCATTACCCTGTCGAAAACCGTGCCGAGCGCCTCCGTCGCGAAAGCGATTCTGGATGACCTGATCGAGGCCAACAAAGAGTACTGGCCAGAGCTGCATTAATCGTCCTGACCGGCATCGCCCGATGCCGGTCTCCTTGTCCTTGTCGATTTACGCTATGCTGAAGCCTGCCCGTAGCACGACAAGGAATCTCCATGAAAATTTCCCGCCTCGGCGAAGCGCCGGACTACCGCTTCTCTCTGGCTAATGAACGCACGTTTTTAGCGTGGATCCGCACCGCACTGGGCTTTCTGGCCGCAGGGGTGGGTCTCGATCAGCTCGCGCCTGATTTCGCCACGCCGCTGATTCGTGAAGTGCTGGCGCTGCTGCTGTGCCTGTTCGCGGGCGTGCTGGCGATTTACGGCTACCTGCGATGGCTGCGCAATGAGAAGGCGATGCGCCTGAAGCAGGATCTGCCCTATACGCGCGGGTTACTCATCATCAGCGTGATTCTGCTGGCGGCGGCGGGCGTGGTGATGGGGCTGGTGTTCTATGGCGGATAGCCGCAAAGCGCGGCGCGAAGCGGACCCCGGCCTGCAGCCGGAGCGGACGTCGCTGGCCTGGCTGCGCACGCTGCTGGGGTATGGCGCGCTGATTGCCCTGGCGATTAAGCACAACTGGCACCGAACCGGGGTGCCATTCTGGATCTCTATTATTGTGCTGGCGCTGGTGGCCATCATTTTATGGCGCTATACCCGCAGCCGTAACCTGATGGACGTGGCGCAGAACGATTTTGTACAGCCGAAAGCGGTGCGGGATAAGTTCCTGATCGCACTCGCTGTTCTCTCGTTATCGCTGCTGTTTGCGGTGACCCATATTCAGCAAATTTTGAGCCTGTAAACCGAGTGGCGGCTTAATTACTTCCCTTTAGCCAGATACTTGGCCATCTCGTCTTCCGGCACCATGCCGCCGCCGGTTGCCCACACCAGGTGGGTAACGCTGGCGTCTGAAGGCACGCGCACCGGCCCGGCCATCCCCGCCAGCGCTGAAGGCTCAAGGCGGATCCCTTCCTCCTGCGCCAGCCAGCCTAGCATGTCGTACATGCTCCGATCGGAAAGGGTATAGAACCCGTCTAGCAGGCGCTCCATCGCGCGGCCCACGAAGCCGGACGCGCGCCCAACCGCCAGACCGTCCGCCGCCGTCACGTTATCAATGCCCAGATCCTGCACTGCAATCGCATCATGCAGGCCGGTGTAAACGCCCAGCAGCATGCACGGCGAGTGCGTTGGCTCCGCGAAGAAGCAGTGCACGTTATCACCAAAGGCCAGCTTCAGGCCAAACGCCACGCCGCCAGGCCCGCCGCCTACGCCGCACGGCAGATAGACGTACAGGGGATGATCCGCATCCACCACGCGGCCCTGTTCGGTGAACTGCGCTTTCAGGCGCTCACCCGCCACCGCATAGCCCAGGA
>OKVS01000637.1_pt1 | contig 9961 bp, 11 predicted proteins | sample 1606911 | NCBI WGS metagenome assembly OKVS01 (sample SAMN03281016, study PRJEB24777) | human gut metagenome | isolation source: fecal sample PR161 from 1 month old female Malay infant, caesarean... | reverse complement strand
TGAAAGAAAAAGGTATTTGACATAGTTCCTTAGTGACAACTATATCAAATACCAAAATCAATCAGCAATACACGCTGAATCTTCACAAGTATGAGAATCTTTTTACGGCAAAACATTTCCCGCTGCACGATAAATATCGTACCAATCTTCGCGACTAATCACAATGTCTGCTGCTTTAGCAATTTCTTCAATTCTACCAAGATTCATACTTCCTGCGATGACTTGCATATTAGCAGGGTGGCGCAGAATCCAGCTGCTGGCTAAACCAGTTGGCGTTGTTTGATATTTTTCAGCCAATTCGCTTAATTTTTGATTTAACTCAGGGAATTTTTCATTTCCAATAAAGACACCTTCAAAATAACCATATTGGTACGGTGACCATGCTTGAATAGTCATTTGTTTCAACCGTGAATAATCTAAAATACCATGATCATAATCAATGCTTCCTGATATTTCCATATTTGTTTGTAAGCCTTGATCCACCATGCCAGTATGCTTGATGCCAAATTGTAATTGATTGGCTAATAATGGCTGTTTAACAGCTGTTTTTAAAAGTTCAATTTGTCCTGGCGTTTGGTTACTTACACCAAAATAGCGAACTTTCCCTTGTTTTTCTAATAAATGAAAAGCTTCAGCTACTTCTTCTGGTTCCACTAAAGTATCTGGACGATGCAACAATAATGCATCGACTGAATCTACACCTAAACGCTGTAAACTCCCTTCGACCGCTTCTAAAATATGTGCTTTTGAAAAGTCAAAAAAGCCTTGACGAATCCCACATTTCGTTTGTATAAAAATATCTTCACGACGAATGGTACTTTCTTTTAAAGCCTTACCAAAAATGGTTTCGCAGTCGCCGCCACCATAAATGTCGGCGTGATCAAAAAAGTGTAATGCCATGATCATAAGCAGTTTCAATTACCTGTTGAGGATTTTCAGCACCATTTAAGCGCATACATCCTAAGATAACCGAAGAAACTGTTTCGTCACTTGTACCAAATTGCAGTTGTTTCATTTTAAATATCCTCCTCATCCATTCCTCTTACTTCTTCATTTTTAACACTATTTTAGACAAAAATTGGGACTTCTTACGGTAGATTCGCTTTCGACATTTTTCAAAAAAAGCAGGAGATAATTCCTCTGGCAAATAAACCACTGTCTTAGAAGAAAGCGCTACGTTCATCTGAAACAAATGATTGACAATTAAGAGGTGTACTTGGTGAAGTTGATACGTTGGTTTTCCATGAATAATTGTAATATTCTTTTTTCACTGAAATAGCTTTTTATAGATTGCCCCAACGCTTGTTCCTTTTCTGGAGGAAAGTCCGTCAATAGGCAAATAATATATTTTTTTCATATAAAATCGGGTCAAATAAATCTAGGATGTGATAAAAATAGCAACTCGTCAATTCCCTTTCTTTTACTGAAGTAAAGACTGGATACAGGTGTTTTAAAAGCCTAATTAGTTTCTGTAATCTGTGCCAAGTTTGATGATAACGAGCAGCGAGTGTTTGTTCCTGTTTATGAGCTGGCAACCATGCTTGTCCGTCTAATAAACTATTCATATGCGTACTTAAAAATCGACATAAATGAATTTCTTGATAATTAAAATGATGTTGTGTAAAATTTCTCCTAATTTCTTTCATAATAAAAATAGCTGTTTTAAGCATAAACTTTCTATTTTCATTTGCTCATGAATAAAATACTTTCGCGCTCTCTTGCCAAAGCAACCACCAAAATGTGCTTCAAGAATCACAAATAACGCTTTTTGTTCTTTAAGAGACATAAAAGAAGTGCTCAACACTTCCACACGAAATAAATAAAAAAAAGCACTTGTTTGTTGAAATAAATTAGCCTTTGGCACTGAAATTTCATGCCCGCCTCTATATCGTTTCTCCCAAATATAAATTAGCCAACTAAGATGATTCTGTTGTGCTACATTTAAATCCAACTCAAAAAAGGTAATGATTTTCCGAGTCATTTCTCTGTTTTCTTCCAGACAGCTTTCTTGAAAAACAAATAAAAACAAAGGATTAACTGTCGAATTTGCCATTCATTGCCAGTTAAATCGTAATGATTTTTGACGTACAATAATATCAAAATTAACTAGCCAACGTCGAATATTAGAAAGTTTCTTCCGAAGAGTTGATTCCTGTAATCCCAATACCTGGGTCAATTGCGCATAATTGATTCGCTCTTCAATTAGACAACGTAAAATATAAAATTCGGGAATAAAATAACAAAATTTTTGTCTAAACCGAGCCAAGCCACAAACGCATAATTCACGATATTTTACAATTCCTTTGGTCGTTGTATAAATCTTACAAAGCCCTTCTATCTTAAACGTTTCCTGCTTTTTTTCAAAACGTTGAATGTAACAATGGATGGTTTTGTCGCTCACCTTTAGTTTTTCTGCAGCCATCAAAACAGAAAATGTCTGCTCTTGTTGCAGTAAATCCAACAATTCCAACATATTTTTATGTTCAAAAGACAATAATTCCTTGAAATCCATATATCGTCCCCTTTCACTCCCTTGTTATAAGAATACGTCAAATAAGGCAAAAATTTTTTTTAAGAAGAAAAAAATAGAGAACAAAAAGTATTGATTACTTTCCGCTCTCTACAATTATATCGAATTATTTTTTTGAAATATGCAGTGTCATAGCATTTGCTGCTACAATAATTGTACTTAATGACATCAAGACAGCACCTACAGCTGGATTTAAAACAATCCCAATTGGTGCAAGAACCCCAGCCGCTAAAGGAATGGCGACAATATTGTACCCAGCTCCCCACCAAAGATTTTGGATCATTTTACGTCGTGTTTGTTTGGCTAAATCTAAGAACCTTAAAATATCTTTAGGATCACTATCCGTCAGTACAACATCTGCCGAATCAATCGCTACATCTGTACCAGCGCCTATCGCAATGCCGATTGAAGCACGGGCTAAACTTGGTGCATCATTAATACCGTCTCCTACCATCATGACCTGATGTCCCTCAGTAAGATATTGTTGCACAATTTTTTCTTTATCTTCTGGTAAGAGCTCTGCGTAGTATTCCTTCATTCCTAAATAATTAGCAACTGCACTGGCGGCTGTTTGATTATCCCCTGTTAACATGACTGGCGTAATTCCTTGCGCTTGTAACTCTGCAATAAATGTTTTAGCTTCTGGTTTGACTTTATCTCCTAAAGCAAGCAGTGCGACTAATTGACCAGCGATGATTAAATAGCTCAAGGTATTTCCTTGCTCTTGATAGTTTGTTTTAATTGTTTCATCGAAGGTTAACTGTAACCGTGCAACTTCTTTTTCATTGACTATTTTGACTTCTTGGTTTTGAACAGTAGCAACCAGTCCTACGCCTGATAAAGCTTGCAGATTATGGGCTTCATAAGGTTGAACGGCTTGTTTATTTAAATAGTTCATGATCCCAATTGCCAACGGATGATTTGCATTTTTTCCAATGCCCCAATATATTTAAGTGCTTCTTCTCTAGTAAACTGCTTACTCATTAATTCTAAGCCAGTAACTGTAAATTGTCCTTCTGTTAAAGTTCCAGTTTTATCCAGCAACACATATTCAACCTTATTGGCTTGTTCTAATGCATTCCGATTTTTTAAAAGTAAGCCATTTTTAGCAGCAATGGAGGTACTTCTAGCAATCACTAAAGGAATTGCTAAGCCTAACGCATGGGGACAGGCAATAATAAAAACTGTAACCATTCGTTCAAATGCTAGCGACAAATCTTTCGTCGCCATTAACCAACCGATAAATGCTAACACACCTACGAATAAGGCAATATAGAATAACCACTTGGCTACACGGTCTGAAATGGATTCTAGTTTTGATTTTTCCGATTGCGCTTGTTTAACCATCTCCATAACTTTTGACAGGTAACTATTTTCACCCGTGCCAGTTACCGAAATTTCAATCATTCCGTTGCCATTGACAGCTCCACCAATCACGGAGTCACCAATGTTTTTTTTCTACTGTTTTTGATTCCCCTGTAACCATCGATTCGTCGACTGTTGTGCTTCCTTTCAAAATTTTACCGTCTGTCGGAATTTTATCTCCCGAACGAACAATCAAGCGATCGCCTTCTTGGACATCTTGCAAAGGAATTTCTTCTTCCCCATGTTCAGTCATTCGCTTGACTGTGTCAGGCAACAGTTCAGCCATTTTTTTCAAGGCATCACCAGCATTAGAAATAGCATTCATTTCAATCCAATGGCCTAAAAGCATAATAACAATCAGAGTGGCTAATTCCCAGAAAAGTCCATCACGTGGGCCTGATTCGTAAAATGATTCATGTAAAACGCATATAAGCTGTAAAAATATGATACCGAAATCCCCATCGCAATTAACGTCATCATTGCTGGACTCTTTTGTTGTAGTTCCATTTTAGCGCCACTTAAAAATGGTTGTCCACCATAAAAAAATAGCACAGTTGCTAAAAATTAAGACCAACCAATCAGAACCTGGAAAAGTAAATTGAAAAGGTAAATTGAAAACCCATCATTGGTGAAAGAACAATAATCGGAATAGCTAAAAATCAATGACAGCCAGAATTTTTGTTTAAAAATTCCCCATATGCATTGAAATGGTCCATTGCCTTCATTCCTTCATGTTGGTGTGACATAGCCATTTGTTCATGCGCCATATCATGATTCATGTGATTCATTTTATCGTGGGACATTGTTGGCTGTTTTTCCTGATGTTGTTCATGATTATGTTTTGCTGACATATGATCCCTTCTCTTCTTAAGTATTTTCATCTTAAGCATAGCACAAGATGAAAATTGTTAGAAATAATTACTTTTTTTAGTTTAGAAAAAAAAAAGGCTGAAATTTTTGCGTATGTATATTTTAAGAACACCTTATCCTCATATTTATTCCAAAAGGAGTGTTTCAATGAAAATTACTACAAAGCAAGTCGGGGCACGCATGCGTGAAGCTCGAAAAAAGAAGAAGTACACTTTACGTTATTTAGCCAATAAAATTGGTTTATCTAGTGGAAGTACAATTAGTAACTGGGAATTAGGTTTGAATTTACCCAATAAACGATACTTAAAAAAATCGCTAAAGCCTGTGACACAACAGTAGATTGGCTACTTTATGGTGATTTCGATCGATTTGTGCGCCAGCTATTAAAAGAAAATTTTTCAAAATAAACAACTGCTAAAACCACCTTTTTTTACTCAGTTGATGGTACGTTTATCTGAAGAACAGCTATCCTATCACGATTCCTTAAAAATTATGATTCAAGCGCAAAAGTTACAGCAGTCCTTTTATGCTTTTCCTTTAACAGTAGAAGCCCCCTCTCATTCCCAAGAGAGTATTTCTATTTACGAACCAACAACTGCAGAAGAACAGTCTGACCAATCTTATTATCAGCCGTTTATTTTGTCAGAACTCCATGAATTATTTACACATTCTCAAAATCCAGAATTGGATTATTCTCTGATTATCGCTTTTCTTCCTTTGTTAAAAGTAGATCAATTAACTGAACCTCAAAAAGAAGTCTTACTGGCCATCTTTAAGCGGATGAATTCCTTTAAAGACCAAACGCTTTTAAATGAATTCTTTGTGGAATTACAGTATTTACTCTGATTCTACAAAAAAGATTGAGCCATGTATCTCAAGGACTTAGGCTCAATCTTTTAGTTAAATTTCTTCTATTTATGAACGATTCTTTCGTTCGACTAAGTGCGTTTTCCGTTGTGGGCCAATGATTAAAGGAACGGATTCATATTTGACTTCACTGTATTCCAAGCCAAACCAACTTTCAGGAGAGGTAGTTAAGTTTTTGATAGCTAATTTTGCCTGCATAATTTGTCGATCCCATTTTTTCAGTTCAGAAACGTTAGATAATTCTTCTTGAATTAATACAAATTGGAAATCGCCAACTTCTCTCCCTGGCGTTAATGAATAACGTTGCGGCTGTTTTGGCAAGCGGCCTGTTTTCATCAAGTCATGAACAATTTGTCTTAAATATACATTCACTTCTTGAGAAATATGGAAGCCTAAATATAGCTGAACTTGCACAATAAAATCAGTCCCTAACATATCAACAGAATACTCTTGAGTAAAGGGTTCATCTGTTACCTGAACATTAACAAACCAATAAACATTCGCTCGTTTTGGCTGTTTGTCCAAAATCGAATAAATAATATTACGATTAATTTCGCCGTCCACTCGATCGGAGGTTAAAAAGACCACGTTGGTTTGATACATTGGTACAGATGTATCTTCTTTCAAAGCTTTAAGTTGTGGTACATATTTTTCCAACGACACTTGTTCCGCCGTTGCTTCTTTAATCTCGTTGCCGCGTTCCCAAATAATCATGATGCATAACAAGAAGACTGCCATTCCCACAGCAACATATCCACCATGGAAAAACTTCGCAGCACTTGAAAAGAAAAAGACAACTTCAATGGCAGCAAAGAACAAGGAAATTAGATACGCAGACCAAGCTGGAATTTTATCCAAAAGATAAAACAACAATAAAATGGTTGTCATTAACATCGTAATCGTAATCGATAGACCATACGCAGCTTCCATGTGTGTCGATGTTCTAAAAGCCAGCACGATTGCTGAACAAGCTAACCACAAAATTAAATTTACCGCTGGAATATACATTTGACCGATATTGCTCCCAGGATAAATAATTTTAAGTCTTGGTAATAACTTCAATTTAATCGCTTCAGAAACTAAAGTATACGAACCTGATATTAACGCTTGCGAAGCAATCACTGCGGCGATTGTTGCAAAAACAACGCCAAATACGAGAATACCTCGTGGAATCATTTGGAAAAATGGGTTAATTTCAGCTAATGCCTGCATTTCAGGGTTTTCTTTGACCGTTAATAACCACGCAGCTTGCCCTAAATATTAAGAATCAAACAAATCTTAATATACGGCCAGCTAATGCGGATATTCATTTTTCCTACATGCCCTAAATCAGAATATAAAGCTTCAGCACCAGTTGTAGCCAAGAAAATATTCCCTAAAATAAATAGACCTAATTTATTTTCTGGACTGACTAGTAATTGCAAAGCATAATATGGATTTAATGCACGAATAACCGTCCAATCTTGGCTAAAATTCATTAAACCAATGATGCCTAAAAAGTAAACCACAAGAACATAATCGGCCCAAAAGCTTTCCCGACCAATTCTGTTCCAAATCGTTGAACAGAAAAAAGAATTAAAATAATCGTCAACGTAATAACCACTATAATCGTTTGGTCATTGCCAAAACGTTCAAAAAATGCCGGAATCCCCCGTAAGCCTTCAATCGCTGTCGTCACTGTCACAGCTGGGGTCAAAACGCCATCAGCCAGTAAAGCGGCGCCGCCAATCATTGCGGGAATAATCAAATACTTACTTTTTTTTCGAACCAATGTATAAAGAGAGAAAATCCCACCTTCTCCATGGTTATCAGCATTTAAAGCAATAACAACATATTTAATCGTGGTTAAGATAGTTAATGTCCAAAAAATTAATGAGACCGAACCTAAAATAAACGATTCAGAAACCCGTGCCAAGCCACCATTATCTCCTACAATGGCTTTCATTACATATAAAGGGCTCGTTCCAATATCTCCATAGACAACGCCCATGGCAACTAAGATCCCTGCCATCGTAAATTTCCGACGATCAAACCCCTCTGCTTTGTGTAACACAATACTTTCCTCCTACAAAAGAAATGACTTCGTTTAGTTTAACCAACAGCTCCATAAAAACTTTTAAAACTATGATTTGTCAAATTAAGTTAGAATAAAATGCTTCTTGTACATAGCTCAAAAATATCTCAATTGGTGTTCTGTAATTCAATGATTTTCTTGGAATATGATTACGTTGATTGCTGACACTGGAAATAAATGTCTGATTCACTTCTCTAAAATCCATTGATTTCGGCAGTCCATTATGACGCAGAATACCGTTAGAATTCTCGTTTAATGGGCGTTGAGAAAGTGTTCCAGGGTCCGCAAATATATATCAATATCGTGTTGGTTACTAATGGCTTTCCAGTTAGAAAATTCTTTTCCACAGTCAAACGTAATAGATTTAAAGAAGTTTTTACTTACAAATCAAAGTAATTATTCCTCAAAATTATGAACAAATAAGTACTAATCTCTTCCCTCCGAAGCTTAGTTCATGATCTTTAGGCAGGTATCCTGACTTAAGGCTTATCCTCATTTCTCCCTTCCCAATTTATATAATCAGTGGTCAAATAGAAACTTGTATCCTATCACAGTAGCGGGGGCTGTAGTGGACTTTAACCACTTTCCCTTTTAATTAAAATCAAACCTAAAAATATAAAATATTACTTTTTTTTTAATTATAATATATAATCTTAATTATTTCAATATAGGGTAAATTTCTTATTTTTTATATTTGTAGTATAATTAAGTTGTTAATTTTTTCTTACCATATTTTAAATCTTTAAAGGTTAAATTTGTGTTACATTTGACTTTTATGTTATAATTCAGTAATATATGATGAAATACACTTAAGTTGTGGACAGTTTAACTAAAGGAGTGTAGTTTATGCAAAAAAGAATTTTTGTCAGCAATTAATTGCTATGGCAATTAGTATTTCAGCTACTCATGTAGTTTTTGCTGATACAGTAAATGATAAGAAATCTACTATACAGGAGAATAAAGTAAAATATTCACAATTAGATAATGAAAGTTATTTTCACTTAAACTACTCAAGTGTCAAAAACTTAATAATGAAATTGAAGATTTAAATGCTAAGTTAGAAGATAATAAGGCTAAAATGAAAGATACAGAAGAGAATTTAAAAGAGACAGAAAGCAAAGTAAGCACTTTAAAAACTGAATAGATGAAAAACAATCTGTTTTAGGAAAAAGAATGCGTGCTATGTATAAAAGTAAGGATTCTATGAATCCCGTAGTTTTCTTGCTTAAGTCTGAAGACTTATCAGATTTAATAACAAGAATAGACGCTTTAGCAAGGGTTACAGCTTTAGATAAAAATCTTATACAAAGTTTAGATGAGCAAAAAGATTCTCTTAATAGTGATATTAAAAAGTTAGAGAGAGATAAAGCTGAACTTAAAGAATTGAAAGCTTCAACTGAGGAATCTCTTAAAACCTTAGATAGTAAAAAAATTGAAGAACAAAAGAAAATTGATGAATTAAATAAACAAAAAGAGGCTGTTTTAGAAGTAATTAAAGAAAATGAAATGTCTTTAATATCTCATTCAGTTTCAGTTATAAATTCAAGTTCATCAATTAATGAACTTGAAAGTGCAGTAAGCACATTGAATCAATTAATACCACAACTTAACATTGATTCTGTAAAAGAGGCAGCTAACAATTCTGTACAAGCTGCTAAAAATAAAATTGAATCATTAAAAGCTGAAGAAGCTAAAAAAGCAGAGGAAGCTGCTAAAAATAATGCTGCAAACTCTTCAAATACTACTAGCAGTAATAATAGTTCTAGCCAACCTAGTAGCGATGGCAAGTATAAGAAAACACTTTCTATGGAAGCCACTGCATATAGTGGTGGAACCTTAACAGCTATGGGACTTAAACCTGTAAGAGATCCAGGTGGAATAAGTACAATAGCAGTTGATCCTAGTGTAATTCCTTTAGGATCAAAAGTGTACATCCCTGGTTATGGTTATGCTATAGCATCAGATACAGGTGGAGTTATAAAGGGAAATATTATTGACCTTTACATGAACTCTCATGATGAATGTATATCTTGGGGAAGACGTCAAGTTACATTACACATAGTTGCTTATCCTGGTGAATGGTAAAAAGATAAGACTTTTCGTCTTATCTTTTTCTTATTTTACTTCCAAAATTATTAAATGCCTTTAAAAAAAGAAAAATTACTAAAAATGCTATTATTGCAGTAATAACTACAAATAAAAAGTTTAATAGATCTTTAAAACTTAAACCCACTCCATCTAAGAAATTTCTAACC
>OKVS01000636.1_pt1 | contig 9963 bp, 14 predicted proteins | sample 1606911 | NCBI WGS metagenome assembly OKVS01 (sample SAMN03281016, study PRJEB24777) | human gut metagenome | isolation source: fecal sample PR161 from 1 month old female Malay infant, caesarean... | reverse complement strand
GATGAAGAATTGCATTTAAATGAAGAATTTTCTCATATAAATTCAATACCTCAAGAGTTTGGAACTTTATTAAATGCTGAAGAAGATACAGTATATTATAAATTAAACGAACTTGATAAGACCGATAAGAGGGGAATATATAGTGATGAGAGTATTATTGAATTAAATGTAAATACTAGAGAAATAAAAAGATATAATCCTGATGATAAAATAAGAAATGAAATAAAGGAATCTTCCTTTGATCCAAATGGGAAAAAGGTGGTACAATGTTTGAGGCTTATGGTGAAATATATATTACCCAGACCTCAGATGAGAAGACTTCAGTATTAGTGTTTGATACTAAAACAAAAGAGTTTAAAATTTTATAAAGATATTGTAGAAAATGAAAGATTAAAGAGATATGGGGTAGAAGTTAGAGATTTAGGTAAATTTATAATTGTAGGAAATAAAGTTATAGCTAATTTTGTTAATGTTAGAGATGATGGTTTTGTAAGTGGAGCTTATTTATCAGTTATAGATATACCTAGTAAAAATCCAGTTTATATAGGTGAGTTAGAATGTGGATATTTAAGTGACATTAAGATAACAGGAGGTAAATAAAATGTTTTTTGAAGTAAACGATAGAGAACCAATTTATCTCCAAATAATAAGACATATAAAACAATCTTTAGTTATTGGGAGTTTAAAGCCTGGGGATCATATACCATCAAGGAGGGAGCTTGCAGAAATGTTAAAAGTAAATCCTAATACAGTTCAAAGAGCATATAGAGATATGGAGACTATGGGACTTATAGAAACAATAAGAAATAAACCAAGTACTATAACAGAAGATGAAGAAATATTAAAAAATATAAGAAAAGAGCTTGTAGAGGATGCATTAGATGGATTTATAGAAAGTATGAAAGCTATAAAGTTAACTAAGGAAGAAGTTTTAGAAATTATTAAAGAGAGATATTAAATATTTATAGAGGTTAATAAGATTAAGTTTAAAGGTTATGTCAATAATAGACTATAGCCTTTATTTTTTTTATGTGTGATAATAAAAATAATGATAAAGAGTTTATCTTAGAAATTTTAATAGAGCATATGAAACATAATAATGCTTATAAGCTAGACAGATACTACACTAAAGTGTAAAATAAATTATTAGCCAAAGTAGCATAAGAAAGGATTGATACATAAATGGAAGGAACTTGGATTGAAGTTAGAGTAATAACTAAAAGTGAGGCATTAGAGCCTATATCAGGAATATTTTACGGATTAGACTGTAAGGGTGTTGCCATAGAGGATCCAAATGATATATTAGGAAGAGAACAAGGACCTTTAACTTGGGATTTTGCAGATATAAACATATTAGAACATAAGGGGAAGGTTGCTGTTGTTAAAGGTTATTTCTCAGAAGAGGATAACATTGATGACGTAATAGCTTATGTTAAGGAAAGAGTAGAAGAGTTAAAAGATTCAGGCTTAGATGTTGGTGAAGGAACAGTTGAAGCAGAAAAAATGTTTGAAGAAGACTGGGCTAATAACTGGAAGAAATACTATAAGCCAATAAAGATTGGAGAAAAATAGTTATAAAACCAATATGGGAAGAGTATGAACCTACTGGAGAAGAAATGGTAGTAGAATTAGACCCAGGTATGGCTTTTGGTACTGGAGACCATGAAACTACAAGAATGTGTGTTCAAGCTTTAGATAAATATGTTAAGGCTGATACTACTGTATTTGATATTGGAACAGGTTCAGGAATACTTGCTTTAGTTGCTTCTAAACTTGGTGCAAAACATGTTGTAGGAGTTGACTTAGACCCAGTTGCTGTAGATTCAGCTAAGGAAAATATATCATTTAACAATGTTGACAACATAGAAGTATTATACGGAAATCTTTTAGATGTTGTAGATGGAAAAGCTGATATAGTTGTTGCAAATATAATAGCTGAAATAATCTGCATACTAGTTGATGATGTTAAAAAGCATTAAATAAAGATGGAATTTTCATAACTTCAGGTATAATACATGAGAGAAGACAAATGGTTATAGATAAATTAGAACAAGAAGGTTTTGAAGTTATGGAAGTTAACAAAGATGGAGAATGGAACTGTATTGTTGCTAAGTTAAAATAATTTAGTAAGGGAGTATAAAATTATGCATAAGTTTTTTACACCAGCGCATATGTTTTCAGACACTCATGCAAAAATAACAGGGGAAGATGTAAAACATATTTATAAGGTTTTAAGGGTAAAACCAGGTGAGAAGGTTGTTGTAAATAACCTTGAAAGTGAAGAGTTTTTAGGTGAGGTAGAAGAGGTTAATAAACAAGAGGTTTCTATCAAAATCTTAGAGAAGCTTGATGTAAACAATGAAAGTAATTTAAATATTACTTTATTTCAAGGAATGCCAAAGGCTGCAAAAATGGATTTAATAGTTCAAAAATGTGTAGAACTTGGTGTTTCAGAAATAATTCCAACAATCACTGATAGAGTAGACGTTAAATTAAAAGGTGAATTTAAAAAATTAGATAGATTAAATAAAATCGCTTTAGAGGCATGTAAACAAAGTAAAAGAACAGTAATACCAGAAGTATTAGAACCAATGGACTTTAAAGGGGTTTTAGAAAAGATAGATGAATTAGACCTTATGGTTATTCCTTATGAAAATGCTACAGGATACGGAATAAGAGCTATGGTTAACTCTATAGAGAATAAAGATAGTATAAAAAATGTTGGAATAATGGTTGGGCCAGAAGGCGGATTTGAAGAAAGTGAAATAGAAGCCCTAAAAGAAAAAGGAGCTCATATTGTAACTTTAGGACCAAGAATTTTAAGAACAGAGACAGCAGGATTTACCTGCATTTCTCTTATTCAGTATGAGCTTGGTGATTTAGGAGGAAATATTTAATGAAAGTTGCATTTGCTACACTAGGGTGTAGAGTTAATACATATGAATCAGAAGCGATGACTGAAAAATTTTCGTTAGGGAAGGCTATGAAGTTGTAGATTTTAATGAAATGGCAGATGTGTATGTAGTTAATACTTGTAGCGTAACTAACATGGGAGATAAGAAATCAAGACAAATAATAGGAAGAGCTAGAAGACAAAATCCAGAGGCTATTATAGCTGTAGTTGGATGTTATGCTCAAATAGCACCTACAGAGGTTTCAGGAATTGAAGGTGTAGATGTAGTTTTAGGTTCAAGAAATAAAGGTGAAATAGTTTATTATGTAAATAAGGCTAGAGATGAAGGCAAGCAACAAGTTAAGGTTGGCGCTGTTTTAAAGAATAAAGATTTTTGAGGACCTAAAAATTGAAGAGTATAATAATAAAACTAGAGCTTTCTTAAAAATACAAGATGGATGTAATAGATTCTGTGCTTATTGCTTAATTCCATATACTAGGGGTTCTGTTTGTTCAAAAGACCCTAAGAAGGTTTTAGATGAAATAAGAAGTTTAGCAGAGCATGGATTTTAAAGAAATAATATTATCAGGAATTCATACAGCATCTTATGGCGTTGATTTAGATGAAAAAGTAACATTAGTTGATTTACTAGAAGAGATAGAAAAAATCGATGGAATAGAAAGAGTTAGAATAGGTTCAATAGACCCTACATTCTTTACAGAGGATGTTGTAAGAAGAATCTTAGCTCTTAAAAAACTATGTCCTCATTTCCACTTATCACTTCAAAGTGGATGTGATGCTACTTTAAAAAGAATGAATAGAAGATATACTGCTAAAGAATATGAAGATATAGTAAATCTTTTAAGAGATAAAATAGAAGATGTTTCTATAACAACAGACGTAATTGTTGGTTTCCCTGGAGAAACTGATGAAGAGTTTGAAGAAACTTATGAATTCTTAAAGAGAATAGCTCTTTCAAAAACTCACATATTCAAATATAGCCCTAGAAAAGGTACTAGAGCAGAGAATATGGAAAATCAAGTTGATGGAAATAAGAAAGATGAAAGAAGTAAAAACTTATTGAATTAAATAGAATTAATGAAAAAGCCTTTGCTGAAAAATATATAGGTGAAGTTATTGATGTTTTATTTGAGGAAGAAGTTGAATTAGGAAGTGGAGTTTACACTGGATATACAAGAAATTATATAAAGGTAAATGCCAAGGCTGATTGCAACGTTTCAGGTAAAATATTAAATGTAAAGATTAATTCTTTTGAGGGAGAAGTAGCAGAGGGCGAAATAGTATTATAAAAAGAAGATTTTTACATTGAAAATGAGTTATAATAGATAATAGATTCATTGCTTAGGAGGTGAAAATCATGTCAGATTGTATTTTTTGCAAAATTGTAGCTGGAGAAATTCCAAGCAAAAAGATTTATGAAGATGATAAAGTTTTAGCTTTTCATGATATAAGTCCAGAAGCACCAGTACATTTTTTAGTTATTCCTAAAGAACACATAGCTAGTTTAAATGAAGTTAATGAAGAAAATGCAGAAGTATTTGCACATATTTTTAAGACTATTAATAAACTAGTAAAGGAACAAGAAGTTGCAGAGGATGGATACAGAGTTGTCACTAATTGCGGAGAGCAAGGAGGGCAAACAGTAGGACATATCCATTTCCACGTTCTTGGAGGAAGAAATTTAAATTGGCCACCAGGCTAAAATTTAGATTTAACTTCTTGACATTAAAGAAAACTATGTTGTATAATATAGCGTGTGTTATTTAGCCCATGGCTGTGAATTACATTAATAATTTACGCTAGCGGAGGGAGGGATAAAGAATGTCAGAAATCAGAGTAAAAGAAAACGAATCATTAGAGCAAGCATTAAGAAGATTTAAGAGACAATGCGCTAGAGCTGGAGTTCTTTCAGAAGTAAGAAAAAGAGAACACTACGAAAAGCCAAGCGTAAAGAGAAAGAAAAAATCAGAAGCTGCAAGAAAGAGAAAATTCAAATAGTTTTTGGTTTAAATTTATAGAATAATTTCTTTTGAAAGAAGGTATACAAATGCCAACTATTAAAGAAAGACTTCAAGAAGACTGGAAGCAGGCTTTAAAGGCTAAGGATAAGTTCAAGGCTGGAGTTTTAAGTACTGCTAAGTCAGCAATACTTTTAGTCGAAAAGACTGACGGTGTTAAGCTTGAGGATGAACAGGTTATAGAAATATTAGCAAGAGAAATCAAGCAAAGAAGAGAAGCTGCGCTTGAATTCGAAAAGGGAAATAGACAGGATCTAGTTGATCAAAACAATAGTGAGATTGCAATCTTGTTAGATTACCTTCCTCAGCAGTTAAGTGAAGAAGAAATAAAAGATATCATAAAGCAAGCAGCTGAAGAAGTGGGCGCAAATAGCATGAAAGACATGGGAAAAGTTATGTCAAAGGTTAGACCGCAAACAGTTGGTAGAGCTGATGGTAAACTTGTAAGTCAATTAGTTAAAGAATATTTAAATAAGTAAGAGAGTTCATTAGAACTCTCTTTTATTTTTATAATTTTAAAAAGATATTTTATTAATAGTTAGAAGTTTTTAAAGAAAATTTTTTGAATTGTTTTAAAAGGCATATACATAGCTAAAAGGGCTATGTATATGCCTTTTTATATTGCTTAGTTTTTTTATATAAGAATAAAAAAATATAAATTTTCATAGATTTAGTATGAAAATATTTTATGGGAGGTATAGTTGTGGGTGATAAATTAAGACAAGTCACTAATAGAATTGCAGAGGAATTAGATTTACCTAAGGAGATAATAAAATGGTGAGCCTAAAATAGTTGTACACGGAAAAAGTGAAATTATTATAGAAAATCATAAGGGTATAGAGGTTTTTAAGGAAAATGAAATTAAAATAAATAGCAATCTAGGTGTTATTATAATCGAAGGAACAAAGTTAGAGATAAGATTTATAGGTACTGAAACTATTGCCTTAACAGGAAGACTTAAGAATTTAAGTTTTGAGGAGGCATAAGATGAATTTGGAGTTTTTAAAAAATGGGACAATGTAAAGGTTGAAATAAAAATCTTTTGATATAAATAAACTTTTAAATGTTTTATGGAGAAATGGTATAAATGTTGAAAATGTAAGGAAAATAGATGTAGTAACTGTAACTTTAAATGTGGATTATTCTGATTATGGAAAATTAAAAACCTATGTTAAAAGACTTAATGGAAAGGTGAAAATAATATCATCAAAGGGAATGATATTTTTCTTATCTAGAGCTAAAAAGTCTATAAGCATATTTGTAGGAGTTTTAATATTTTTAATAGGCTTATATATCTATTCTGGTTTTATATGGCGAATAGATATAGAGACAAAGAAAAATATAGCTCCTTTTGAGATAAGAACCATGTTAAATGATTTTGATATTAAACCAGGAGTTAAGAAAAGTAGTGTAAATGTTTATGGATTAGAAAGAAAATTAGAAAATGGACATGGAGACATAATGTGGGTAAATGCTCGTATAGAGGGTGGAACTTTAAAAATAAAGGTTGAGGAAAAGGTTAGTCCAAAAATAAAAGAAGAAAATGAAAATAAAGAGTTTAAGAATATAGTAGCATCTATGGATGGGGAAATAAAGAGAATATACACAACTTCAGGTACAGCTGTTGTAAAGGAAGGAGATGTGGTTAAAAAGGGAGATATTTTAATAATACCACAGCAAGGAATAGAAGGAGGTGAATATGAAGTTGATGCTGAAGGAGAGGTTACTGCGAATACTTTTTATGAAAAGACTATAGAATTGCAAGTTCAGGGTAAAAAAGAGGAGAGAACAGGAGAGGTAGATAGTGATATTTACTTAGAAATAATGGGAAAGAAAATTTATCTAAAAAGCCTACTAAAGAGTTTGATAAGTATGATAAAATAGAAAGTACAGGAAAGTTTATAAATAGAAACTTATACTATGAGAAAATAGATAAAGACATAGTTGATGATAAGGAAACCATAATAAATAAAGCTGTTGAGTTAATGAAAAACTCAATAAACAAAGAAATAAGTAAGCAATCAAAAATAGTTGATAATATAATTACAACTGAGGATTTAGGGGAAGGGAAGATTAGATTAAAGGTTCTTTTCGTAGTAGAACAAAATATAGCTTTAAGTTACTAGATAAATTAGGACCTAATGAGGAGAAGATGAGTAATTATGGGGAAATTGAAGGAAAAAACATTTGATATATTTAAAGATTACAAAAAAATAATCTTATATATAATAACCTTTATAGTTTTATACTGCACCTTGATGACTGGTATAATAACAAGAAAGTATGATTTAAAGGTAGGAGATATACCTAAATCAGACATTAAGGCACATAGGGAAATTATTGATGAATCAGCTACTGAAGCAAGAAAAAAAGAAGCTGAAGAAAAGGTTGATAAACAATATTCTCTAAGGACAGATGTTCAGAAGCAAAGTGAAGAAAAGATAAAGGGTTTCTTTTCTTCAGTTGAAAAAGTTTTAGCTCAAGATAAATCGGAAGAAGAAAAGGCTAAGCTTATTCCTAGAGCACCATTTAAAATAACAGATGAACAGGCAAATAAAATTGCCTCAATGAATGCGCAAAGTACTAAGAATTTAGAAAGTGTATGCATAGATGGTTTAAATAAAGCATATGAGGCTCCAATTGAAGATGGAAATGAGCAGGATTTAAAAGATGCAAAAAAGGAATATACAGATTTTATATCTTCCAGTGATTTAAGTGATTCAGAGAAGGCTATTGCATTAAATTTTGTTAATGTAGTAGAACCAAATTTTTTCTATGATAAAGAAAAACTGATGAATTAATAAAAGAAACCTTAAAGCAAGTTCCACCAGTTATGATAAAGAAAAATCAAATAGTAGTAAGTGAAGGTGAGCCGGTTACAGCGCACCAATTAGAGCTTTTAGGAACTTTAGGATTATTAAGCGATTCAGCTTCAGCAATATGTATTTATATTGCTCTAGGGGTTTTAGTAATAATAGTTATGTATCTTCAATATGGATACATACATAAATATTATACAGCTATAAATAAAGAGTTTTCCAAAATAGTTATGATAAGCATATTAAATGTATTTCCAGTAATACTAGCTAGGCTTTTGGTATGATGTCAAACTATATAATACCACTAGCATGTATGCCTATGCTTATAACCCTTCTACTAAATTATAAATATCACTAGTATTTAGTATGTTAAATGTAATTTTAATAGGAGGGGCAGTAGGATTTAATCCTAATATAATAATTCTTGCTATTTTAAATGTTGTTTTAGGAGGAACATTTGCTTAGAAAAAATTGCAACAGAGAAATGATATATTATATTCTTCAATAACCGTTGCAGTTTTAAGTTCAATCTTAACTTTTAGTGTTGGTACTTTAACAACTAATAACTTTATGGAAATACTTGCAGATAGTACATTTGCAGCGGCAGGAGCTATACTTTCTGGAATACTTACAATAGGTGTTTTACCGTTCTTTGAGTCAACATTTGATATAGTAACTAATGCTAAGTTATTGGAATTATCTAATCCTAATAATCCATTACTTAAAAAATTACTTATGGAGGCTCCAGGAACATATCATCATAGTATTTTAGTAGCAAACTTAGCAGAGTTAGCTGCTGAGCAAGTTGGAGGAAATCCGCTATTAGCTAGAATAGGAGCTTATTATCATGATGTTGGTAAAACTAAGAGACCATATTTCTTTAGAGAAAATCAGTTTGGAAAGAAAAATCCACATGATAGGTTAAAACCAGAAGTAAGTAGTAAAATAATAATATCTCACGTTAAAGATGGATCAGAATTAGCCAAGGAATATAATTTACCTAAGACTATACATGATTTTATAGTTACCCATCATGGGGAGACTTTAGTTAAATATTTTTATCTAACAGTAAAAAATAACTCTGAAAATCCAGATGAGGTTAAGGAAGAGGATTTTAAATATCCAGGACCAAAACCTATGAGTAAAGAACAAGGAATTGTTATGCTAGCAGATTCAACAGAGGCAGCTGTAAGATCAATTAATGAACCTACTGAAGAGAAAATTGAAAAAATGGTCAATAATATTATTGATGATAAGTTAGCATCTGGACAACTAGACAATTGTGATCTTACTCTTAGAGATATAAGTAAGATAAAAAAATGTTTCCTAAAGGCATTAAATGGAATACATCATGAAAGAATAGAATATCCAGATGATAACAAGAAGGAGAAAAAATAAAATGATATTCATAGATAATAGACAGAATAAATTTGATGTTACGGAAGAATTAACTAAGAAGTTAGAAGAAGTTATTTCTTTTGTGCTAAAAGAAGAAAAAGTTAAAGAGGATTGTGAAGTTTCTTTAGTCTTTGTAGACAACGAAGAAATTAGAGGAATAAACAATGAAACTAGAGGAATAGATAAAGCAACTGATGTTTTATCATTTCCAATGATTGATTATCCAGAGGACAAAGTTTATAAAGATGTTTATTTAGAGCATGAATTTGATAAATGCTATTTTGATGGAGATGAACTTATTTTAGGAGATATAGTTTTATCTCTAGAAAGAACTAAAGAACAAAGTATTGAGTTTAATCACTCATTTGAAAGAGAGGCTTGCTACTTAGTAACTCACTCAGTTTTACACCTTTTAGGTTATGACCATATGGAAGAGGAAGAAAAGGCTAGAATGAGAGGAAGAGAAGAGGAGTTACTTGGTAAGTTAAATATAACAAGGGAAAGCTAAGGTATGAGAATGGTTTAGGAGAATATTATGAAGGTAAGAAACTTATTGATAGCTTTAATTATGCAATAGATGGTATAATATATGCCTTAAGAACTCAGAGAAATATGAGAATACATTTATAGTAGCTTTAATTATATTATCAGCTTGTTTGTTTATGATATAAGCAAATAGAGTTTATAATACTAGCCATAACAATAACCATGGTAATAGCAGCAGAATTAGTTAATACTGCTATAGAAAGCGCTATAGATTTAAGTACAAATTACTATCATCCTTTAGCTAAAGTAGCTAAAAACACAGCAGCC
>OKVS01000633.1_pt1 | contig 10029 bp, 11 predicted proteins | sample 1606911 | NCBI WGS metagenome assembly OKVS01 (sample SAMN03281016, study PRJEB24777) | human gut metagenome | isolation source: fecal sample PR161 from 1 month old female Malay infant, caesarean... | reverse complement strand
CCATTCAGAAGCGGTAAGACCGATTCATTTTGCGTCAGGACCGCGCTTAATTCGGAGAATAACGCCGAGAACTCACGGTCTCGCTCCCAGAACTGACGGCGAATTTGTTCGGCGTAGAGCAGTACGCCGCTGAGCGTGCACGCTATCGCCCAAAAAAACGATAGCGCGTTTCATCATGCTGTTGGTGGTCATTGCGTTAACAGGGGCAGTGGCGAATCCCGAGACCTTACCAGCTAACCCTGTTAAGAACAAAAAAATCGTGGGGTCAGACCTCCGGCGTATGTTTAAAGCCAGTCAGCATGAGCATTAACCCGTCTGGTGATGAGGCTGGTTCAAACTGATAATGATTCCCCTGGCGATCGCCACCGATATACCACGAGATCTCGGTTTTCCCTTCCGCCAGCGCCTTACGCACGGCTTTATCCACGTCGACCATCCGGTATTCACGAACATGGTTCAGATAAAGCACGGCATCTGAACGGTAATTACAGGCCGGACGCGACGACCACTTCACGGTCGCAGGATCCCAGTCATTACTGGCTGGATAAAAGAAAATCTGATCGGCCCCATTGTTTTCTACCTTCCCACCGAAAATACGGACACGGTATTTAAACAAGGACGGATCCTGCCCGGCGGGCAGCGGTGGGATATGGAATTTTACCAGGCTTAGCGTCTCGCTGTTTTTTGTGCGTCCACCGTTCTGCCAGTTATCCTCTACCAGTAACACCTGCGGTGAAGGCTGAGTGATGTTCGGTTCAAGACTGCTGAGCCAGACATTGGCCTTCGCCATAGAATAACCATAGGGCACGGTTGAACCACAATCCATACCGCGGTTCATGCAGCGTTCGGTCATAAAGCGGGCGGCATCGTCCGTCCAGCCGTTCATGAAATCGGCATGCGCCGTATAGAGGCTACCCCAGCGTTCTTCACGTTCAGCCCCCTGCATCACCGGATCGAGCGACAGTTGCGCCTGACGGGTGTCCAGGCGGGTAATACCATGCAGCACGTAAGCCACATTCATATTAACCGTTGGAATTTTTACCGGGAACGCGCTCGGGCACTGGCCGTTAACGTCATACGCCGCATTGGCCAGACCGTGGTCGGGCTTCAGATTCACGCCGTCCCAGCAGTTCGGAAATTGAATGCCAATATTAAACTGGACGGCATCGTTAGCTTTACGCAGCCCGCACACCTCCCCGATTTTGCTGCTATAGCCATTCCCGTTCGCGCATAAAAAGCTGATATGGGGGTTGGGCGTGCTGCCGTGATGATCCCCGGCGAGCAGCGACAGCCCGGCCGGGAACGGGTGCAGGGGATAGGCATCAACCTTCGAGGCCTGATAATAGGTTTTTTGATAGGCGGGTTTGACCACCGTTCCGTCGGGTAATCTCAGAGAAGGCGCCCAGTAGGCAGAGCCGTCGGCCTTGTTATCACAGGTCGTCTCTTCATGCTGGCGCAAGGTTTCCCGGGTTGAAAAGGCATCGGTATGGGTATTGCCAAAGAAATCGTGCCACATGGCCTGGTTGGGCATACCAAACATCATGATGGCGTCATCGCCGAGGGTGTGGGAGTAACTGCAGACCACATGCGCCTGTGGCCCGGCATAGGCCGCCTGCATGGCAATCAGTAACGCTGTGGTTAAAAGGGCGGGCGTGAATACAGTCCGTTTCATCTTCATCTCCATCTGTGAAAGGAGATATTGGTAACAAAACGGTCTGCGTTAACCGAGGATTTCCCAGCGTATTTTTCCGCTCATCCACGCTTTACAGCATCGATGCACAGCTCATTCCAGTACATTTCGCGCGTGCGGCGCAGTTCAGCGTGACGTTTTATCATGGAACCACTCCGGGTCAATGTTGGCCACGTCCACGCCATACAGACTGGCGACAGGCAGTATCGACTCAAGAACACGTTGCGCGCTGTTCTCCGCATTCGCTGGCCGGGTCGCAAAAAACCGCCGTAACGTGCTTATCCACTTTTTCATCGTCTTTACCCCTCTCGCTTTACCTGACTTCAGTAAAACACGCCTCCATCAGGAAGGGGAAATAACAATAACGACTGTTGATATACAGGATTTGAGTAACTCGCGAAACGCTGGTGCCTTACCCGGCCAGCGCCTTCACCACTGTCTCCATCGCCTGGGTAGTTAACTCGCTCCGTTTTACGCGCTGGTTCGCCAGCGCCGTACGCAGCACCCCGGCAATCACGATATGCTTGGGCTCCTGCCCTAAGTCACGCATCTCCAGAACGACCTTCCCTACCACCCGACACATCTCCTGGTACAACTCTTCGTCTTTGGTCACATTGCCCATGGCGATCCACTCCGTTGCCCTAAACCGTCAGCTTAAATGATCCCTCGCCCGGATACAAAAAAGAAGCCCGGCGAGAAACTCACCGGGCTTCCTAAGCTAAATCAATTAATTAGTTATTTACCGGGATCACCGCGCCTTTGTACTTGGTGCGGATCCAGTCCTGAATCTCTTTGGAGTGCAGCACGTTCACCAGCGCGACGATGTCTTTCTTCTTCTCGTCGCCACGATGCACGGTAATGATGTTGGCGTACGGGTTGTTTTCACCGCTCTCGACCGCAATCGGGTCGTGAACCGGATCCAGACCGGCGTCTATCGCATAGTTGGCGTTAATCACCACCGCGTCGCCTTCGTCGTTGTTGTACATCTGCGGCAGCAGGGACGCTTCCACGTTCGGCGTGAACTTCAGATTTTTTCGGGTTCTCAACGATATCGCTGATGCGCGCCGTCACTTTGTCGATGCCCGGCTTCAGCTTGATCACGCCCTCTTTTTCGAAGATGGAGAGAATACGGCCTTCCTCGGAAACCGCATCACGCATGATGATCTTGCCGCCTTCCGGCAGGTCCTTCAGGGATTTGTAATTTTTTTGAGTAGATGCCGATTGGCTCAATGTGGATCGCGCCCGCACTGACAAAATCGTAGTCTTTATCGCCCGCATGATCTTTCAGCACGCTGTTCAGGTAAGGAATGTGCTGGAAATAGTTCGCGTCGATGTCATGACCCGCCAGCGCAGTGTTCGGCAGAATGTAGTCCTGGAACGGTTTAATCTCCAGGTCGATACCCTGCTTCGCCAGAATCGGCTTGGCCTGCTCCAGAATTTCGGCGTGCGGCGTGTTGGATGCGCCCACGGTCAGGGTGTCGGCCCAGGAGGCGAAGCTCAGGGCGCTCAGGGTTGCGGCGGCAATCAGTGTCAGTGTCTTTTTCATGATGTGGTTCCTGTGTGTATTTATTAGCGTTTATCTAACAGTGAAGTAATGACATCGCCGCAGAACTGGATAATGAAAACGATGATTAAAATGGTCACCGTTGCCACCAGCGTGACGTCACCATGGTTGCGCTGGAATCCTTCCAGATAAGCCAGATTTCCTAAACCGCCGGCACCAATCACCCCCGCCATGGCGCTGTAGCTCACCAGCGCAATCAGCGTCACCGTAATACCTGATACCAGTGCAGGTGATGATTCCGGCAGTAAAACCCGAAACACGAGCGTGCTCAGCCGTGCGCCCATCGAGCGCGTGGCTTCTATCACGCCTTTATCCACTTCACGCAGGGCAATTTCCACCAGGCGTGCGTAGAACGGTGCGGCACCCACGATCAGCGCCGGCAGCGCCGCGTTGGCACCAAGAATGGTGCCGACGACGGTCTTGGTGAACGGGATCAGCAGAACGATGAGAATGATGAACGGAATCGAGCGGAACACGTTCACCACAATCGAAATGACGCTATAGACCGTGCGGTTGTGGAACAAGCCACCGCGCGCGGTTAAAAACAGCGCCAGCCCCAGCACGATGCCCAGCACAAAGGTCGCCACGCCGGACAGCGCGGTCATGTAGAGTGTCTCCAGCGTTGCAGCCCAGAGCTGATCCCACTTGAGATGCGGAAAGAGGTTCTCAGACATGTTTAATTACCTCGCCTTCAATATCGCTGTGCTGCAGGTCGGCGAGGATATTGTTCAGTTGTTCATCGGATGCCGCCAAGTGGACCCAGAGCTGCCCGAAAACACCGTGGGCGGTCTGCGTCATTTTTCCGTGCAGAATGTTAAACGGCAGGCCGTAGCGCAGGGTGAGTTCCCCGACAATCGGCTTGTGCGTGCTGTGTCCGGTAAAGGTCAGCCTGATCACCGTGCCTTCCAGATCGTTTGCGAGTTCAGTATTGAAGGTCTCTTCCTCGGCGTACTGGCTCACCTGGCGGACAAACTGCTGCGTAATCGGCTGCTGTGGATGGGTAAAGACGCTCAGCACGTCGCCCTCTTCCACCACTTTGCCGTTCTCCATCACCGCCACGCGGTCGCAGATTTTGCGCACCACGTGCATCTCGTGCGTGATCAGCACGATGGTGAGTTTGAAGCGGCGGTTAATGTCCAGCAGCAGATCGAGGATCTGATCGGTGGTCTGCGGGTCGAGCGCGGACGTAGCCTCGTCGCAGAGCAGCACGTCGGGGTTGTTGGCCAGCGCGCGCGCAATCCCCACGCGCTGCTTTTGCCCGCCGCTCAGCTGCGACGGATACGCATTTTCGCGTCCCTTCAGGCCAACCAGCTCCACCAGTTCGGCGACGCGCGCCTTAATCTTCGCTTTTGGCACACCGGCAATTTGCATAGAGAAAGCAATGTTCTCACTCACCGTGCGCGACCACAGCAGGTTGAAGTGCTGAAACACCATGCTTATTTTCAGACGCGCCTGGCGCAGTGCTTCACCTTTTGCGGCGGAGATATCCTGCCCGTTAATGGTGACGCTCCCGGCGCTGGGTTTCTCCAGACCGTTCAGCAGGCGAATCAGCGTGCTTTTCCCGGCGCCGCTGTAACCAATAATTCCGTATATTTGTCCCTGTGCTATCGTCAAATTGACGTTATCAACGGCTGTGAGTGCCACCTTTCCGTTGTCAAAAACTTTCGAAATATTGCTCAGTACAATCATTCTTATTCGTTATCCGTGCCGCCCTCGGCGGTTTAGCAGTATGGATGTCCAAACGATAGTAAACAGGCGTTATCAGCTTTTAAATGAACAAAAAAGAATGTGTTATAACTTTCGGAAATAAACAGCGGATTTACCGGGTGGGAAGCATTTAGACCAATTTCAGCAATGATAATCTGCCGGATGCATATCTGCTGGCGGACGTTCGCAAAAAACGGTCATTTTTGCAGCGTTTTATCCCGATATAGCCATCCCCACATCCAGACAACTTTACGTCTTGCTGTCCTGCCATCCAAAAATGGCATTTATATTCCTTTCCGTTCTAAACGGCAGTGAATGGTTCTTTATTGAGAAAATTTCATCGCCCTATCATCCCGTCATGACATCCCGAAAGGAAAACATCATGAGGATTTACCACTCCGTCACCGAACTGATTGGCCGCACGCCGCTGATCCAGCTACATAAGCTTGATACCGGTCCCTGCTCGCTGTTTCTGAAGCTGGAAAACCAGAACCCCGGCGGCTCGATTAAAGACCGCGTTGCGCTGTCGATGATTAACGAAGCGGAGCGTACCGGCCAGCTGCAGCCGGGCGGCACGATTATTGAGGCCACGGCGGGCAATACCGGTCTCGGTCTGGCCCTGATCGCGGCCCAGAAAGGCTACTCGCTGATCCTCGTAGTGCCCGACAAAATGAGCCGCGAGAAGATTTTCCATCTGCGCGCGCTGGGTGCCCAGGTGGTGCTGACCCGCTCCGACGTCAACAAGGGCCATCCTGCCTATTACCAGGATTACGCCCAGCGTCTGGCTAACGAGCTGCCGGGCGCGTTTTACATCGACCAGTTCAATAACGAAGCCAATCCGCTGGCGCACCGCACCACCACGGCGCCGGAACTCTATGAACAGCTTGACGGCCAGATTGACGCCATCGTGGTCGGCGTCGGCTCAGGTGGTACGCTCGGTGGCCTGCAGGCGTGGTTCGCCGAGCACTCGCCGCAGACGGAATTTGTCTTGGCTGACCCGGCCGGATCCGTTCTCGCTGACCAGGTGGAAACCGGACGCTACCACGACGCGGGCTCCTGGCTGGTAGAGGGCATTGGCGAAGACTTTATTCCGCCGCTGGCCCACATCGAAGGGGTGAATCGCGCCTGGCGCATCTCCGACCGCGAAGCCTTCGCCACCGCGCGCGAGCTGCTGAAAACGGAAGGCATTCTGGCGGGCTCCTCCAGCGGCACGCTGCTGGCAGCGGCGCTGAAGTATTGCCAGGCGCAGACCGTGGCGAAACGCGTGGTGACCTTTGCCTGCGACAGCGGCAATAAATATCTCTCGAAGATGTTCAACGACGACTGGATGCGACAGCAGGGGCTCATCACGCGCCCTCAGGCGGGCGATCTCTCCGACTACATTGCCCTGCGCCATGATGAAGGCGCTACCGTCACCGCCGCGCCGGACGATACGCTTTCCACCGTACTGGCACGCATGCGCCTGTATGACATCTCTCAGCTGCCGGTCCTGGAGAACGGCAAGGTGGTGGGCATTATCGACGAGTGGGATCTCCTGCGGCATATCGGCGGCGACGGCGACCGCTTTACCCTGCCGGTCACGGCGGCCATGACCCGTCAGGTGGAATTTCTCGATAAACGTGCCCCGGAGAGCGCCCTGCACGCCATCTTCGACCGAGGTCTGGTAGCCGTCATTAACGACAATGACCGTTTTCTCGGTCTAATTACGCGCAGCGACGTCCTGACCGCGTGGCGCAATCGTCTACAGCAATAAAGGATTAAACGATGAAAAACCTGGCAACCCTGAGCGTCCACAGCGGCGCATTCAACGACCCGCACGGCGCCGTCATGCCGCCGATTTACGCCACGTCGACGTTTGCGCAACCGTCACCCGGCGAGCATACCGGCTATGAGTATTCCCGCAGCGGCAACCCAACGCGCCATGCGCTGGAAACCGCCATCGCCGAACTCGAAGGCGGCACGCGCGGCTACGCCTTTGCTTCCGGTCTGGCGGCCATCTCCACGGTGCTCGAGCTGCTGGATAAAGACAGCCATATCGTCGCCATTGATGACGTTTACGGCGGGACGTATCGCCTGATTGAAAACGTGCGCAAACGCAGTACGGGCCTGCAGGTCAGCTGGGTTAAGCCGGACGACTTAGCCGGACTTGAGGCCGCCATTCGCCCGGAGACCCGCATGGTGTGGGTCGAAACGCCGACCAACCCGCTGCTGAAGCTGGCGGATCTGGCGGCCATTGCGGCGATCGCCCGTCGTCATAACGTCATCAGCGTGGCGGATAACACCTTCGCATCGCCGGTGATCCACCGCCCGCTGGCGTCCGGTTTCGATATCGTGGTGCACTCCGCCACCAAATACCTTAACGGTCACTCTGACGTGGTGGCCGGGCTGGCAGTGGTGGGAGATAATCCGGCGCTGGCGGACCAGCTTGGCTATCTGCAAAATGCGGTCGGCGGTGTCCTGGATCCGTTCAGCAGCTTCCTGACCCTGCGCGGTATCCGCACGCTTGCGCTGAGGGTAGAAAAGCACAGCAGCAACGCGCTGGAGATTGCGCAATGGCTGGCGCAGCATCCTCTGGTCGAAAAAGTGTTCTATCCCGGCCTGGAATCACATCCGCAATACCACCTTGCCCGCACGCAGATGGCGCTGCCCGGTGGCATGATTTCCGTCGTGGTAAAAGGCGATGCGCAACGCGCCACCGAGGTGATTCGCAACCTGAAGCTGTTCACCCTCGCGGAAAGCCTGGGCGGGGTGGAGAGTCTCGTGAGCCAGCCTTACAGCATGACGCACGCCTCGATTCCGCTGGAGCAACGGCTGGCAAACGGTATTGTGCCGCAGCTGATCCGCCTCTCGGTAGGCATTGAAGATCCAAAAGACCTGATTGCCGACCTCAGCCAGGCGCTGCAAAAATAAGCAAACGGCGGCAGGTCGCTCACCTGCCGCCAAAAGTTGTCATCATGGCTTAACGCCTTGATAACAATATTATGTGAAACGGCATTGATTAATTCTGAAACACCGTTTCCATTTTCCTTTTATCTTAAAATTAGCGTATAATGCGCGCCAAATCCCTGGTGAATGGTTTCAGCGCTTGGAATACAAAAAACAACGTACAACTTCTCCTCTCCTTCGTTGGGCTGTCACTCAGGCACACTTTCTTCTGCACGCTCATTTGATGTCTCCTATCCTTAGTGCGTGTCATATACTCTTTTGCAACACAGGTTTGACTCCGCGGCGGTGCGCCCCCGGAGCGAGATTTCCATATCCTTCACAACTTAAAGACTAAGACTGTCATGAAAAAGACCAAAATTGTTTGCACCATCGGTCCGAAAACCGAATCTGAAGAGATGCTGACCAAAATGCTGGACGCCGGCATGAACGTTATGCGTCTGAACTTCTCTCACGGTGACTACGCTGAACATGGTCAGCGTATCCAGAACTTGCGCAACGTCATGAGCAAGACCGGTAAAAAAGCCGCCATCCTGCTGGATACCAAAGGTCCTGAAATCCGCACCATCAAACTGGAAGGCGGTAACGACGTCTCCCTGAAAGCGGGCCAGACCTTCACCTTCACCACTGACAAGTCTGTGGTCGGTAACAACGAAATCGTTGCGGTAACCTATGAAGGCTTCACCAGCGATCTGTCTGTGGGTAACACCGTGCTGGTAGACGATGGTCTGATCGGAATGGAAGTGACCGCCATCGAAGGCAACAAAGTCATCTGTAAAGTGCTGAACAACGGCGACCTGGGCGAAAACAAAGGCGTTAACCTGCCAGGCGTTTCCATCGCGCTGCCAGCACTGGCTGAAAAAGACAAGCAAGACCTGATCTTCGGCTGCGAGCAAGGCGTTGATTTCGTTGCTGCCTCCTTCATCCGTAAACGTTCCGACGTGGTTGAAATCCGTGAGCACCTGAAAGCGCACGGCGGCGAGAAGATCCAGATCATCTCCAAAATCGAAAACCAGGAAGGCCTGAACAACTTCGACGAAATCCTCGAAGCGTCTGACGGCATCATGGTTGCTCGTGGCGACCTGGGCGTTGAAATCCCGGTTGAAGAAGTGATCTTCGCGCAGAAGATGATGATCGAGAAATGTGTTCGCGCGCGTAAAGTGGTTATCACCGCCACCCAGATGCTGGACTCCATGATCAAAAACCCACGCCCTACCCGCGCTGAAGCAGGCGACGTGGCGAACGCCATCCTCGACGGTACCGATGCAGTAATGCTGTCCGGTGAATCCGCTAAAGGGAAATACCCTCTGGAAGCGGTCGGCATCATGGCGACCATCTGCGAACGTACTGACCGCGTGATGACCAGCCGTCTGGACTTCAACAACGACAGCCGCAAGCTGCGCATCACTGAAGCAGTATGCCGCGGTGCGGTAGAAACCGCTGAGAAACTGGAAGCGCCACTGATTGTTGTTGCGACCCAGGGCGGTAAATCTGCGCGCGCAGTGCGTAAATACTTCCCGGATGCCACCATCCTGGCCCTGACCACCAACGAAACCACCGCACGTCAGCTGGTGCTGAGCAAAGGCGTGGTTGCGCACCTGGTCAAAGAGATCGCCTCGACTGACGATTTCTACATTCAGGGTAAAGCAATGGCTCTGGAAAGCGGTCTGGCGCAGAAGGGCGACGTGGTTGTAATGGTTTCTGGTGCTCTGGTACCAAGCGGAACAACCAATACTGCCTCCGTTCACGTGCTGTAATAATTCACGAACGAATTAAATTTGATAAAAAGCGCCCAATGGGCGCTTTTTTATTCCCGGCATTAGCCAAATTCATTCAAAAAGCAAATCGGGTTTTTCTATTTAAATGCGATTTATCTAAGATGAATCCGATGAAAAATGCCTTTTTTTACATAGCTTTTTACTCAAAACGCACTGATTCGATGCTTCTTTGAGCGAACGATCAAAAATAGGCGTATTCCCATCAAAAAAATATTCTCAACCCAAAAAAGTTTGTGTAATACTTGTAACGCTACATGGAGATTAACTCAATCTAGAGGGTATTAATAATGAATCGTACTAAACTGGTACTGGGCGCGGTAATCCTGGGTTCTACTCTGCTGGCTGGT
>OKVS01000632.1_pt1 | contig 10047 bp, 10 predicted proteins | sample 1606911 | NCBI WGS metagenome assembly OKVS01 (sample SAMN03281016, study PRJEB24777) | human gut metagenome | isolation source: fecal sample PR161 from 1 month old female Malay infant, caesarean... | reverse complement strand
ATCTGCCGGGGCGGTGCCGCTCAGGGTCGGCGTGGTGTCGTCGGTGGTGTCGCCGCTGGTAAGCGGCCCGTTAACGCCGCCGACGTCATCGGTTACGGTGGCGATGGTGGCCGCCGCTGGCGGCGTGGTATCGACGGTCAGGGTAAAGCCGCCTGACGGCTGGCTGGTATTACCCGCTCCATCGGTGGTGACAGCGGTAAAGGTATAGGTGCCGTTAACAAGCGGTGTGGTTGGGGTATAGGTCCACGTGCCGCTGCTGTCGATCACAATTGTCGTGAGATCGACGCCGTCCTGGCGGATGGTGACGGTTGAGCCCGGCTCCGCGGTGCCGTTGAGCGTCGGCGTGGTGTCATTGGTGCTGTCGCCAGAGTTGAGCGCGCCGAGGCGCTCTGGCACGTCATCCACCACCTGGGTAATGACCGGCGCATCCGGGGCAACGCTGTCAATGATGATGCCCCAGCTGTTGGATACGTCGCTAATGTTGCCCGCCGCGTCAGTTGCGACGGCGGTCAGGGTATGTTGACCCTCAGCGATCGGGGTGTCCGGAGTAAAGCTCCACGCGCCGAGGCCATCGGCGACGGTGGTTCCAATATCAACCCCATCCACGCGGATGGTGACCGTGGCGTTGGCCGCGGCGGTACCGCTGAGCGTCGGGGTTGAATCATTGGTGGTCTCATTAAGGTCGAGCGAGCCGGTTCGTTCAGGCACATCGTCAACGACCTGCGTAATCACCGGGGCGGCCGGTGCCGTCCCGTCGACGATAATGGTCCACGCGTTCGATTGTCCGCTCGGGTTACCGGCGGCATCCGTTGCCGTCGCCGTCAGCACGTACGTGCCATCGGCCAGCGGAGAGGGCGGCGTAAAGTTCCACAGGCCGGATGAGGGGACGACCACCGTGCCGATGATATCGCTGCCGTTGAAAATCGTGATGGTCGAACCGGGTTCGCCCGTGCCGTTCAGGGTCGGCGCCCGGGTCGTTGGTCAGCCCATTCTGGTCCACGGGACCGGTTGTGTTCAGCACGTCGTCAATCACCGACACGATAACCGGGGCCTGCGGTGGGGTGATATCCGGCGCCGCTGCGGAGGTTGCTGGCCCCGTGTTGCCGCAGCGTCGGTGGCGTCTGCGGTCAGGATTTCGCCGTTGAGCTTAGGCGGGGCTCAGCGTCAGGCTAAAGTTGCCCTCGCTGTCGGCCACAGGGGTGCCAAGGATAGCGTCGCCTTCACGGATGGTTACCGTGCTGCCAGGCTCCGCGGTGCCGGTGATGGTGCCGCCATCATTCGATACGACGAGGTCGCCGGGGGCCAGCGGCGGCGTGGTGTCCACGGTGAAGATGATCGGCTCTGATGGCGCGCTCTGGTTTCCGGCTGCATCGGTTTCAACGACGGTTATCGTGTGCGTTCCGTCCGCGAGCGGGCCGTCTGGCGTGACGCTCCAGGTGCCGTTCGGCAGCACCGTTGTGGTTCCAACCGCGACGCCGTTATCGTAGATAGTGATTGTGCCACCGGGCTCGCCCGTTCCCGCCAGGATCGGCTTTGACGCATCGGTAGGCGTGCCTGCGGTTATGGTCCCTCTGATCGCACCCGTGTCGTCGGTGAGCACAATCGCGGTTGGCGCGGTCGGCGGGGTAAGATCCACGGTGAGGGTAAATACCGGTGAGGCCGGTCCGAGGTTGCCGGCGGCATCGGTTGCCCGCACGGTAATCTGGTGGGTGCTTTCAGTCAAATCGGTTGACGGGGTAAATGTCCAGGTGCCGTTGCTGGCGACGAGCGCCGTGCCAATGGCGACTCCGCCATCATAGATGGTTACGGTGGAGCCCGCCTCCGCGGTGCCGCTGAGCTGCGGGCGTGGATCGTTGGTGCTGCCGCCGTTAGTGACCGACCCCGTTTGAGGATCAATATCGTCCGTCACGCTGCCGATCGTTGGGGCATCGGGTGCGGTGAGATCCGGCGCCGTAATCGTTGTGCCCTGGCTGGTATTCCCGGCCGCATCCGTCGCGGTGGCGGTCACCTGTTCGCCGTTGGTCAGCGGAGTACCGAGAGACACAGTAAAGTTTCCGTCACTGCCGGTTTTTCCGGTGCCAAGGACGTTGCCGTTCGCGTCTTTCAGCGTGATGGTACTGCCGGGCTCGGCGGTACCGGTGACGCTTTTACCGTCCGACGAGAACTGAAGGCCGGAGGGTGCATTCGGCGGTGTTGTATCCGGGTTGGTGGGATCGACTGGCGTACTGGGGTTAGGGTTAGGATTGTTGTTATTCCCATCATCGTCATCCCCGCCGCCGCCGCCGCCGCTGGAGCTTGCCACCGCCGCGATGGCGCCAGCCGCGACAATGCCGCCCAGCGCCCACGGCCAGATGGCGGCACCACCTGCATCACTCCCGGATGCGGCCAGCAAGGCGTCCGTGGACGCGATGGATTCGTACGTGGCGGCTCCGGTTGGATCTTCAATCCACCATAACGCACCGTCACTCTCCTGGAGCACCAGCTGGCTCACGCCCTGCGCGTCGGTGACATAGAAATTTTTAAGGGTGATCACTTCCCCTGAGTGCAGTGTCACCACCAGATCGTTACCACTTCGCGCGAAGTGGGAGACATCGGCTCGCTCTACATGAAGCTCAACGATAGAGGAATGGCTCAGCGTAACCTGTGTGCCTTCCGTAGTCGTTTCCACGCCAGTGAGTTTTGATATAACAGAGATTTGGCTCATTTAGGTATTACTCCAGCAGAGTTATCGTGAACGACGAGCAAGACGAGCCATCTCTGGAGAAGGTAAAGGGCGCCCCCGGCGGAGTTACTGTTTTTTAAACAGCACTCACCGTCTTTTTTAGAGCGAACGATGCCCGCCAGGATTCAGAGTGGCAACATCAGAGCGAATGTAATTACTTACGAGTCAGAATGTTTGCTATGCGTATTTTGTGCCTTATAAAACCCTGTAATTAATAGAGGATTTGGTTTTGAGGATATAAAAATGATATAGCCAGAAAACGGTGAATGTGCAAATTAAGCTTTCGTAAATAAAGAGGTAGGTCGTAAAGATGTCATTAATTTATTAATGGGGTTTATGTATTTGTTTTATTAATTGGTTGTTTTTTTTGGATTTTTTCTGATTGCAGCATGCTTTTTTATTTATGTTTTAGATGTAGTTTAATAATTGGTAGTGACGTTTTTGAATGCAATTAAAATGTTATTATTTAAAGCTGCTTAATCATGGTTTAAGTTAGGATAACATTTTTGATGTAGGATATATTATATTAATAGGGATTTAAAATATATTCTTATGTGGTATTGGAATTATGCTACTGCGAGCAGGAAATATAATAACCTGCTGTATTTTCAATACGGTCATTCATTTACCTGATACTGAGGGCGAAAAAAATGACCGCAGGGATGTGCATCCGGACATTTGCATCAATCCTATCTGTCGTCATAAGGCGGCGAACAAAAAGGGGCAGATATACACGACGTATCGCTTTTATTCGAAGCAATAAAAAAGGCCGCTAACGCGGCCCTGAGGTGAGTGTGTCGGTTATTCAGTGACTTTCTTTTCCAGCTCGCTGGCACCTTCTTTAGTTTTGTTCCAGCCTTTCTCTGCGCCTTCTTTAGTGGCATCCCACCCCTTCTCGGTGCCTTCTTTGGTTTTATGCCAGGCTTTCTGGGAATCTTCGCTGACTTTGCTGCCAAAGCTTTCGCTCTTACCTTCCGCAGCATGCTGCTGTTTCAGCTTCAGCTCTTCGCCCTTGTTCTGCTCTTCGTGCAGTTTTTGCTTCGCTTCGTTGGCGTTTGCGTTCGCCGCAGCGACGGTATCGTCAGTTGCATGTGTGGTCGCAGCAAATACTGGGGAAGCCAGCAGAACGGCAGATAATGCGATAATTGTTTTTTTCATAATATCCTCATTTAACGTTATCGGTTATGAGCGTGATTCAGCATGGCACAGACGAAGCGGGGTGGCTTTAGGAAAAAACTGTAATGAGATCAAAGTACCCAGGTAAGCGCCTCCTTGCTTGAGGATCACCCGAAGGATAAAAAACCTATTTCTATGAGGGCTGCAAGGGTCAGCAGAATAAAGAAAATAACGACCATGGGTCTGTACATTTAAGGCTCCATCCTTGTGTGATGTCTTGTCCAGCGTACGAGATACATCGTTAAGCCATCCCCGGCACGACATATCCCCTGAGTGAATTGTGTCCGTTTTTACTTTTCCATGGGAGGAGGGCGGTGTCGTTGATGTTTATCAAAGGGCAGCGGCAGGGTAAGGAAAATCTGCATGAAAGTTACTGCGCCTTGTTAGTGTTGAACGCTTTGCGTTGCCGCTGGCTGTCGCCACTGGCGGACGTGCTCGATCAGGGCTCTTAGCTTGGGCGCCATATTGTGACGCTGGGGGAAATAGAGATAAAAGCCTGGAAAAGACGGAAGAAACGCATCCAGCAGGGCAACAAGCTGCCCCGTTTCAATATACGGAGTGAATGTATCCTCCGTGGCTAAGGTTATGCCGCCGCCAGCCAGTGCCAGGCTGAGCATAAGGCGCAGATCGTTTGTGGTGATCTGCGGTTCAATCGCCACATCGAAAGGAACGCCCGCCTCCTCAAATTCCCAGCGATAGGGGGCAACGCCCGGGGCTGGGCGCCAGCCGATACACCGGTGAGCCACCAGCTCGCGGGGGTGCTCAGGTACACCGTGAGTCGCCAGATAGGACGGTGAAGCCACCACCCTCTCACGCTGCTGGCCCGTAAGGGGAACGGCGATCATGTCTTTTTCAATAACTTCACCCAGCCTTACCCCGGCGTCATAGCCCGCCGCCACGATATCGAACTCCTCGTCCGACACGAGGATATCAAGCGATACCGCAGGATGCGCAGCCGCAAACGAAGCGAGCAGCGGGCCAGAGAGAAACGCTTCCGCGATTGAGGTGACCGCGATTCTGAGCTGGCCGCGCGGTGTGCTGTCCGACGCGACGTCTTCAAATGCTGCTTCAATATTGGCGATAGGGGCCTGCAGCGATTTCCGCAGCCGTTCACCTGCTTCAGTGAGACTTACCGAGCGCGTGGTGCGCATCATCAGCAGGGTTTCAAAACCATCTTCAAGACGCCTAATCCCCTGACTGACAGCGGAGCGGGTTATGCCCAGCCGCGCGGCGGCAGCGCTAAAGCTGCGCTCCTCGGCGACCGCCAGAAAAACGGGTAACAGATTGAGATCGATTTTCATTGTTTAACATTGCTAACCAGTGAGTCCAGTAAAGGCAGGATACAAGAAACAATGGTGAGTATCTATTATCACGTTGAACTCAACGTAAGGAGCAAAACATGAACAAAGTTATCTTAATTACCGGTGCATCAAGCGGTATCGGAGAAGGTATTGCCAGAGAGTTAGGCAAGGCAGGCGCGAACGTTTTCCTGGGCGCTCGCAGGCTGGATCGCATCAACGCCCTGGCTGCTGAAATCCGCAGTGCAGGAGGGGAAGCAGAGGCCGCAGTCTTAGACGTTACCCGCCGCCAGTCTATGGCTGACTTCGTACAGGCAGCGCGTGAAAAGTGGGGCCGCATTGACGTGCTGATTAACAACGCGGGCATCATGCCTCTTTCTCCGCTTTCGGCAGGCAAGCAGGATGAGTGGGAGCGCACCATTGACGTAAATATCAAGGGCGTGCTGTGGGGGATAGGCGCCGTGCTGCCGATTATGGAAGCCCAGGGCTCGGGACAAATCATTAATATCGGCTCGATTGGTGCCTTGTCCGTGGTGCCTACGGCTGCCGTCTACTGTGCCACCAAATTCGCCGTACGGGCGATTTCGGATGGTTTACGTCAGGAAAGTTCGAACATCCGCGTGACCTGCGTTAACCCTGGGGTAGTGGAAAGCGAACTGGCCTCGACCATTACGCACCCGGAAACTATGGCGGCGATGGACGCGTACCGTGCTATTGCCCTCAAACCTGCTGATATCGCCCGCGCTGTGCGCCACATCATCGAGGCGCCTGAGAGTGTCGATACAACAGAAATTACGATCAGACCGACGGCATCTGCGAACTAACGTTGCGGATGAAAAAAATGCAGGTTAGCGCAGCTGGTTTACAACAGATCTGACTGGTCTGCGAATCCAGACTACGCTTGCTAAAAAATGGTCGTCTGAATTTCGGTTGTGGCGTTCATACTGAATGCTTAGATTCATTTTCAATCTATCGAGAGGAAATGAATATGAATTTTGCAGAACTCCACAACCAGGATCAGCCCCTGCTTATCGCTAACGTTTGGGACGCCGCCAGTGCTGTCGCAGCGCAAGAAGCAGGCTATCAGGCACTGGGAACGTCCAGTGCAGCAATAGCGTCCATGCTGGGATATGAAGACGGGCAGGGAATGCCGTTTGATGCGTTATTTTATGTGGTCACCCGTATCCGGGCTGTCAGCAGCCTGCCATTGAGCGTTGACATGGAAGCAGGATATGGTGATTCAGCCGAAGAGATAGTAGCTAATCTCAGGCGCCTTGCTCAGACTGGCGTAGCAGGCGTTAACCTTGAAGACAGCAGAGTCATTAATGGTAAGCGTCAGCTTGACGATATCTCTGATTTTTCCCGTAATCTGAGAACAGTATGCAATGCGCTGAGAAGCGAAAACTGTAGCCTGTTTCTGAACATTCGGACTGACACTTACCTGCTCGGACATGAAGACGCATTGCAGGAGACGATATTACGGGGTCAGAGCTATAAAGCTGCAGGTGCTGATGGCCTTTTTGTTCCCTGTCTGACGTCAGAGAAAGACATCAGCCTCATTGCAGAGGCAACGGGCCTGCCTCTGAACGTCATGTGTATGCCCGATCTTCCGTCGTTCGACAGGCTGAAACGGGCCGGGGTAAACCGCATTTCAATGGGCAATTTTGTTCATTCAGCCATGCAGTCAACGCTGAGTGATGTAATGCATGCGATTCGAACTCGTCAGTCATTTGCAGGACTTTTTAGCGATGAAAATAACCGATAAGAATTTGTGTGATATCTGGTATCAGGCATTACTCGAACGAGATTCAGAATATACCGGCGTATTTTTTGTTGGCGTCAAAACTACTGGCGTATTCTGCATTTCGGTATGCCGGGCGCGAAAGCCCAGGCGTGAAAATGTTGAATTTTATAAAGATGCCAAATCTGCCCTGGCGGACGGTTTTCGTCCCTGTAAGGTCTGCAGACCCGCTGAAAATGCGCACAGCGCGCCATTATTTGTTGAACAGGCGCTTGCGCTTGTCAGGCGCGATATTAAATCCCGTGTGGCTGACGCACAGCTTCGCCAGCACGGAATCAGTCCGGAGCGGGTACGACGCTGGTTCCTGCAACATCACGGCATCACTTTCCAGGCTTTCCAGCGAATGCAGCGGGTGAACGTTGCCCTGCAGGAGCTAAAAAGCGGACGAGCGGCTACTGACGTTGCGCTGGACAATGGCTATGAATCCCTGAGCGGGTTTGGTTACATCTACAAGCGGCTTACTGGCGCAGCGCCGACTCAGGCAACCGAGGTGATTGTCATTCATCGGTTTACCACTACGCTTGGGCCTATGTTTGTCTGCGCGACTGAGCGGGGAGTCTGTCTGCTGGAGTTTACCGATCGCCGGATGTTAGAAACAGAATTCCGCGATATCCAGCGTTTATTTAACGCCAGAATTGTCACCGGAGAAAACAGCCATACCCGGCAGACAGTAAAAGAAATCAGCGAGTATTTTGCCGGAACTCGCCGACAGTTTGAGCTCTCTGTGGATGCCCCGGGCAGTGATTTTCAACAATCCGTCTGGCATGAGTTGCGTGCAGTTCCCTATGGACAGACTTCGCACTATCAGGCCATTTCGCTAGCGATGAATAAGCCCAATGCTGTGCGCGCCGTCGCTGCAGCTAATGGTGCAAACCGGATTGCGATTGTGATCCCTTGTCACAGGATAATTGGCAAAGATGGAAAGATGACGGGTTACGGCGGTGGTATTTCACGCAAAGAATGGCTCATTGAGCATGAGCGAAACAATGTTTGATGGCGTAATGTTCCATTATTGCCGGATATTTTACGAACTTCGCGGGATAAAATGCAGACACAAAAAAGCCCGCAGGGCTTGCACCGTGCGGGCTCTTAGGACTTCATCGGATGACTCTGGTAATCACCGATGGAGAATTTTGGTGGAGCTGGCGGGAGTTGAACCCGCGTCCGAAATTTCTACATCCTCGGTACTACATGCTTAGTTTGTCTTTACATTCGCACGCCAGCTGCGGACAGACACGCCACTAACGAACTAGCCTGATTAGTTTTAACGCTTCAACCCCAGGCAGGGCTTCCACGCGATCTCTTTTGGGTTTGACCTCTCTTTGATCCCCGTCTTAAGAGCGGAAGCTAGGGAGAGAGGGCTCAGAGCAGGTTATTAAGCTGCTAAAGCGTAGTTTTCGTCGTTTGCGACTATTTTTTTGCGGCTTTTAACGAGGCAAACCGCCCCTCGGCATGCACCTTGGGTTTCGCAAATCCCGTCGAATCCAGAATCAGCCCCAATAGTGTTGAACTAAGTATACCAGATTTCACTTCCTGGATACCAGCCCGGAACGCTAACTTATTGAATAGTACAATAAGTGTGCAGAATCAACGTCCTGCGTTTTTCATGATGCGCGCTTTATCCAACTGCCACTCGCGTTCTTTCAGGTCAGTACGTTTGTCGTGCTGTTTTTTACCTTTCGCGACGCCAACTTTTACTTTGCACCAGGCATTTTTCCAGTACAACGACAGGGCGACTACGGTGAAACCTTCACGGTTGATGCGTCCGTAGAGGGATTCCAGCTCACGCTTGTTCAGCAGCAGCTTACGGGTGCGCGTTGGGTCACATACGTAGTGCGACGAGGCGACGGTCAGCGGCGTAAAGTTCGCGCCGAACAGGAAGGCTTCGCCATTTTTAAGGATCACGTAGCTGTCGCCGATGTTGGCTTTCCCGGCGCGCAGCGATTTTACTTCCCAGCCCTGCAACGCAAGGCCAGCTTCGAATTCTTCTTCAATGAAATACTCGTGGCGAGCACGCTTGTTGAGCGCAATGGTCGCCGAGCCTGGTTTATGTGCTTTTTTCTTCGTCATAAGTGTCGTAAAGCCGTCGGTAATCTGATTTCAAAAAGTCACCTCATTGCGTCCTGTGAGGTCTAACGCGCTATCTTAGCACGAGATGAGGCTTAGCGTTTTTTTAACAGGTGATAAATGTTATTATTTGTCCGTTGTGTGACCATGGGAAATGCTATGCCTCAGATTAGCCGTACTGCGCTTGTGCCTTACAGCGCGGAACAAATGTATCAGTTAGTGAACGATGTTCAGTCTTATCCAGAATTTATTCCGGGATGCACCGGGAGCCGCGTTCTGGAGTCTGGCCCGACGCAGATGACCGCGGCGGTGGATGTCTCCAAAGCGGGGATCAGCAAGACGTTCACCACCCGTAATACGCTGACGAGCAATCAGAGTATTTTGATGCATCTGGTGGATGGTCCGTTCAAAACCCTGATGGGAGGCTGGAAGTTTACGCCGCTGAGCGCTGACGCCTGCCGCATTGAGTTCCATCTGGACTTTGAGTTTACCAATAAGCTGATTGAGCTGGCGTTTGGCCGCATCTTTAAAGAGCTGGCATCGAATATGGTTCAGGCGTTCACCACCCGCGCCAAAGAGGTTTACAGTGTCGCATAAGATTGCTGTAGAAGTGGTTTATGCGTTGACGGAGAAGCAGTATCTGCAGCGCGTGACGCTTGAAGAGGGCGCAACCGTTGAGGCGGCTATCCGAGCTTCTGGCATTCTGGAGCTTCGTCGCGATATCGATCTGGCAAAAAATAAAGTCGGCATTTACAGCCGTCCGGTGAAGCTGGGCGATGTGCTGAAAGAGGGCGACCGGGTGGAGATTTATCGCCCGCTGATTGCCGACCCGAAAGAGCTGCGTCGCCAGCGTGCGGAGAAATCTGGTAGTAGTGCTTTTCTCCCCCAGTGGCGCTGCGCTTACCGGGGCTACGATCCAGTGCGAAATGTCGATACAAAAAGGTGCTCATTGAGCACCTTTTTGCATTTCTGACGCCGGATTA
>OKVS01000631.1_pt1 | contig 10051 bp, 14 predicted proteins | sample 1606911 | NCBI WGS metagenome assembly OKVS01 (sample SAMN03281016, study PRJEB24777) | human gut metagenome | isolation source: fecal sample PR161 from 1 month old female Malay infant, caesarean... | reverse complement strand
TCAACAAGGTTATCGACGGGTACCCGAAAAGACTTTAGAAATCAATTTCGAAAAAATTATAACCAAATGATTATTAATGGTTTTATTTTTAAAAAAATCAATTAAGGTTAATCATAAGGTTATTATTTACGGCTTTTTATTACGCGGAATATGCCAAAAAAGGCACACACTTATCTGTGTTATTGACGCACTAAAAATCATCCCAAAGTGCAATCGTTTCATTTAACGCGCCAGGACATGCCTATTCTTTGGATTATTTTTTTCTCACCATCGTAAACTTTTACTATTCGAGGCCGATAAGAGTCCTGAACTACTTTCGTATTTAAGGAAAATATGCATGGCTACTATCAGTAACCTCGGGATAGGTTCTGCAGGACTCGGGGAATTATATAATCAGTTGGATGCAGCAGAACGAACCAAGCTGACGACGATTACTACCCAGCAATCAACGTATAACGCACAGTTAAGCGCGTACGGCAAGCTGCAGAGTGCCATGACCTCGCTGCAGACTGCGACCGCTGCGCTGGGTAAAGCGACCACATGGAACTCAACCGCCGTAAGCAGCACCAACACGGCCTTTACGGCAACCACGACCGCAGACGCATCCGTCGGCTCTTATGTGGTTAATGTCAACCAGGTGGCAAAAGCACAGGCGCTCACGACGGGCTCCTATGCCACCAACACGGAGCTGCTGGGCGATACGACCGGCACGACGCGTAAAATTACGATTACCCAGCCGGGGACTAAAACGCCTTTAGAGGTGAACCTGGCCGATGGCGATACGTCGCTTGCCGGGATCTCGAGCGCGATTAATAAAGCGAACGGCAACGTCACCGCCAGCGTAATCAAGGCGAAAGACGGCGATTACCGCCTGATGCTCTCCTCGAAAACCACCGGTACGGATGGCGAGATGACCATCAGCATCACCGGGGACGACAAGCTGCAAAGCGTAATCGGCTACGACTCAACCGCCAAAACCGGCGCGCTGGCGGTAAATACCGCGGCCCAGAACGCGATTGTCGTTGTGAACGACATCAAGATTGAGCGTCAATCGAACACCATTTCCGATGCGCTGCCGGGGATGACCTTCACCGTGAAGGCAGAAAGTAAAGCGGATGAAATGCTGGAAGTGACGCGCGCCACGGACGCAAACCAAAAAGCCGTAACGGACTGGGTAAACCGCGTATAACTCGCTGCAGTCCACCATTAACAGCCTCACCAAATATGTGCCGTCGACGCAGGTTCTGGCAGCCAGTCCACCAGCAACGGCGCGCTGGTGGGTGATGCAAACGTGCGCGGGATCCAGTCTCAGCTGCGCGGTCTGCTGACCGAAGTTCAGGCTGGCTCCGTTCAGATCATGGCTCAGCTGGGGATTACCCAGGATCCGGTGAAAGGTGCAGACGGTACGGTCGGTAACCTCAAAGTGGATTCCGATAAGCTGAAAAAAGCGCTGACCGACAACCCGACCGCCGTACAGCAGTACTTTATCGGTGACGGAAAGAAAACCGGTCTGGCGACCCAGATGAACAACACGCTGACCACCATGCTCAGCACCAGCACCGGCAGCGCGGGCGTGATCCAGAACGCGAAAGACGGTATCAACAAAACGCTGAAAACCCTGGGCGAACGTTACGACTCTATGGAAGCCTCTATTGATGCCACCATGGCGCGTTACAAAGCGCAGTTCACCAGCCTGGACGTATTAGTCACCAAAATGACCAGTACGGCCAACTATCTGACCCAACAGTTCTCACAAAAATAGTCGTAGCCTTCAGGAGTGGATATGTATAAGACCTCTGGTGTTCAATCCTATCAGCAGATAGGAGTAGAAAGCGCAGTTATGAATGCCAGTCCACACCAGCTGATTGTCATGTTGTTCGACGGGGCGCATAGCGCCCTCGTCCGCGCGCGTTTGTTCATGGAAGCCGGACAAATTCGTGAAAAAGGCGAAGCGTTATCGAAAGCCATTAACATCATCGACAACGGTTTAAAAGCAGGACTGAACATGGAGGTTGAGAGCGAGCTGTCCAGTAATCTTGCCTCCTTGTACGAATATATGGTTCGACGTTTATTACTGGCGAACGTCAGTAATGACGTAGACGCAATTGTTGAAGTCGAGGGTTTATTAAACAACATTGCGGATGCGTGGAAGCAAATCGGCCCCAATGCGTCCTCTATTTCAGGATAATTTTGATGAATAATCCCAGCGCAGCGCTTAGCCACTGGCAGGCGTTACATGCTCAGAGCATTGCTATGCTAAATCTCGCACATTCTGGTCAATGGGATGCGCTTATTGAGCAGGAAATGCATTACGTTCAACTGGTGGAAAGGATTTCGCAAACGCCCATCATGTCATGCCCCCCGGCTCAGGTTGAGCAAGCGCGTGCGCTGCTGGAGATGATCCTCGACAATGAGAATACGTTAAAGGCGCTGCTGAAAGTGCGGATGGACGAACTGCGTAATCTCATCGATCAGACCGGCAAACAGCAATCCATCACCTCTACCTATGGAAAGCTGTCAGGGAATATTCTTTATCCAGAAAGTGTTACCCGCGACACACAATTATGATTTCTTCATCCATACTCCAGAAGTCTGCCATATGGCTTCTGGAGCACGGACGATGAAAAACCCCACCCTGTTACAATGCTTTCACTGGTATTACCCCGCTGGCGGTGAATTGTGGCGAGAAGTCACGGCGTTAGCCCCCAATCTTAATGAAATCGGCATCAACATGATCTGGCTGCCGCCCGCGTATAAAGGGGCTTCCGGCGGGTACTCGGTTGGCTATGACTCTTACGATCTGTTTGACCTCGGCGAGTTTGACCAGAAAGGCAGTATCGCCACGAAATACGGTGACAAAGCGCAGCTGCTGGAAGCCATCGACGCCCTCAAAAGCAACGACATTGCCGTCCTGCTGGATGTGGTGGTGAACCACAAAATTGGGGGCAGATGAGAAAGAGCCTGTCCGCGTGCAGCGCGTGAACGAACAAGACCGTACACAAATTGATGATGAAATCATCGAGTGTGAGGCCTGGACTCGCTACACCTTCCCCGCCCGCGCCGGGCAATATTCGCAGTTTATCTGGGATTACAAATGCTTCAGCGGCGTCGACCATATTGAAAACCCGGATGAAGACGGGATCTTTAAAATCGTCAACGACTACACCGGCGAAGGCTGGAATGACCAGGTCGATGATGAGATGGGTAACTTCGATTACCTGATGGGCGAAAACATCGACTTTCGCAATCACGCCGTCACCGAGGAGATCAAATACTGGGCCCGCTGGGTCATGGAACAGACGCGCTGCGACGGTTTTCGTCTGGACGCCGTCAAGCATATTCCCGCCTGGTTTTACAAAGAGTGGATTGAGCACGTTCAGGAAGTCGCCGAACAGCCGCTGTTTATCGTGGCGGAATACTGGTCCCACGAGGTGGATAAACTTCAGGCCTATATTGACCAGGTCGACGGTAAAACCATGCTGTTTGATGCCCCCCTGCAGATGAAATTCCACGAGGCGTCACGTCAGGGCCGGGATTACGACATGAGCCAGATCTTCACCGGCACGCTGGTGGAGGCCGACCCATTCCATGCGGTGACCCTCGTCGCGAACCACGACACTCAACCCTTGCAGGCGCTGGAAGCCCCGGTCGAAGCCTGGTTTAAACCGCTGGCGTACGCGCTGATCCTGCTGCGGGAAAACGGCGTGCCGAGCGTCTTCTATCCGGATCTGTTCGGCGCAAGCTATGACGATACGGGAGGGGACGGTGAAACGTACCATATTGATATGCCGGTGATTGAGCAGCTTCACGAGCTGATCCTCGCGCGCCAGCGTTTTGCCCACGGCGTGCAGACGCTCTTTTTTGACCATCCTAACTGCATCGCCTTCAGCCGCAGCGGCACGGAAGACGATCCCGGCTGCGTGGTGGTGATGTCGAACGGCGATGACGGCGAGAAGGTGATTGCCTGGGGGAAAACTACGGCAACAAAACGTGGCGTGATTTTCTCGGCAATCGTGAAGAAACGGTCACCACGGCGGCGGATGGCGAAGGCACCTTTACCTGTAAAGGGGGAAGCGTCAGCGTGTGGGTGATTGAGGATGCGTTGTAGAACGGGAAACGTGCGGCCTGATGCCCTCACCCCGTCCATCTCCCACAGGGAGAGGGCGCAAACACCACAAACGGCAACGAGGTTGCCGTTTTGCTTTTACCCTTAGGGCAGTTTACTCTCCAGCGGATTCTTGCTCAGGTAATCCGCACATTCCACCGTTGGTCGGTCAACCTTCTGCAGCTCCATCCCGTCATATTCAAGCGTAGCGCCGTCGCGATCCAGCGGATAGATATCCAGCTTGCGTGTGACGTTGTAATAGCTGTCTGAACGCAGCATGATCTTACCCGGTACGGCAATCACGCGCTGCCACTGGCGGCAGTCCAGCGTATCGCCCTCTTCCGTCACCACCAGTGTGGCAATCGCTTCAGGGCTGACCAGACTGCTCTGCGGCCCTTTCGACTGCCAGTATCCCGCCAGGTTCGCCGGGACGGGATGCTTGATCACGTCATTATAGTTATCGACCTGAACGCACCCGGTCAGTGCCAGCAGCGCGCCAGCAATTGCTATTTTTTTCATCATCTTTCCTGCATTCGAAGAAAAAAATATTGTGGCATTAAAGCGCTGAGGCTGCCAGCGAAGATCGAGGGGGCTTAAACACAAGAAGGACAGGTTTACTGACATCTGATAAAACCCCGTTTAAACGGGGTTTTGTATGACAGCATGTTGGAAATTAATACAGACTTGAGATAAACGCGCTTACAGGTTCTGGTAACAAATCCTGTGGGTGATCGCCACCGAAGGTAGCCCACTTGCTTTTGCCATTGATAATTGTTGATGCAACACGACTATTGGATTCACTATTATATACAGTGATTTTCACTTCAATCTTGTCTGGAATGCCGGACCACTCAGTTGCACGATCTTCCCAGTGCAATATCTGTGGGACCACATAATAACCGCGGCTAAGTGTATGGCGGCTTTTGAGACAGGCAAGATCATCACAGTCGGCAAAAACTGTCACATTATCTGAATATCGCAAAAATGCAGCTTTTACAGCGTCTGCCGTAGCTTTGCCAGACCCCGAATAAGTGTGTGTTTCATATACACCGTCAGTTGGCTGAGAGATCGCAACTGGGGAATCTTTTAACAGGGGCTCTGTACGCTCCTGAATATTATTTGTGCTGTATTTGGCGGAACAACCTGCCAGTAAAATTGCAGAAAAAAACAGAAACAAACTTTTCACTTTTCTATCCCTGTAAAATAAAGGAGTTACATTTTATCAGGCCACCCCAAGTGAAACATATGTTTGCATCATGAAGACGTGACAAAACTGGTGAAATGCGTCGAGGAGGCACAGTTCTGGAAGGCGAAATTGACCGTATGAGACGCCTGTCCAGAACGAAATGTAATTAGCTTTGTCCCACCCATGTCCCATAACATGTCTGAGAGCAATCATTAACTATAAATTTCATCAGGTTTGATTGCTTAAACCTGCATCCCCATCACTTCCTGATACGCCGACACCAGCTTGTTACGCACCTGGATCCCCATCTGCAGGGAAACCGAGGCTTTTTGCAAATCGGTCATCACATCATTGAGTGCCACGCCCGGCTCGCCGAGGGTGAACTTCTCCGCCTGCGTACGCGCAGCGGTCTGGGTATCGCTGATACGGTCAAGAGCGGCATGCAGTTGCCCCGCAAAGCTGATGGTCGGCTGCTGTTCTGCCACATTCTGATTACGGGCCGTCATCGCCGTTGCCTGCAACTGACTGATGACCCCTTCAATGCCCTGTATAGCCATGACTCTCCCCTGGATGGTTTTTTACGCGGTCAAGACTAACAGCTTGTCAATAAGATAATGGCGGTAAATAGCGATAAAAAACCAGGTTATTTGGCCCATAGAAAATCACGAATCATCAAATAATGGCAGGGCCATCAATATGGAACTTTTGTCGTGTTTGCCGACCCGGGAGTCAGTTTTGTTTCTCTACACGAATAACGTAAACCACCAGGATTTAAGAGGTGCGCAATGAGTGCAACAGCATCGACAGCGCCACAAAATAAATCACTCGAGTGGATGAACCGCCTTCGCGCGAATCCTAAAATCCCGTTGATCGTGGCAGGCGCTGCCGCAATTGCGATCCTTGTAGCGATGGTTTTATGGGCGAAAAGCCCTGATTACCGCACGCTCTACAGCAACCTTTCCGATCAGGATGGCGGCGCCATCGTCACCCAGCTTACCCAGATGAACATCCCGTATCGCTTTGCCGATAATGGCGGTGCGCTTGAGGTACCGGCGGATAAAGTGCACGAGCTTCGTCTGCGCCTGGCACAGCAGGGCCTGCCAAAGGGCGGCGCGGTCGGCTTTGAGCTGCTGGACCAGGAAAAATTCGGCATCAGCCAGTTCAGCGAGCAGGTGAACTACCAGCGTGCGCTGGAAGGCGAACTGGCCCGCACCATTGAAACGTTAGGCCCGGTAAAGAGTGCCCGCGTGCACCTGGCAATGCCTAAACCCTCTTTATTTGTTCGTGAACAGAAATCCCCTTCAGCTTCCGTTACCGTGAACCTCGAGCCCGGCCGTGCGCTGGACGAAGGGCAAATCAGCGCGGTAACGCATCTCGTCTCCAGCGCCGTCGCCGGCCTGCCGCCGGGTAACGTGACGCTGGTGGATCAAAGCGGACACCTGCTGACGCAATCCAATACCGCCGGGCGTGACCTGAACGACGCGCAGCTAAAATACGCCGCCGACGTTGAAAGCCGTCTCCAGCGCCGCATCGAAGCGATCCTCGGCCCGGTGGTGGGCAACAGCAACGTGCACGCCCAGGTGACCGCGCAGATTGACTTCTCTAATAAAGAACAAACCGAAGAGCAATACAGCCCGAACGGCGATGCGGCTCAGGCGGTCATGCGTTCACGCCAGATCAACTCCAGCGAACAGATCGGCGGGGCCTATCCTGGCGGCGTGCCGGGCGCGCTCTCTAACCAGCCAGCACCGGCAAACGCGGCGCCGATTTCCACGCCGCCGGCCAACCAGCAGAACGGTCAGCAAAATAATCAGCAGACCACCTCAACGACCAATAACGCTGGTCCGCGCTCCAGCAGCCGTAACGAAACCACGAACTATGAAGTGGACCGGACGATCCGCCACACTAAGCTGAACGTGGGCGATATTCAGCGTCTTTCCGTTGCGGTGGTGGTGAACTACAAAACGCTGCCGGACGGCAAACCGTTGCCGTTAACCGCCGAGCAGATGAAGCAAATTGAAAACCTGACCCGCGAAGCGATGGGCTATTCCGAGAAGCGCGGCGATACCCTCAACGTGGTGAACCTCTCCGTTTAACTCGGTGGAAGAGACCGGCGGTGAACTGCCGTTCTGGCAACAGCAGGCGTTTTATCGACCAGCTGATGTCCGCAGGCCGCTGGCTGCTGGTGCTGATTGTCGCGTGGCTGCTGTGGCGTAAGGGCGTTCGTCCTCAGCTCCAGCGTCGTGCGGAAGCCGAAAAAGCGGCGCGCGAGCAGATGAATACGCGACAGGAAACGGAAGAAGCGGTAGAAGTTCGCCTCAGCAAAGATGAACAGATGCAGCAGCGTCGTGCTAACCAGCGCATGGGCGCTGAGGTGATGAGCCAGCGCATTCGCGAAATGTCAGATAACGATCCGCGCGTCGTGGCGCTGGTCATCCGCCAGTGGATGGGTAACGAACATGAGTAATACGCTTACGGGCACCGATAAAAGCGTCATCCTGCTGATGACCATTGGCGAAGATCGCGCGGCAGAGGTGTTTAAACACCTCTCCCAGCGAGAAGTGCAAATTCTCAGTGCGGCGATGGCCAACGTGCGTCAAATCTCCAACAAACAGCTGACCGAAGTGCTGTCAGAGTTTGAACAGGAAGCCGAACAGTTTGCCGCGCTGAACGTCAACGCCAACGACTACCTGCGCTCCGTGCTGGTCAAGGCGCTGGGCGAAGAGCGTGCCGCCAGCCTGCTGGAAGACATTCTGGAAACCCGCGATACCGCCAGCGGTATCGAAACGCTCAACTTTATGGAGCCGCAGAGTGCCGCCGACCTGATTCGCGACGAGCACCCGCAGATTATCGCCACCATCCTGGTTCACCTCAAACGTGGCCAGGCGGCCGATATTCTGGCCCTGTTCGAAGAGCGCCTGCGTCACGACGTGATGCTGCGTATCGCCACCTTCGGCGGCGTCCAGCCTGCCGCGCTGGCGGAGCTGACCGAGGTGCTGAACAACCTGCTCGACGGCCAGAACCTCAAGCGCAGCAAAATGGGCGGCGTGAGAACGGCGGCGGAAATTATCAACCTGATGAAAACGCAGCAGGAAGAAGCCGTCATTTCGGCGGTTCGCGAATTCGACGGCGAGCTGGCGCAGAAAATCATCGACGAGATGTTCCTGTTCGAAAACCTCGTCGAAGTGGACGACCGCAGCATCCAGCGCCTGCTCCAGGAAGTGGATTCCGAGTCGCTGCTTATCGCCCTCAAAGGCGCCGAACAGCCGCTGCGCGAGAAGTTCCTGCGCAACATGTCCCAGCGTGCGGCGGATATCCTGCGCGACGACCTTGCCAACCGTGGCCCGGTTCGTCTGTCTCAGGTGGAAAACGAACAGAAAGCCATCCTGCTTATCGTTCGTCGTCTGGCGGAAACCGGCGAGATGGTGATTGGCAGCGGAGACGACACCTATGTCTAATGAGCTACCGTGGAAGCGCTGGACGCCTGACGATCTGGCCCCTGCCCTCTCTGAATTCACCCCGGCTGTCGTAGCGTCGCCCGAGGAGGGCGACACCGACGTCGAGGCGCCTGAACTGAGCGAAGAAGAACAGCGCACGCAGATGCTGGCGCAGTTACAAATGCAGGCGCATGAGCAGGGTTTTAAATGCAGGTCTGAACGAAGGGCCGACAGAAAGGCCATGACCAGGGTTATCAGGAAGGTCTGGCGAAAGGGTTAGAACAGGGTATTGAGCAGGCGCGCCAGCAGCAGGCGCCTCTCCATGCCCGTATGCAGCAACTGGTCAGCGAGTTCCAGCACACCCTGGATGCGTTGGACAGTGTGATTGCTTCCCGGTTGATGCAGATGCGCTGGAAGCGGCCCGTCAGGTGATTGGTCAGACCCCGGCGGTCGATAATTCAGCGCTGATCAACAAATTCAGGGCCTGCTGCAGCAAGAGCCGTTGTTCAGCGGGAAACCGCAGCTGCGCGTTCATCCGGACGATCTCCAGCGCGTGGAAGAGAGTCTCGGTGCCACGCTGAGCCTGCACGGCTGGCGTCTGCGCGGTGACCCGTCGCTACATCACGGCGGATGCAAAGTCTCCGCCGATGAAGGCGATCTGGATGCCAGCGTCGCCACCCGCTGGCAGGAACTGTGCCGCCTGGCGGCTCCGGGAGTCGTCTGATGACCGCACGCCTCACTCGCTGGCTCAACACGCTCGATAACTTTGAAACGAAGATGGCGCAACTGCCATCTGTTCGTCGTTATGGGCGCCTGACCCGCGCCACCGGTCTGGTGCTGGAGGCCACCGGCCTGCAGTTGCCTCTGGGGGCCACCTGCGTGATCGAGCGTCAGGATGGGCAGGAAACGCGAGAAGTGGAAAGCGAAGTGGTGGGCTTTAACGGCCAGCGTCTTTTCCTGATGCCGCTTGAAGAGGTGGAAGGCATTCTGCCCGGCGCGCGCGTCTATGCGAAAAACATCATCGGCGATGGTCTGCAAAGCGGTAAGCAGCTCCCGCTCGGCCCTGCCCTGCTGGGCCGCGTGCTGGACGGCAGCGGTAAACCGCTCGACGGCCTTCCCGCCCCGGACACCACCGAAACCGGCGCGCTGATCACCCAACCGTTTAACCCCCTGCAGCGTACCCCGATCGAACATGTTCTTGATACCGGTGTGCGCCCGATCAACGCCCTGCTGACCGTCGGTCGCGGCCAGCGTATGGGGCTGTTCGCCGGTCAGGGGTGGGTAAATCAGTCCTGCTCGGCATGATGGCCCGTTACACCCAGG
>OKVS01000630.1_pt1 | contig 10074 bp, 12 predicted proteins | sample 1606911 | NCBI WGS metagenome assembly OKVS01 (sample SAMN03281016, study PRJEB24777) | human gut metagenome | isolation source: fecal sample PR161 from 1 month old female Malay infant, caesarean... | reverse complement strand
AAAGCGACAAAATAATGTGATTTAAATCACACATTTTGACATTAGGAACGGTATGCTGGAATCACCAAGACGGGAAAGACAAGAGGTAAAATTTATGACAATGAACATTACCAGTAAACAAATGGAAATTACTCCGGCAATTCGCCAGCACGTCGCAGACCGTCTCGCCAAACTGGAAAAATGGCAAACACATCTGATTAATCCACATATCATTCTGTCTAAGGAGCCGCAGGGTTTCATCGCTGACGCAACTATCAATACTCCAAACGGCCATCTGGTCGCCAGCGCAAAACACGAGGATATGTACACCGCTATTAACGATTTGATCAACAAGCTGGAACGGCAGCTCAATAAAGTGCAACACAAAGGTGAAGCCCGTCGCGCCACGACCTCGGTGAAAGACGCCAGCTTCGCGGAAGAAGTTGAAGAAGAGTAATCCTTTAAATTGAGTGTACCGCCAACGCGCCTTCGGGCGCGTTTTTTATTGACAGGGTGAAAACAGTACGGGTACTTTAACGGTATCAATCACAGGATGACTTTATGAAACTTACGCCGTTCTTCTTCGCATTCTTTTTTACCTTCCCCTGAACGGGAGGCGTTTCGTCGTGTGATAAAGAATGCGAAGACGAACAACAAGGCCTCCCACACCGGGGGGCCTTTTTTATTGATAACGATAAAATGAGACAGGCAACACTATGACACCGGAAAACCCGTTACTGGATCTGCGAGTAAAAATCAGCGCGCTGGATGAAAAATTACTGGCGCTGCTGGCCGAACGTCGCGCCCTCGCCGTTGAAGTGGGCAAAGCCAAGCTGGACTCCCATCGCCCGGTCCGTGACATCGATCGCGAGCGGGATCTGCTGGAACGTCTCATCCAGCTCGGCAAAGCGCATCACCTCGATGCCCACTACATCACCCGGCTGTTCCAGCTCATCATCGAAGATTCCGTTCTGACCCAGCAAGCGCTACTCCAGCAGCATCTCAATAAAACCAACCCGCACTCGGCGCGCATCGCCTTCCTCGGGCCTAAAGGCTCCTACTCTCATCTGGCCGCACGCCAGTATGCCGCACGTCATTTTGAAGAGTTTATTGAGAGCGGCTGCGCAAAATTCGCCGATATTTTTAACCAGGTTGAGACCGGCCAGGCGGATTACGCCGTGGTGCCGATTGAAAACACCAGTTCCGGCGCCATTAACGACGTCTACGATTTACTGCAGCACACCAGCCTGTCGCTGGTCGGCGAGCTGACGATCCCTATCGATCACTGCGTGCTGGTCTCCGGTTCAACGGACCTGAACACGATCGAAACGGTCTACAGCCATCCGCAGCCTTTCCAGCAGTGTAGCCAGTTCCTGAACCGCTATCCGAACTGGAAAATTGAGTACACCGAAAGCACGTCGGCGGCAATGGAAAAAGTAGCGCAAGCCAACTCCCCAACCGTTGCTGCGCTCGGCAGCGAAGCGGGCGGCGCGCTGTATGGCTTACAGGTTCTTGAACGCAATCTTGCTAACCAGACGCAAAACATCACCCGCTTCGTGGTGCTGGCCCGCAAGGCAATCAACGTGTCAGACCAGGTGCCGGCGAAAACCACACTGCTGATGGCGACCGGCCAGCAGGCGGGCGCGCTGGTAGAAGCCCTGCTGGTGCTGCGCAACCACAATTTGATCATGACCAGGCTGGAATCACGCCCAATCCACGGTAATCCATGGGAAGAGATGTTTTACCTCGATATCCAGGCCAACCTGGAATCTGCATCCATGCAGAAAGCCCTGCGCGAACTGGGTGAAATTACCCGTTCAATGAAAGTGCTGGGCTGCTATCCGAGCGAAAACGTCGTCCCGGTCGATCCAAGCTAGCATTCGATAAAACGGCTTTTCTTCATCCCTGCCACATTAACCGGCAGGGTGAAGACGGCTCCGGAAAGCGGATACTTCGCCACCTCCTCCGCATCCATATTTTCCCGCGTGGTGGTAATGAACAGCGTTTTCATATCATCGCCGCCAAAGCAGACCATCGTCGGGCAACGCACCGGCATGCGGTATTCTTCCAGTTGCTCCCCTTGTGGAGAAAAACGCGCGATACGCCAGCCGTCAAACAGCGCGCTCCAGTAGCAGCCTTCCACATCCATCGCCGCACCGTCCGGTATCCCCTCGCCCTCATTAAACTGACGAAACACCTCACGCCTGCCGGGTTCACCCTGTTCATCAACTGGCGTACGGTAAATTACGCCGTTTGGCGTATCAGAGGTAAACATCCACTGCTTATCCGGGCTAAACGCCAGGCCGTTGTGCCCGTGGATATCGCACTGGATCACCTTCGGCGTCAGGTCGTTGTCGATGCGCATCAGCAGGGCGCCGTTGTAATCTCCCGGCCCCCAGAACGTGCCCGCGTAGAAGCGACCCTGGTGGTCGGTGCCCCCATCGTTAAAACGCGCCAGCTGCGGGTTAGAGGGGTTATCACACACCTTGCGGCGCAGCAATCCGTGTTTATCGGTCAGCCAGATGCCCGTGCGCATCGCAACGATAAAACCACCCTGCTCGCGCAGCGCGAAACAGCCCACCTCTTCATGGAAGGAAAGCACGGTATGTTCCGCCGTCGGCAGGTGGTAGCGGTGGATCTCCCCTTCCAGAATATCCGCCCAGTAAAGCGCATTTTCTTCTGCGCTCCACGTCGGGCATTCGGGCAGATGCCCGGTGTAGTTCAACAGCAGCTGCGGTTCAGCCATGACAGTTCCCCAAAATGAAAAAAGCCAGCAATGCTGGCTTTCAGTATATACATCATTGGATTACTGGCGACTGTCATTTGCCTGGCGCAACAGCGTGCGGCTTTCACTCTGGAAACGCGTGGCGTAATCGCCGAACCAGTGCTCCACTTTGCGGAAGCTGTCGATAAACGCCTGCTTGTCTCCGTGCTCCAGCAGCGTAATGGCTTCGCCAAAGCGCTGATAGTAGCGCTTGATCAGCGCCAGATTATTTTCAGACGACATGATGATGTCGGCGTAAAGCTGGGGATCCTGCGCAAACAGACGCCCGACCATCGCCAGCTCAAGACGATAGATGGGTGAAGAGAGCGCCAGCAGCTGTTCAAGCTGCACGTTCTCTTCAGCCAGATGCAGGCCGTAGGCAAAGGTCGCAAAGTGGCGCAGCGCCTGAATGAACGCCATGTTCTGATCGTGCTCGACCGCGCTGATGCGGTGCAGCCGCGCGCCCCAGACCTGAATCTGTTCCAGGAACCATTGATAGGCTTCAGGCTGACGGCCGTCGCAGTAAACCACCACCTGTTTCGCCAGGCTGCCGCTATCCGGGCCAAACATCGGGTGCAGCCCCAGCACCGGGCCCGTATGCGCAGCCAGCATCGCCTGCAGAGGACCGTTTTTAACGGAAGCCAGATCCACCAGAATGCAGTCTTTTGGTAAAGGAGGAAGCTTCCCGATGATCTGCTCCGTCACGTGGATCGGCACGCTGACGATAACCATTCCGGCATCTTTCATCAGTTCCGGTGCTTGTGCCCAGTCCTCTTTTTCCAGAATGCGCACCTGATAGCCAGAAAGCGTCAGCATTTTCTCGAACAGACGCCCCATCTGCCCTGCTCCGCCAACAATTACCACCGGACGCAGGGACGGACAGAGGGTTTTAAAGCCCTTGTCGTTTTCGCTGGAATAGGATTCCCGCATCACGCGACGCAGAACATCTTCAATCAAATCCGGCGAAACGCCCAGCGCCTGCGCCTCTTTACGACGGGAGGCCAGCATTGAGGCTTCGCGCTCCGGGACATAAATCGGCAGGCCGTATTTGCTTTTCACCTCACCGACTTCAGCAACAAGCGCCATGCGGCGTGCCAGCAAGTCCAGCAGCGCCTTATCCACTTCATCAATTTGATCGCGCAGTGCGGTCAATTCAGCAACCATAACTACCCTCTTAAACCAGACGCGTCGCCAGCTGGCCGCTTAAATCTTTATGGATCTCACGCAGCAGCGCATCGGTGGTTTCCCAGCTGATGCAGGCATCCGTCACGGAGACGCCGTGCTTCATCGCGCTGCGCGGCTGTTCTGATGACTGATTACCTTCATGAATGTTGCTCTCAATCATCAGGCCGATAATCGAACGGTTTCCGTCTTTGATCTGTGCGACCACGGATTCCGCAACCGCTGGCTGGCGACGGTAATCTTTATTCGAATTACCATGACTGCAATCTACCATCAGTGCCGGACGCAGTCCCGCCTGTTCCATCTCTTTTTCACACTGCGCCACGTCCGCCGGGCTGTAGTTTGGCGCTTTACCGCCGCGCAGGATCACATGACCGTCCGGGTTGCCCTGCGTTTGCAGCAGGCACACCTGGCCCGCCTGGTTGATCCCAACAAAGCGGTGCGGCATGGCGGCGGCGCGCATGGCGTTGATCGCCGTCGCCAGGCTGCCATCGGTACCATTTTTGAAGCCAACCGGCATCGACAGCCCAGACGCCATCTCACGGTGGGTTTGCGATTCAGTCGTACGCGCACCAATTGCGGACCAGCTAAACAGATCGCCCAGGTATTGCGGGCTGTTTGGATCCAGCGCTTCGGTTGCCAGCGGCAGCCCCATGCTGACCAGTTCCACCAGCAGGCGACGCGCAATCTTCAGGCCTGCTTCCACATCAAACGAGCCATCCATGTGCGGATCGTTGATCAATCCTTTCCAGCCAACCGTCGTGCGTGGCTTTTCAAAATAGACGCGCATCACCAGATAGAGGCTATCGCTGACCTCCTCCGCTAATGCTTTAAATCGACGCGCATACTCAATGGCGGTTTCAGGATCGTGAATAGAGCAAGGACCACAAACCACCAGCAGGCGCGGATCGCGGCCAGCGATAATGTCAGAAATGGTCTGGCGAGAGTGCTCGATCTGAGCCTCCTGCGCGGCGCTCAGCGGAAACTCCGCTTTCAATTGATCCGGGGTAATCAAAACCTGTTCGTCAGTGATATGTACGTTGTTCAGCGCGTCTTTTTGCATGATAGCGATCCTGTAAAGCTCGTTTGCGATAGTTGTTTTCCTCAGTGAGGTGAAACCACGATACCATAAAAAGTAAACATTTCAATCCAAAATACGTACACATTAGTTTACATTGGCACAGTAAAGGCAAAAATCAGCCGCTAAAATCGTAAAGTTTAAATTACAGCCTAAATTTCTCCCGCCAGGCTATGCTGAAGAAAAAGGAGAAGGGTTATGCGATCGATTGCTTTCGTCCTGCTGTCGCTGTTTTTATCGGGCTGCCAGATTAATCCTTACACTTTCCAGCCCAACTGGACGAGCCCGGACTGGTTCAGCGCGGGTAAAGAAGACGCCATAAATGGCCTGCCGGTTAAAGATAACCAGACCCTGGCCGATAGTTTTAACGACCCCCACGTCGATCGTAATGAATATCTTCGCGGCTATGCTGATGGTCAGAAGAAAGTGTGTGAAGAAGGCTTTATTCATGCATGGGGATTAGCGGGCAAATCTTATCCAGCCAGTTGTGATGCTGTTGAAAATGCAGCGAAACTGCATGCGTCATGGCAAAAAGGAATGGATGAAAGTATGCGTTCCAGCAGGCTTAATTAAGTCTGCTTTTATTCTTTGGAAAATAAACAACTGTAGGATTTAGCTTAGGTCAGCCATGGGCTATTTCTGACATAATGACGGTTCTGATAAACAATGGTATTCTGCCCGCAACTCTTAAGGACATCTATTTCCGGAGCGGTACGGCGGATTCTGGTGAGAAATTTATACTTGAACTCTTTGTTCCGACTCACTCTGGTGCTAATGCTGTTCCTTATGGTGGGCCCGGCGATGGCAGGCGCGCTCTCGGAGACAGATAAATCGGTACGTTCTATTGTCTCAGGCATAGTGAGCTATACGCGATGGCCGTCGCTTTCCGGCCAGCCTAAACTCTGCATCTATGCCACTTCTCACTATACGCACGCGCTCAGCGAAGACCAGGGGCATAACGAGTTACCTTATACCCCCGTTATTGTACGTAACGATCGGGAAGCCCTGGCCGCGACATGCGATGCTGTTTATTTCGGGACTGAACCACCTGCGAAACAACTTGAATTAATAAGTCAATATCAGGGCAGAGCATTGCTATTAATCTCAGAGCAAAATCCGGAATGTGTTATTGGCAGCGCCTTTTGCCTGATAATCGATCGTGGCCAGGTGCGATTTTCCGTCAATCTGGATGCGTTGACACGCAGTGGCGTCAGGGTTAACCCGGATGTATTGATGCTTGCACGGAATAAGCAGCATGGATAAAGATTTCATCTCGACGCAGCGTCCGACCTTTAAAAGAACGCTGAGGCGAAACAGCATGATAAGCGTCATCATCACAATGACGTTAATATGGCTGTTGCTCTGTTTTGCCTCGGTCGTAACATTAAAACAATACGCGCAAAAAAATCTCGAATTAACCGGCGCCACAATGAGCCACAGCCTTGAAGCCTCTCTGGTTTTCAACGATTCACTGGCGGCCAACGAAATGCTCGCTGCGCTGGGTAAGCAGGGGCAGTTTGCCGTAGCAGAAGTCATCAACGGGCATAAAAAGCGCTTTGCCTACTGGTCCTGGAACCCGAAGGATAATAACGACACGCTGGGGGCGCTGGTCAGCCGCTGGCTTTTCCCCGTTCCGGTTGCGCAGCCCATCCTGCACAACGGCGCGAAGATAGGTGAAATACGTCTTACCGCGCGTGACAGCCTTATCAGCCATTTCATCTGGATGTCGTTTGCCGTCCTCACCGGCTGTATTCTTTTTGCAACCGTCGTCGCACTCACCATTACCCAGTCTCTGCACCGCGGCATGGTCACTGCGCTGCAAAATATCACCGACGTTGTGCATGACGTCCGCACCAATCGCAACTTTTCCCGTCGGTGAAAGATGGGCGCATTGAAGAATTCCATCAGTTTGGAGAAGACTTCAACAGCCTGCTGGACGAGATGGAGGAGTGGCAGCTTAAGCTCCAGGCGAAAAACGCTCAGCTGCTTCGTACCGCCATGCACGAACCCGCTCACCGGTCTTGCTAACCGCGCTGCGTTTCGTAACAGTATTGCGGCATTAATGAATGACCCCTCGGCCAAAAACAAACTCGGCCCTGCTCTTCCTCGACGGTGATAATTTTAAGTTTATTAACGACACCTGGGGACACGCGGCAGGAGACTGCGTGCTGATTGAAGTCGCCAGCAGGATGGTGGAATTTGGCGATAAACGCCATCAGTCCTACCGCCTTGGCGGTGACGAATTTGCCATGGTGCTGTACGGGGTGCATTCTGAACCAGAGGTTCAACACATTTGTGCTGCGCTAGCGCAGCAGTTTATCCGTCCGTTTGATCTGCACAACGGACAAAAAGCATCGATGTCACTCAGCATTGGCTTTGCTCTGGCGTGGGAAAATGCTTCCGTGGAAGCATTACTGGAGAGGGCTGACCGCAACATGTACCAGGTTAAAAACCAGCCTACGAAAACAATAAGTTAGAAAGGATACACTATGTTAAAACGTTACTTCGCGCCGTTAGTTATGGCCTCACTGGTTCTGGCAGGCTGTCAGTCGCCGCCCCAGGGCAAATTTACTCCTGAGCAAATCGCGGCGATGAAGTCATACGGTTTTAACGAACTGAACGGCGACTGGTCGCTTGGTATGTCGGACACCATCCTCTTTGATAAGAATGACGCCAGACTGCGTCCGGAAAGTGAAACACAGATCCAGTCCATGGCCTCTCGTCTGGCGAAAACTGGCCTGAATCACGCGCGAATGGACGGTCATACCGATAATTACGGTGAAGCAAGCTACAACGAAGCCCTGTCGTTAAAACGCGCCAATGCCGTGGCCGACGCCTGGGCGAAAGGCGCGAATATCCCGCGCAGCAATCTCTCCACCCGGGGATTAGGCCAAAAATATCCGATTGCGAGCAACAGCACTGCACAAGGGCGCGCTGAAAACCGCCGGGTGTCAGTGGTTATCAGCGCGCCATAGGATTATTTAGCGGATGATTCGGTGAGCGACACGCCTGTTGCCGCTCGCCAGCGCAGCCAGTCAATCAGAACAAACAGCGCCAGACTCACGCCCATCACCGGCAAAGCCAGCCCCAGCAGTGCGCTGATGACCACGGTAGCACCTCTTCCCCACCCTGACAGCGCCAGCCAGCTCTGAGTAAGCGTCTGCACCGGATTCATTGCCGACTGTGCCGGACGACGCATCCACCACATCCGGTATCCCCAGATGATAAGCACGCACAGGGCAAGGCCGAAAGCAACGAGCAGCAGCTGATTCACCAGCCCGAATAAGATCCCCATATGGAAATCCACGCCCCAGCGGGTCAGTTTTGCCATGAGCGGGAAATCCTCGAATCGGGTTCTGTCGAGGATCTGCATCGTACCGGGATCAACCGCAACGGCGTCCACCTGAGTCGGCCAGCTGCGGTCGATCTCCGTCGACTGTCCATGCGCGATCCATTGTTTTTCGCCGGGCGGATCTCCAGCCTGTTGGCATCAATCCCGCTTTACGCGCCGCGCTCAACACGCCGTCAAACCGCGTCAGATCCATCGCCATTTCCGGCATCACCATTCCGCCGTGATGGCCACGGTGTTCGGCATGTTCATCCACGACCTCATGTTGGCCGGATAGCGTCGTGTTCACCTGCGGGGTGAGCCAGTTCATCTCTGCACGCAGCTTATCCACGTTCCCGCCCGCCCACTGGGACCAGGTCAGGCCGGTTGCAGAGAAGAGCAGCATGCCCCCCAGTAATATCCATCCGAGCGTCACATGCACCCGACGGCGGTTCTGGAAGCGATTGTTAATCCGGCGTTTTGGTCGGGTATAAAACCACAGGGCAATCCCTCCCAGTGCGGCCACCCACATCCAGGAAGCGGCCAGTTCGCTATAGAGCCGCCCAATATCGCCCAGCATCAGAGAGGTATGCAGATAATCAATGGTCTGACGCAGCGGTAAAATCCCGCTGGTACCGTACACCGTCATATCCCCCAGCACCGTGAGGCTTACCGGATCGATAAAGATTGCCCGGTTTTCCGAGGGCCCCAGCGTCGGGTCCGCAAACATCACGCGGGTGGTTTCACCTTCAACCAGCCCCGGGCGAACGGCGTGCAAACGCAAATCTGAGCCAACGGCCTTTTCCGCCGTGGCGATTTGTTCCGCCAGCGGCTTCGGTTCGCCCACGGAATTCGTGTGGAGCGCGTCCCGGTAGAGCGCATTCTCGAGCTGCGGGGTCGCCACGTACAGCGTACCGGTCAGCGCGGCGAAGAAGATAAACGGGCCGACAAATAGCCCGACGTAGAAATGGAGGCGACGCAGCAGGTTTCCCCATGCCGCGCGCGGAGTGCAGGTAGTCATACTTTTCCTTTTTAAGGCAAAAAGTTATCGATTGAGTTTTTAAAGGGAAAAAGCAGACTGCCGCGGCGGCGCGCGGGTATCAGGGTAAAGCCAGGGGAAAAAGTGCCAGTGGCTGACCGCCTGACGCGGCGGCTTAACGCGAAGCCTCTGCAGCACGATACTGAGCAGCACTATCAGCGCGAGCATCACGCCAGGGACATGCGCTAACAGCACGCAGTAGCCGCACGCCTCCGCATGGTCAACCGGCATCGTGTGCGGCATATCGCCGTGATGCTCGTCCATCGACATCATGCTCATGTCATGATGCATGCCCGGCATGGCGCTCATGGGGTCTTTCTGCAACGAGACGGAGATAAGGGGTGCCACTACGATCAGCAGGATCGCAAACAGCGCGGTCAATGCCGCTGCGCGTTTCCGGTTAGGCTGATGCAGTACGTTATCCACGTCCCCTCCATTCAAGAGGCAAGCATTGTAAATGATTTATGACGAAAGGGTTAACGCGAGAGGTGCGATGGGATAAAAAAAGGGCCAGCCTTTCGGCCAGCCCTTTCTAACAGGATGTCGCTTAAGCGAATCTTAGTTCAGACGCTCTTTAATACGAGCAGACTTACCAGTACGCTCACGCAGGTAGTACAGTTTAGCTTTACGTACAGCACCACGACGTTTAACAGCAATGCTGTCAACTACCGGAGAGTGAGTCTGGAAGACACGCTCAACGCCTT
>OKVS01000629.1_pt1 | contig 10088 bp, 14 predicted proteins | sample 1606911 | NCBI WGS metagenome assembly OKVS01 (sample SAMN03281016, study PRJEB24777) | human gut metagenome | isolation source: fecal sample PR161 from 1 month old female Malay infant, caesarean... | reverse complement strand
AGGGCTCATCATCAACGATTAATACGTGCATCTAATTCCTCCTATTCCATCGGGATTTCTAAATGAACATGGCTCCCGCCTGTCTCTAAATTTTCAATTAAAAAACAACCTTCTGATCCATAAAGGTTCGCCATTCTGCGGGACAAGTTTTCCAGTGCCGTGCCGGTGCCTTTTTCCGAAGTCACTGTCGTCTTTCCTAATAGCAAGCGGCGTTCTTCGGGAATCCCTTGCCCATTGTCATACACATCCACATGTAATTTATGTTGTTTTGCTTTGACCACTACCCGAACTTGATTGTTCTCCTTCCGGCTGCCAAATGCATGCTTGATGGTATTTTCCACTAACACCTGAATCGCATACGGCGGTACTTTTTCTGAAGCAACCGCTTCTTCTACGTCAAATGTTACTTGATAACGATTCGGAAACCGTGCTTGTTCTAATGACAAATAGGCTTTTACTTGTTCTAGTTCTTGTGAAACTGGGATCGTAGTTTGCACGGCTCCCTGCAAGTTGCCTCGAAAGTATTTGCTTAATTGGAGCAATAGTTTCCGCGCTTTTTCACTGTCTTTCCGCATTAATGCGGAAATAGTATTGATGGCATTAAAGAAGAAATGCGGGTTCACTTGCGCTTGCAAGGATTTAATTTCAGCTTCTTTAAGTAATTTTGATTGTACTTCCGCTTCCCCTAATTCAATTTGTGAAGAAAAAATTTGTCCCAAGACCTTCTGCTAACTGTTCCTCGACATGCGTTAACTGCGCTGGATCCGTAAAATACATTTTTAAGGTGCCAACAATTTGCTGATGGGAAAATAATGGAATCACAATCGCCGCTTGCAACGACAATTAGGGTCCGAACAACCAACTTCTTCTTTGGCATGTGCGATGGTCATTCGGCCCGTCCGTAACACTTCCCGAGAAAGCTCCGTAATGACTTCTAGCTCTGGAATATGATGATCGCTTCCTGCGCCAACATGAGCTAAAATTTGATGACTGTTTGTCATGCTAATCGCACTGACTTTTGTATAATGCTTAATAATCTCCGCAACTTTTTTGCTGGAATTTTTATTGAGGCCTTCTCGAAAATATGGCAGTGTTTCCGCTGCTAATTCCAAAACATCGTGCGTCTGAACCGCTTTGGCCTGCTCTTCTTGTTTCAATGTCGTCGTTAGAATCGACATAAAAATGAACGTTCCTACGCTATTTAACAAAATCATCGGCAGCGCAATAAAACGAACCAACGTGGCCCCATCCGATAGATCACCGCTGAAAAAGAAAATAAAAATCATCTGAATCATTTCCATGCACGCTCCGACAATGGCAGAAAAGCCGGCAGACGGAAAAACGGTTTGCTTTGCCATGCGGCTCCCTAAAAAACCGGCAATTAAGCCAACAATTAAAGAAGCAGGCACATAAAAGAAACTATGCCCCCCGCCTTGAATAACCCGATGAAAGCCAGCAATTAAACCAACCGTACTGCCGACAATCGGACCACCCACTAATCCAGAAACGCCAATTACTAACGTACGCGTATTTGCAATGGAAGCATTGCTGCTTAAATAGGTTAGTAAATTATTGGGGACAATCTGATTCTTAGCGATTTCGATACCTGTAAAATTAGAAATAATAGCAAATAAACCAAAAATCAAAATCAACTGAACTTTTGAAGACATTTTTTCACGACTTAATAAAACACGCTTAAAATAAGGCACATTCACTAAAAGAAAGGCCAGTAAAATAATTAAGCCCACCCGTTCCATCATTAAAATAAATAATTCGACCACACCGGCACCTCCTTCCTATTAACTATACTATAAATCAAAGAAAAGAAAAAAATGAAGCTTCTCAAAAAAGAGGCTTCATTTTTTCTATTCATTAAAACGCAGGAATATTAGCGCCTTTAGAATTTTTCTTGATGTATTCAGCAACTTCTTTTGTTGTCATCGCTTCTTTTAAAACCTTGATCTTTTCGCTATCTTTTTCGCCTTTTCGTGTCACAACTTGCAATGCGTAATGTTTACTTGCTTCTTCATCTTCTAACAAGATCGCATCTTTCGTTGTTAAACCAGCAGGTTCTAAGTAGGCTGGGTAGCAGAACACCATAGCGATGTCTTTTTCATCATAGGCTTTAGCTAAATTCAGTAAATCAATGCTTTCAAAAGTGATGTTTTTAGGATTTTCCACGACATCTGCCACCGTACCGTTAAAGCCGACACCTTCTTTTAATTTAATCACGCCGTTTGCATTTAAAATTGCTAAAGCACGACCTTCATTGGTTGGATCGCTAGGAATCCCCACTTTGGCATTTTCAGGTAAATCTTTCGCATCTTGATATTCTTTTGAATAGAAACCACCAGCAAAATAATAAATCGGTTGCACAGCCACTAAATCAGCTTTTTTCTCTTTGTTAAACATTTCCATGAAGGGTTGATGTTGCGCAAAATTGGCATCCGCTTCGTCATGTTGCACGGCATCGTTGTAGGCAACATTGTCGCTCACTTCCATAATGTTAATTTTGTATCCTTTTTTCTCAGCTTCTTTCTTGGCAATCTCCAAGATATCTTTTGAAGATTCCAATTGCACGGCAACGGTAATCTCCTTGTCTTCTTTCTGGTCTGCTTGTTTATTTCCCCCACAGGCAGCTAAAATAACTGTTGCAATAACAGCGAATGTTGCTAAATAAAACTTCTTCATTCTTTTGTCCTCCTACTTTCTTTTGTCTAGTTTTTGGGCAATGAAGTTCCCAAGCATTTGTAAAATGAAGACCAGTGCAATCATAATCACAATGGCAACATACATAATACCGTATTCATACCGTTGATACCCGACACGAACTGCAAAATCGCCAATCCCGCCGCCACCAACAACACCCATCACCGTGGAATATGAAACCATACTCACTGTCGTGGTTGTGTAAGCAAGGACCAATCCGCTACGTGCTTCCACCAATAAAAAGTGCCAAATGTATTGGACTTTCGAGGTACCTAACGAATTAGCTAAAAAATAAATTTCTTCTGGAACATCCAACAGCACTTGTTCAACCAAGCGAGCAAAAATCGCGATCGCAACAATACTCAATGGCACAGATGAAGGAATTGGGCCAAACGCCTTTCCTAAAACAGAACGAGTGACTGGAATCAACGCAATCACAAATAATAAATAAGGAAACGAGCGAATAACAGTTACAATGAAATTTAAAACCCAGTACAGCCAAGGTTGATGCCCTTTGACTTTCGGATTAGCCAAAAATAGTCCTAAGCCTAAAGGCAAGCCAACAAGCAAACAGATAGCCATCGAAATCGACATCATAATCCCTGTTTCTTTTAAACCAATCAGCATAGATGGCCAATATTCGGCAAAGGTTTCTGAAAAAGTCATGGACGCAAACTCCTTTCCACTTTTTCTAAATAGGAAAGCGGTTCTTCCTCATATTGCTGAGGATTATTCAGAAATTCGCCAATTAACTGACCTTTTTCCATAACTAAGATACGATTACATAAGCGCTTCACGGTTTCTAATTCGTGACTGACAAAGAAAATAGTCGGTCGGAATTCCTGATGCGTCTTATGTAATAATCGAACGACACTTTCTGTATTTTCTTCATCTAATGAACTCGTTGCCTCGTCACATAATAACCATTTTGGATTACGGCTCAACGCTCGAGCAATAGAGACACGCTGTTTTTTCCCCCACCAGAAAGCTGAGCAGGATACGCTTCTGCCTTATGGTCCATATCAACAAACGTTAATAAACGCTCAATTTTTTCAGGCTGTTTCTCTTTAAAATGTTTTCAAAGGCAACGCAACATTATCATAAATTTTCAAATTTTCTAACAAATTGTAATGCTGAAACACCATCCCCATTTGTTGTTGCTGCTGGCGAACTTCTTTTTTAGAGAAGGTTTGAACATTTCTACCATCAATACGAATCTCCCCTTCACTCGGTTGTTCCATTAAATTCAACAAACGTAACAACGTGGACTTGCCAGAGCCACTTTTCCCAACAATCCCAACGATTTCTCCTGGTTGGACAGAAAAGTGAATATTTTTTAACGCGTGTGTCTCTTGATAGACTTTCGACACATTCACTAACTCAATCATGATTACCTCCTAAAGGCCGACAAACAAACTATAACAACTAAAAAAACTGTATAACAATTAAAGTAATTCTGTGAAACGATTTAAAAAAACTATTACGAATTAAAAAATAACACACGTTTCGAAAAACAGCGTTATATCAGAGATGTAACTACTTACATCATCTACTAAAACAGAAAAAAAAGCAACCTTTTTATTTGTGAAAAAAACACTATCTGTTTTTTGTCTGTATTATTTTGTACAAATGAAATTAAAAATTTCCTGATTTCTACAGCTATTTACCCCACGCTCCTCTAAAAAAAGACATTCTCAGAAACGAGGCATCCAAAAAAGGAAAAGCGCTCGTAACGATAATGTCTCTAATAGTTTACTTTTTAAATACAACTGTTTCTTCGACAGTAATTCTTTCAGCCAATGATTGAATCACTGGACAGTTTGGGGAGACAAGCTTCAAACACCGTGTCGCCCGTGCTTGAAAGTCTTCTGGAACAGACACATAAAAGAGAATCGTCACCTGTTTTAATGGTTGTGCGCGTCTCTCTACTTCTCTTGAATACGTGACTTCTATTTTTTCAAACTCAAAGGGAATGTGCGAATTTTCCAAAACGGATTGATACACGTACCCCCCACAAGCGCCAATTGCCGAAACGAGCATTTGAACTGGCGAATATCCCTCTTCTTTTGCTAACACCCAGCGCGCTGTTTTCGTTTGTAATTCAAATTTTTCCACACCACGAATAATCGTCAAACGTTCTACCATTGCCATCTTCACTCCTTTTTACTCTTTCTTAAAAGATACTACAAAACAGCGCTAAAACAAACATTTCTAACTTCTCAACTTAGCAAGTCCTAAAAAAAACAAAATTCTCACTTGACAAACAACGTAACACCTGATAATATACTTCCGTTCAAATCGTAACCATTACGATTTAGATTTTATAAATCCAAAAAGAAAGGAAGTGCCTTATGGCTAAAAAATCAAAAATTGCTAAAGCAAAAAACAACAAGCAATGATTGCAAAATATGCGCCTATTCGCCAAGCCTTAAAAGAAGCTGGCGATTATGAAGGTCTTAGCAAATTGCCAAAAGATGCTCATCCAAGTCGCTTAAAACTCCGCGATCAAACAGATTGGGCGCCCACGTGGCTACATGCGTAAAATTTTGGCATGTCTCGGATTCGTTTTCCGTGAATTGGCTCACCAAAGGCTTGATTCCTGGCGTCAAAAAAGCAAGCTGGTAACTCATTATTTCGATAAAGACAACTAGCGAGGACAGTCGCATTTGGGCTGACCTCGCAGCCCCCTTTATCTTTTATACGCAATTAAAAAAATCAAATTGGAGGACGGTACTATGCGCCAAACCATTACGTTAGCTTGCGCTGAAACTGGCGAGCGCCTTTACTTAACAAGTAAAAACAAACGAAATACACCAGAAAAATTACAGCTGAAAAAATATTCACCAAAACTACGGCGCCGCGCACTTTTCACTGAAGTCAAATAACAGGAGGAAAACTTGATGGGCATTCCAATCACCATTGTTTCTGGCTTTTTAGGCGCAGGAAAAACAACCTTAATTAACCATGCGCTTGCGCAGTCACCGTTTCCTAAAGAAGAAATTATTATTATTGAAAATGAATTTGGTCAAACAGGCGTTGACCACGCATTACTTTTACAAACCACGGAACGAATTATTCAATTAAATAACGGTTGCATGTGCTGCAGCTTACGAGGAGATCTTCTTGCCTCTTTATCAGCAATCTTAGAAGTGTACCAAGAAGAACAACAACCCATTGCCCAAGTCATTTTAGAAACAACGGGCATTGCTGATCCGCAACCAATCATTCAAACAATTTTAACGACCCCGCACATCAAAAATCATTTCTATATAGACAGTCTCTTAACGGTCGTTGATGGGCATCACTGGCAACAGCAACTTCAAGAAACCGAAGCCATCAAACAACTGGCCTTAGCAGATCGCCTCTTTTTTTCTGTCAAGGAACCAGCAGACAGCACTCAGCTACCAACGTTCCAAGAAACCCTTCGTACCATTAATCCTTTTGCTGATATTTTATCCTTTCAAGCCAACGAGCCTCTTTTGGCTAGTGACTTTTTTTCAATTAAATAAGTTTACGGCAACACTTACAGAACACGAAATGACTCATTCCCCGCATGAGCACGCCCACGAGCATCATCACCATACCTTTCACTCCCTTACGTTAACGGCGTCCTCAGCCCTCAACGAACCTCTTTTCACTCGTTGGCTTGATTGGTTAATGTATACACATCAGGAAAAGTTATACCGTTTCAAAGGGATTCTCGCCTTACAGGAGCATGACTTGGCCATTGCCATGCAAGGCGTCAACCAGCAAGTGGCCTTTCAAATGACGAATCACCCCCTCAAGAAACGACAATTGTTCTGATTGGCAAAGAATTAGAGACAAAAAAATTTCAAGAAACCATTTCAAACCCTCAACAAAATAGCTACTCCGTAAATTAATTTTTTACGAAATGGAGGTCCTATATATAATGGAAAAAACTGACTTATCTAGCGCTTATCGTCGACTGAAAAGTCCCAACATCAAAACACGAAAACGCGCACTTAAAATCATTAAAGAACATAAGCGCAATAAACAAAAGAAAATTGCGTAATTCACTAAAGGAGCACACCTATGAAAAAATTTACTCTTCCCCTGTTAGCCGCCTTATCGCTAATCCTTTTCGGCGCTTGCGGCAAAACAAACACCTCTGATAAAACCGCTGACGGTAAAGAAAAACTATCCATTGTCACGACTTTTTATCCTATGTACGATTTCACTAAAAATATTGTAGGCGATGAAGGAGACGTCAAATTGTTAATCCCTGCTGGTTCTGAACCTCACGATTATGAACCATCCGCCAAAGATATGGCTACCATCCATGATGCGGATGTTTTCGTTTACCACAATGAAAATATGGAATCTTGGGTACCAAAAGCTGCTAAAGGCTGGAAAAAAGGAGCCCCGAACGTCATTAAAGGTACCGAAAACATGGTCTTACTTCCTGGCAGTGACGAAGACGGACACGACCATGACCACGAACATGGCGAAGAAGGCCACCACCATGAATTAGATCCGCATACTTGGGTTTCACCCCATCGTGCCATCCAAGAAGTCACAAACATCAAAGAACAGTTAGTCAAACTTTACCCTAAAAAAGCCAAAACATTTGAAACAAACGCAGAAAAATACTTAACAAAATTAACAGCCTTAGACAAAGAGTTCCAAACAGCTTTGAAAGACGCTAAGCAAAAAAGTTTTGTTACCCAACATGCTGCATTTGGTTATCTTGCCTTAGATTACGGCTTAAAACAAGTACCAATAGCTGGTTTAACACCTGAACAAGAGCCAACAGCAGGGCGCTTGGCAGAGTTGAAAAAATATGTCACAGACAACCAAATTCGCTATATTTATTTTGAAAAAAATGCCAACGATAAAATTGCTAAAACGTTAGCTGACGAAGCAAATGTTCAATTGGAAGTCCTAAACCCGCTAGAAAGTTTGACACAAAAACAAATGGACAATGGCGAAGATTATCTTTCTGTAATGAAAGAAAACTTAACTGCTTTGAAAAAAACAACAGATACAGCTGGGAAAGAGGTTCAGCCAGAAACCTCTGAAAAAACAGAAAAAACCGTGGCTAACGGCTATTTCAAAGACAGTGAGGTGGCTGAGAGAACACTGACAGATTACGCTGGAAATTGGCAATCCGTCTATCCTTTATTAAAAGATGGCACATTAGACCAAGTCTTCGATTACAAAGCGAAACTGAAAAAAGATAAAACACCAGCCGAATACAAAACCTACTATGATGCCGGCTATCAAACCGATGTCGACCACATCAACATCACTGATTCCACCATCGAGTTTCTGGTCGATGGCAAACCACAAAAAATTCACCTATAAAGCAACCGGTTATAAAATTTTAAACTATGCAAAAGGCAACCGTGGCGTCCGTTTCCTTTTTGAAACAGACGATGCCAATGCTGGGCGGTTTAAATACGTCCAATTTAGCGACCACAACATCGCACCAACGAAAGCCGCTCATTTCCACATCTTCTTCGGCGGCGATAGCCAAGAAAGTCTGTTCAATGAAATGGACAACTGGCCAACGTATTATCCAAGCGACTTAAGCAAACAAGAAATTGCCCAAGAAATGATTGCGCATTAAGCATTCAAAAGAGAGGAGATAGCATTAGCTAAAATGCTACCTCCTCTCTTTTTTTATTTAGTCAAGCACACCATGTTCTGCTTCAAACGTCGCTAACAACTGGCGCACTTCATCCGTTGATTTTGTATTCATTAATTGTGCTCTTAAATCGCTGGCACCTGGAAAGCCTTTGACATAAATTTTAAAGAAGCGATGCAGCCCAACGATGGAACGAGGCACCAATTCTGCATATTTGTCTTGCAAATCCAATTGTAAACGTAGCAAGCCCAGCAATTCTTGTGGCGTATGTGTTTTGGGTTCTTTTCAAGGCAATGAAGGATTTTTAAAATCCCCCGGCCAATCATGATGCCATCTACACCATATTGTTCTGCTAATTCTAGGCCCTTTTGACGATCGGGAATATCCCCATTAATCGTAATTGTCGTTTGCGGTGCGACACGGTCCCGAATAGCCATAATTTGCGGAATGACCTCCCAATGGGCATCCACTTTACTCATCTCTTTTCGTGTTCGCAAATGAATGGATAGATTCGCAATGTCTTGCTCTAATAAATGCGTGATCCACGCCTCCATTTCCGCCATTTCAGTAAACCCAATGCGTGTTTTGACACTAACAGGTAAGCCACCTGCTTTGGCGGCGTCAATCAATTCAGCCGCGACTTCTGGGCGCAAAATTTAACCCGCTGCCTTTTGCCACGCTCAGCCACGTTGGGCACAGGACAGCCCATATTTATATCTAATCCTTGAAAGCCCATCTCCGCTACTCCGATACTCATTTCACGGAAAAATTCCGGTTTATCTCCCCAAATATGTGCCACCATCGGCTGTTCATCTTCTGTAAAAACGAGGCGCCCGCGCACACTGTCTTTCCCTTCAGGATGACAATAACTATCTGAATTAGTAAACTCTGTAAAAAACACATCTGGTGCTCCAGCTTCTTTCACGACATGACGAAAGACCACATCAGTGACGTCTTCCATCGGTGCTAAAACAAAAAAGGGCTTTGGCAATGTTGCCCAAAAATTCTTGCTCATCTTCATATACTCCGTTTCTGATTTTTTCTTTATTTTCAACGACAATTGTCGACATATTCTGGTGCGAAACATTGCTATTATACAGGGAAATGCACGAAGAATCAAAAAAGGCATACTTAGAAACAAGAAAACTGTCTGAATCCGCTCGCTAGAATGAGTGATTCAGACAGTTTAATCTTTTTACGTCAGGCTTAACTACGTAAGCCACGCCCTGTTTCTACAAGGTACCAACAAATGCCATATAAAACGACAATAAATAAGATTAAAATGGTCATAGAAATACCAATTGGCACATCTTGAACCCCTAGGAAACCGTAGCGGAACCCAGAAATCATGTAAACAATCGGATTAACTTTTGAGACAGCTTGCCAAAATGGCGGCAACATGGAAATGGCATAGAAAACCCCACCCAAATAGGTTAAAGGCTGTAACACAAAGGTCGGCACAATCGATACATCATCATAGGATTGCGCAAAAATACCATTTAACAAACCAGCTAAAGAAAAAAGAATCGCTGTCATCAATAAAGTCATGATGACCATCAGCCAAGAAACAACGTGCAATGGCACAAAAAATAGAGAAATGATGGTGACTAACGCACCGACCAAAATACTACGACCAACGCCCCCAATCACAAATCCCCAAATAATCACATGAGTTGGAACTGGCGCCACGAGAATTTCTTCGATATTTTTCTGGAATTTTTTGTGAGAAAAAGGAAGATGAAACATTGGCGTACGAACTTGTAATGGCTGA
>OKVS01000628.1_pt1 | contig 10110 bp, 13 predicted proteins | sample 1606911 | NCBI WGS metagenome assembly OKVS01 (sample SAMN03281016, study PRJEB24777) | human gut metagenome | isolation source: fecal sample PR161 from 1 month old female Malay infant, caesarean... | reverse complement strand
AAGAATACCCAGTGGATTACATTGGCTTTAGTTATTATATGTCGACTGCTGTCGATGTTACTGGTACTACCAACGATACAGCAGATGGGAATCTTTTAGGCGGCGATTAAAAATCCCTTCTTAGAAGCAAGTGAATGGGGTTGGCAAATTTGATCCCGAAGGCTTACGAATTGCCCTGAATGAATTATATAATCGTTATCAAAAACCTTTATTTATTGTGGAAAACGGCTTAGGTGCAATTGATAAAGTAGACGAAAATTTCTATGTGGCAGACGACTATCGGATTGATTATTTACGTCGTCATATTGAAGCAATGGCAGAAGCAGTTGCAGATGGCGTCGATTTAATGGGCTATACGCCGTGGGGCTGTATTGATTTAGTCAGTGCTTCCACAGGTGAAATGAGTAAACGGTATGGGTTTATTTACGTTGATTTAGACGATGAAGGAAATGGTACTAAAAACCGTTATGAAAAAAATCGTTTAATTGGTACAAACAAGTTATTGAAACTAATGGACAAAACTTAGACTAGTTATTGTAATTAAACAAAACAAGATAATCGTAATAGGTTGTTGCTTCTGTTCCCGCCGTTTATTAATTTTTAAGCTTGGGCCAAAAATCCAAAGTGATTTTTGGCCCAAGCTCTTTTTTGTCAATTTTTCAAAATAATGCACAATACGTTATAATAGAAACAACTGAGAGGAGCGTTTCTAATGATTAAGCAATTACAACATCCATTTTTTGTTATTATGGGTCCGAGTGGTTCTGGCAAGACCGCAATTACAAGTAAGGTTTTTCCGAAAAACTATAAAGTTATCTCGCATACTACGAGGAAAAAACGATTGGATGAAGTGGATGGTGTGGATTACTATTTTGAAACAAAAGCAAGTTTTCAAACCTTGATTGAAACCAATCAGTTAGTGGAGTATGATTTTTACCATGGAAACTATTACGGTGTCGGTGTAGATGCCATCGTTGAAACAACGAAAGAGCATCCAGCCTATAATGCGTTAACTTTTCCAGGCTTTCAAGCGGTCTTTGAGCGTTTCGGCGAGTCCGTCATTCCAGTTTTTTTGACGTTTCAAAAGAAAATATTTATCAACGTTTAAAGCAACGAGAATCTGATCCTAAAATTATTGAAGAACGTTTAAACCTTTATGATCAAGAAATTCTTATCAAAAACCAATTAGAACAATATCCTAATTATCAACGAATAGATGCCAATGGACCTATAAAAGAGGTCGCTGGCTTGTTACAAGAATGCATCAAACACTATTATTAATCAAGCAACTGGTGAGACAGAATCTAACATTAATTTTGTCTTGCTGGGTGCTTGATTTTTTTTGTAAAAAACTTGCATTCTGAATAGAGAGTGCTATAATGACATGGTGTCATATGACAATGTGTCATAAAAGGGAGGAACACAAATATGCCTACGAATACGTTTTTTCATTTGCCAGAAGAAAAGCAACAACGCTTATTAGATGCTGCGCAAATTGAATTTTCACGACATTCTTTACAAGAAGCGTCAATTGCAAATATTGTTAAATTAGCGGAAATTCCTCGCGGTAGCTTTTATCAATATTTTGAGAACAAAGAAGATTTGTATTTTTATTACTTTGCGACATTAAGAAAAAATAGTGAACGAGATTTAGAGAAACAAATTATTGCGGAAAATGGTGATTTAATCGAAGCCATGGATGTCTATTTCTCCAAGATGATTGTCGAAGTGCTAACTGGAGAGAATGCTTCTTTCTATCGGAATTTATTTGTCAACATGGACTATCGTGCTTCACGTCGGGTGACAGATAATTTAGCGACTGGGGAAGAGGAAAAAAATAGGAAACAGCACTGTCATAAGCATAGAGGAAGAAAAGGCCATGCTGCCTATGCAGAACATCTTTATCAAATAATCGATCGTTCGAAATTAACCATTGAAACGCCAAAAGAATTCACATGGTTCAATGCAGACGGCGATGCATGCCGTTTTCTCAACAATTGTTGATGGGTATCGTCAACAAAGAGAAAATACTGCCTATGATTCAACTGAAGCAGTCAAACAATTAAAATGAAATTAAATTGGTTGAAAAATGGCGCTTATAAGTAGCAAAAAGGAGGAGAAGTTAGTTGATTAAACTAGTCAAACGGATGTCGTTATGTCGGTCTTTGCAGCGGTTGTATTTATGATCGTACAAATTATCGCAGATTTATATCTGCCCACATTAACATCTAATATCATTAATGACGGTGTCGCTAAAGGAGATATTAACTATATTTGGAGTACAGGAGTTGTCATGTTAGGCTTTTCTTTGATTAGCATTGTCGCTTCTATTGGAAATACCTTTTTTGCCACCAAAGAATCACAAAGTTTAGGTAAAAAATTACGGACTGATATTTATCGAAAAGTTGAAAATTTTTCTAATAATGAATTTGACAAATTTGGGACAGCTTCGCTAATTACACGAACAACCAATGATGTCAATCAGATTCAAATGGTTATGCAAATGTTTTTACGTTTAATGATTAACGCACCTTTAACGTTAATTGGTGCAAGTTTTATGGCATATAACAAGGACCCACAATTAACGAAAATTTTTTCTATATGTTTTACCAATTATGGCTGTTTTAGTGGGAGGTATCATGTTTTTAGCGGTTCCGTTATTTAAAAGCATGCAAAAGAAAACCGACCGTTTAAATTTAGTTTTTCGTGAAGGACTGACAGGGGTTCGTGTGATTCGGGCCTTTGGCAAAGCAAACTATGAAGAACAACGTTTTGATGAAGCCAATAAGGATTATACACAAACGGCGATTAAAGTGAATACGATTGTCGCTTTGATGATTCCTTTAATGACACTCATTATGAGTGGTACCAATATTGCAATCACCTGGTTTGGCGGTCATTATATTGCGGAAATGCAACTAGAAGTAGGGAACTTAATTGCCTTTATGACTTATGCTATGCAAATTCTGATGAGTTTCATGATGCTATCCATGATTTTTGTCATGGTACCGCGGGCGCAAGCTTCTGCTGATCGGATTAATGAGGTGCTAAATACTGATTCAGAAATCAAAGATGTACCCAATCCAGAACTACTCTCTCTAAAAGGCGACAAAGCAACATTGGCGTTTGAACATGTTAATTATCGTTACCAGCATGCTGAAAACTTAGCACTGGAAGATATAGATTTTTCAGCAAAATCTGGGGAGACGGTCGCAATTATTGGTGGGACAGGTTCTGGGAAAACAACGCTGGTTAATCTTTTACCACGTTTTTATGATGTTGAATCTGGCAAGATTTTACTAAATGGTAAAAACATTAAAGAAACGTCACAGCATAATTTACGAGAAATGATTGGCTTTGTACCGCAAAAGGCTGTTTTATTTACAGGAACGATTCGTGAAAATATGCAATACGGCGCCCCAAATGCGACCGATGAAGAAATTTGGCAAGCTTTAGAAATTGCGCAGGCAAAGGCGTTTGTTTCAGAATTGGCAGAAGGTTTGGATAGTCATGTCGAACAAGGCGGCGGTAATTTTTCTGGCGGACAACGCCAGCGGTTGGCTATTGCTCGTGCTTTAGTAAAACCAGCAGATGTCTATGATTTTTGATGATTCCTTTTCTGCATTGGACTTCAAAACAGATGCTAATTTAAGAAAAGCCTTAAAAGAGCAGATGACGGATGCAATTGTTGTTTTAGTGGCCCAACGTGTAAGTACGGTTATGGAAGCATCGACAATTTTAGTATTAGACGAAGGGAAATTAGTTGGTAAAGGAACGCATGAAGAGTTATTAGCGAACAACCAAACGTATCAAGAAATCGTACATTCTCAATTGAGAGAGGAGGACCTTGCATGAGTAGTCGACCAAAAGGCGGACCAATGGGCGGTGGACCAGGACGCAACATTGGCGCAAAAGGGCCAAAACCAAAAAATTTCTGGAAAACAGTGAAACGTTTATTTCGATACATGTCTAAACGAATGCTGTCAATTATTGCTGTCTTAGTATTAGCAATCGCAGCCGTCGTTTTCCAAATTCAAACACCAAAAGTATTAGGACAGGCAACAACTGAAATTTTTAAAGGCGTCATGAAAGGCGCTGCTGAAATGAAACAAGGCTTAAAAATAACATCTTTTCCAATTGATTTTGACAAAATCGGTCAAATTTTATTAATTGTTATTGCCATGTATCTTATTTCTGCTGTCTTTAATTTCTTGCAGCAAGTAATTATGACACGTGTTTCACAGCGAACAGTTTATGAATTACGTCAAGAATTAGAAGCGAAAATGAACAAAGTTCCAATTTCCTATTATGATACTCATAGTAATGGGGACATCATGTCACGGGCAATTAACGACATGGATAATATTGCGAGTACTTTACAACAAAACTTAACCCAATTAATTACCAGTATCGTGACATTTGTGGGTGTACTTTGGATGATGCTGACCATTAGCTGGCAGTTAACACTAATTGCCTTAGCAACAGTGCCATTAAGTTTAATTGTTGTGATGGTTGTGGCGCCTCGCTCGCAAAAACATTTTGCGGCTCAACAAAAAAGCTTAGGATTATTGAATAACCAAGTCGAAGAAACCTACGGTGGTCACGTAGTAGTAAAAAGTTTCAACCACGAAGAAGTGATCAAGAAGTATTTGAAAAAGAAAATGAAAAATTATACCATGCTGGTCGCAAAGCACAATTTATTTCAGCGATCATTATGCCTTAATGAACTTTATCAAAAATCTAGGCTACGTGTTTGTTGCAGTCCTTGGTGGCGTAAAAGTAGCGAATGGTATGATGGATTTAGGGGATGTCCAAGCATTTCTTCAATATACCAATCAATTTTCACAACCGATTACTCAAATCGCTAATTTAATGAATACAATCCAAGCTACGGTGGCTTCGGCAGAACGTGTCTTTGAAAGTATTAGATGAAGAAGAAATGGTGGATGAACCTTCTGGCGTACCAGTGGAAACAGATAGTCCTTATCGTGTTTCTTTTGAACATGTTGCTTTTGGCTATTCACCAGAGAAATTATTAATGAAAGATTTCAATTTAAATGTTAAACCTGGGGAAATGGTCGCAATCGTGGGCCCGACAGGTGCTGGGAAAACAACCCTAATTAACTTATTGGAACGCTTCTATGATATTAGTAGCGGCAGCATCAAATATGATGGCGTTGATACGCGCGATTTATCTCGCGAAGAGTTGCGAGCACACTTTTCAATGGTTCTTCAAGATACTTGGTTGTTCACTGGAAGTATCTATGACAATATTCATTATGGTAATGAGCAAGCGAGCGAAGAAGAAGTGATCCGTGCGGCGAAAGCAGCCCATGTGGATGATTTTGTCAGAAAATTACCAGAAGGCTATCAAACGATTCTAAATGAAGAAGCCAGCAATATTTCTCAAGGTCAACGACAATTAATTACAATTGCTCGAGCATTCTTAGCAAATCCAGACGTTTTAATTTTGGATGAAGCCACCTCAAGTGTGGACACTCGAACAGAAATACTGATTCAAGCAGCAATGAATCGTTTACTGGAAAATCGGACCAGCTTTGTAGTCGCTCATCGCTTGTCGACTATCCGTGATGCCGATACGATTATCGTTATGGCAGAAGGTTCAATTGTGGAAACAGGAACCCACGATGAATTAATGGCGAAAAACGGTTTTTATGCTGATTTATATAACAGTCAGTTTTCTGAAGAAGTAGCCTAAAAGGCGAAGCAAAAAAATTAGTAATTCATGATGAGGCTTCAGGAACCATAGTCGTAAAGACTGGTTCCTAAAGCCTTATTTTTTTGACAAAAAGTTAGCGAAATTGAAAAATTTCTATTTTCTTTTGAGAAAAACAGGATATTACTTGATGAAATAGCAAGAGATGTATAAAATGGGAGAGAAGAAATGGAGGTAACAGAAAAAATGACTGAATTTCAATTAGAAAAAGCTGCTACATTAAAAACAATTGCCATTCGTGCGAAAAAAGTTGGCGAAATGGTCGACTTTTATAAAAAAGTAATGGGTTTTGTTTTAAAGTCAGAAGAAAATAACCTGTCTATCTGGGGTACACGTGAAGCAGGAACGCAATTATTAATTTTAGAAGAAACTAGAAAAGCCGAAGATTTTCATAATGAAGAAAAGCAAATGGCTTATTTTTCAATTAAAGTTCCTACGGAAAAAGAATTTTTACAAATTGCTCAACGAGTGCTTGAACAAGACTACCCAATTGATGAAAGTTTCCAAATTGGCACACGTCAAAGCATGTTCATTACTGATCTTGAAGGCAATCAATTTGAGAATTTTTCACGATGAAGCAACAGCAAATTCGACTTCTGAAAAGCAACCGATTGTGCTTAAAGATCTTATCAGTGAGGACTTAGAGCCACATCAAGGGTTAGCCGCTGGCTCATATTTTAGCGCATGTGCAATTAAAAACAAACAATCAAAAAGAAATAAAAGCATATTATGAGGAAGTTCTGGGTTTAAAACGCAATGAAAAAGATCAATTTGTTTTAGAAGATGGCAAAGCAACTATTGGATTCCAAAAACCTGAAACAAGTGAAGTGGATCAATTACCTGATCCACACTTAGGTTTAGATTTCTTTACCATTAAGCTCTCTGATCAAGACCATATTTTAGCAATGGAGCAACAATTAACGGCAAAAATCAAGAGTTCTTTATTGACCAGAAAAAAGCGATTGTCACTGTGTTTGATCCAATTGGCTTGGAATGGTGGTTTGTCTTAAAATAAACGCTTAGACAGACAAAATAAGCTTGTTTTAGCAAGTCTGGAATAAAGTCTGAATAAAAGTTTAACGCTACTTTTGTTCGGAACTTATTCTAGACTTTTCCTTTAATATTAAAATAGTAGGTGAAAAATGTACGAAAAACAAAGTGGAAAATTCAAAATATGATGAAAAAAGGTGTTTTTTCGGGGGCTAGTTTTTGTTTCATTGAAGGTGAAAAAGAGGAGAGCAATTGTTGGGGACTCGCACAAGTAAAACCCACCAAAGAACAATTAACCTCGGCCATGCTGTTTGATGTGGCTTCTTTAACCAAAGTAGTCGGCACCACCACCGTTATTTTGCAATTAGTGGAAGAAGGAAAAATTATTCTAGATCAATCATTACAAACTTATTATCCCTCTTTTCAAGATTCTAATATTACAATCCGGCATTTGTTGACACATACGGCAGATTTACAAGGCTATATTCCTAATCGTGATCAGCTGAATGCCCAAGAATTAAAAGACGCCTACAATCATTCATTTCACGCAGGCAAAGCGATAGGTAAAAAAAGTTGTTTATACAGATGCAGGAACTATTTTATTAGGCTTTATGTTAGAAGAAATGTTCCAGCAATCAATGATAGAAATTTTATCTGAGCGAGTATTGCTTCCTTTAGGGATGAACGAAAGTACGTTTCTACCAAAGAATCCTTTAAACTGTGTGCCAACAGAATTACATGAACAAAGAGGGTTGATTCGAGGTACAACCCATGATCCTAAGGCATTTGTTTTACGGGAACATGCAGGGAATGCTGGCTTGTTTAGCAATGTCTATGATTTAACAAAATTTGTTCGAATGTATTTAAATCGAGGCAGTTATCACAATCACCAATTCTTGAAAAAAGAGACAATTGATTTGTTACTAGTTAACCAAGTGCCAGCTGCAGATAAACCACGTTCTCTAGGCTGGGATTTTAAATATGATGTAGCTACGCAACGGCCATTATTATTCCATACAGGCTATACAGGCACTTTTTTGCTAATTGATGTGCAACAACAATCAGCGTTTATCTTTTTATCTAATCGAGTCCATCCAGAGGACCACCGGAACACTTATATCGAAGAAAGAGATCAGTTGTTGGCAACCTATTTAAAAGAGAAATCATCAGTTTCAGATGAAATGACTAGTTTTTAGTGATATAATGAGAGCGAATTCAATTTGGGAGGTCACAGTCAATGCAAGAACCATTATTTTTACAACCTGTTTTTCAAGAAAAATTTGGGGCGGCAATCGTCTACACACGCTATTTGGTTTCGATTTACCGAGCGATAAAATTGGTGAAGATTGGGCAATCAGTGCACATCCACATGGCGTTAGTACTGTTTTAAATGGCGAATTTAAAGGAAAAAAATTAGATGAATTGTGGGCAGACCATCAAGAGTTATTCGGCCATGCAGGTGGCGCTGTCTTTCCATTATTAACGAAAATTTTAGATGCTGAAGATGATTTATCCGTGCAAGTTCATCCTGATGATGCATATGGCCAAAAACATGAAGGCGAGCTAGGCAAAACTGAATGTTGGTACATTATTGATGCAGAACCTGGCGCTGAAATCATTTATGGACATCACGCGAAAACAAAAGAAGAACTTGCAGAAATGATTGAAGAAGGTCGTTGGGACGATCTTTTAAGAAAAGTACCAGTGAAAAAAGGCGATTTTTATTATGTACCAAGCGGCACTATTCATGCCATCGGCTCGGGTATTTTAATTTTAGAAACGCAACAAAGCAGTGATACTACGTATCGGGTTTATGATTATGATCGAACAGATGATCAAGGAAAGACCCGGGAATTGCATATTCAACAATCCATTGATGTGACAACCGTTCCGGCGAAGGATCCTGACCTCTCTATTCAACAAGAAAATCAAGGACAATCAAGCATTGTTACTTATGTAAAAACAGATTTCTTTAATGTTTATGAGTGGCGTGTCAGTGGGATTCTAAAAGTCAAAAAACAAGCACCTTATACATTAGCAACAGTTATTGAAGGTGTGGGTCGATTGATTACAGAAGATGCTGCAAAAGCAGATGTGGCTACTTTTGATTTGAAAAAAGGCGATAGCTTTATCTTTCCGACAGATATTCCGAGCTGGCGTTTTGAAGGTGATCTAACGATTATAGCTTCAGAACCTGGCAGTCGCTAAAAAATGAGGAGATCATCAACAGATGATTTCCTCTTTTTTAGCATTAAAACAGTTTATTTTGTTATAAAGGAACGTTTAGGTAAGGCAGCGATAACAGCTGTGACGATGATGACTGATAGCAGACGATCCCCGTAATCTGTTATCAATTGAACCAACAGGACGCTTGCTAACTGATTGAAGCCTAAACCATATAAAAATTGGACAATTATGCTGGAGCCAGCAGAAGTAATTCCACCAAATAAACAAACTGTGATTAAGGAAGAAATCACTGTTCCTGGTATCGTTAACCACAACGTTTTAAATGGTAATTTGGTTACTTTTAACTGCTGATGAAGGAGCAAACCTGCTAAAATTCCTGTGCAGAGTTGGACAGGTGAATAATACAGAGAAAAGATATCCGTTGTCAATCCAGTTAATAGACTTGTTAAAATACCTGTCAGTGCACCAAAGAGTGGGCCTAATAACGCACCTGTAAAAATAGTTCCCGCACTATCAAGATAAATTGGTAAACGAAGGAGTAACGCAATGGTACTGCCGAGGTAATTTAAAGCAACACTAAAAGCGATAATTGTAATGATTCGTGGTGTTATTTTTTTCATGGTTATCCCATCCTTAAATTTTTGAAATCTCTTTCGATCTCATCTATTTGTACATTTAAAAGAATGGATAGAAACTTCACGAAAAACTGTTGACTATCAACCGTAGTCAAGACATGACAATTAGCTGGTTGCTGCTGGAAATGATACTGATCGATCATTGATTGCCCCATAGCAATGCCGTCAGGAACAATTTGTCCGTAACTGGAAAAGCCTTGGCAGAGCGTAGGATCAATAAAATAAGCAACCGCTAAGGGATCGTTGATAACACACCCTAAAATACGTTCATATTTCCAATGAAAATCAAAATAAAATTGAGTAATCTCAGCGAGGTAATTCCCCATTTTGGGGTTGAGTCGTTGACAATAATTGAGAATTGTTGGTGTAAAAACAATTTCTCGTGTGACATCTAAGCCGACCATCTCGATTTTTGCACCTAATTCCTCAAAAACCCAAGCTGCTGCATCAGGATCACACCAATAATTAAATTCTGCAACAGGAGAGCAATTGCCGTGGCTTTTAAAGGTACCACCCATTGAGACAAAACGTTGAAGATTTCGCCCCAGAAGAGGTTCTTTT
>OKVS01000626.1_pt1 | contig 10131 bp, 9 predicted proteins | sample 1606911 | NCBI WGS metagenome assembly OKVS01 (sample SAMN03281016, study PRJEB24777) | human gut metagenome | isolation source: fecal sample PR161 from 1 month old female Malay infant, caesarean... | reverse complement strand
ATATCGACCAGCGAGCCACCGCAAGCGACCAGGAAAACCTGACGCAGCGGCTTATCCTGAAAATGGCTGCTCATCAGGGAGGTAATGATGGGTTGGGTCTGCATGGGGTTAATCACCGTAGATATTGAAATTGAAGTATTTTTTCGCTAAACGATCATAGGTGCCGTTGGCGCGAATCGCGGCGATCGCCTTGTTAAAACGGGCCTGTAAATCTATATCATCCTGCCGTAACCCGATCCCGGTGCCGGGCCCAAAGATCTCATCATCTTTGACTTGCGGCTGGATTAGCGTGAACTTTTGGCCCTGGGGTTTGCTCAACAGCGCTTCAGTGATCACCACCGCATCATCGAGCGTGCCATCAAGGCGGCCATTAATCAGATCGGCATAGACCGATTCCGCATCCGGATAAGCAACCACCTCAACGCCCGCGTTGCGCCAGTATTTGTTGGCATAACTTTCAAATACCGAACCCTGCTGGACGCCAATACGTTTACCTTTCAGCGATGCCGCCGTGGGGGCGAGCGAACTGCCTTTAGCGGTCACCAGGAATGCGGGAGTATTGAAGAGTTTGTCACTGAAAGAGATGGCTTTTTTACGTTCATCAGTGATCGACAGAGAAGAAAGTAATGGCATCAAATTTCTTTGCCTGAAGTGCCGGAATAAGCCCGTCGAAGCTGTTCTGTACCCAGGAGCATTGCACTTTCATCTCCGCGCAAATCGCATTACCAAGGTCGATATCGAAACCGATGAGCTGACCATTGGCATTTTTCGATTCAAACGGTGGGAAGGTCGGGTCGATACCGAAACGCAGCTGATCCGCCGCCGCCGACGTGTGAATGCAGCCTAACATGGCTATCGCTGAAGCAAGCCCGGCGATGGCATTTTTTAACTTTTCATAGCTGTTCCCCCCAAGGTTTAAACATACCAAAAAAATATACCACGAAGATTGATATACGCTCGATCTGGCGGATATAGCAACAATAATTCGCGAATAATAACCAAAAAAATTGTCGTGGTATGTTATTCTTAGTGTCACGCCATACCGATATAAATGATTTTATTTTGTATAATCAACTGATTGATTTCCTATTTTTTGCTTTCCATAACCGACACAAAACAGACCATGACCAGCCCAGTAAAACAGACCAGAAGGCCGCGCAGGAGCTATCTCGACGCGCGCAAAAAACTACTCGGAATGCTCAATTCACCCGATTTCAACAGCGGCGATCAGATCCCCGCAGAGCGCGAATTAAGCGAGGTGTTGGGTATCAGCCGTGTGACAGTGCGAAAAATCATCACTGAATTGATTGACGAAGGCGTGCTGGAAAGACGGGGGAATCAGGGAACCTGGTTGGTCGATACGGCGATTGAACGCCCGCTACAGCCTGCGCTGGGCATCAGTAAAATTCTTGAATTGAATGGCGCAGTGCCCAGCAGCCAGTTGATCTACTTCCATATTTCCGCGGCCAGCGCCCGCATTGCACGGCTACTGCACATTGAAGAGGGCGATCCTTTAGTCATGATCAAACGCCTGCGCCTGGCTGATGGACACCCTTTCTGCATCGAAACCAGTTACTTACCTCAAGCCCGTGTCGCGGATTTGAGCGCTGATATGTTAGAAAAAGAAGGGTCGCTTTATCGCCTGCTGGCTGAACGTTACGCTATTCACGATGTGTACGATGAAGGAACCATCCGGGCAGCGGCGATGAGCGAAGAGGAGCATCAACTGTTGCAGGCGAAACCAGAGAGCCCGGCGCTGGTCTACCGTGGTGTGATTTACGATAGCCAGCATCAGCCGATTGAGTATCTGGTCTCGGTGAATCACCCGCAACGCGTCGCTTTTCGCATCAATGGCGGCCTGAAGGAAGTGGACGTGCTTTCACCGTGACGGGCTATTGCATGTTTTCGCCGCCAGCGGGGCGTGGATAATGGCTTCCGCCATTTGGCCGGCACCAATAAAATGTACATTTGCCATGAGCGGCAACGCCTTATTGAAAGCGATATTCACCGCGACCGACGCGAAAACGCTGGCCTTTCAGCGACGGATCAGAGGCGTTAAAAACCAGTTCGACTAATCGATTGGCCTCCCCCTGACGAAAGAGAAAGCGCTGCTGTCCTGCGGACAGACCTTCAGACAGTTCATTAAAACCGAACAACGCGTGCCAGTGCTCACGCGCGGCCTGCGGATCCTGCACCTCAAAAATGGCGCTCTGTAATGTCACTTCGCCTGCCGGATGCGGCTTGTCGAGCCCCTGAGCGCGTAGCCGCGTTAGCCGTGCGTTATCATCTTCTCCCCATTGCAGAACAAAGGGATACGGCAGGCCGTTAAAATCCCCATCAATGGTAAAAATACGCCAGCTAATGACGTTTCCTTGCGGGTCGTTGCGCTGGCCGTTAACAATTGGCGAGACCTGTAACCCTTGACTGCGCAACTCTGCATGCGTCTGGTCAATATCATCCGTGCGCAACGCTACCCGGTGCAGCACCTGGTTTTCGGGGGCTATTTGCATTCTAGGGTTGGAATCCATCCATTCTAACCCTAGACTCTTAGTCGGACAAAAAGCTGCTTCTGGTTGGATTTTCTGTTTTTCACCACCCTGCGAAAATCTAACATTGGTTGGATTCTCAGACGCGCCCTCTCTCGCGTTAATCCAACTCTCCACCTTCTGCCTGCTTCAACAATGTCGGAATGTGCGGTCCATACTCGACCTTGCCTCGTCCTGCTCGAATACCACTGCCAACCTTGCGGGCTTCTTTGGAGTACAACGTCTTTGCACGGATGATCTCATAGCTATAACCCCGACCTAACCGGTTGGACATCTTGATCAAACCGTTGAGCCCTTCGGTATAGCCATTGGTGAGTGAGAACGGCGCATCCCAGTAGGCAAAGATGTCGTCGTAATGGTTGTGTACCGTTTTTACCAGTTTTTTGAAAGGCTCCATGCCATAAGGCGGCAGGCTGTTCTTCCAAGCCTCAAAGGCGTTCTGAGCACTCTGCTTGTCGGGTTCGTCGTAGATGCAGAAGAAGGCTTCCTTGAAGTCATAGGCCATGGCAAGTGCTGGGATCGCCTGCTTTACAACCTCCAGCGCCTTTTGCTCTGCGGGCGTCAGGTTGCCGGGTCGCTTCAGGGTAAGCCAGCGAATGGACTTTTTGACGTAAATGCGATCTTCTTTGCTTTAACTGTGCCTGATAGTTCTTGCGCTCCGCTTCCAAGGCTTCAGAGGCCATCTTGACGACATGGAACTTATCGATCACCAGTTTGGCGTTGGGCAGATACTGAGCAAAGGAACGCTTGAAGGGTCGCCACATATCCGTACAGACCCATTCCACCTTGTCAGCATCCGGCAAATCCTTGAGAAGGGATTCAATGCTCTTGAGTACGATGCTCCAACATATCAAAGACGTTGTTGGTTGCCAGATTGGTGATTACACAGCGATACCCTCCGGCCAGGTTCACTTCGTCAATACCCATGATGACAGGGGTTTCGTAACGAACGGTTTGGGAGAGTTCCTCAATGAGATCGTGAGCGATGTTCTTGACGGTGTTCACCGCCACACCGGTTTGCTCGGCTAAAGCATGGAAGGTGGTTCCCAGGCACTGTTGCCGAATAACATCGACCAGCCGTTTGGTGGCTCGGCGTTTGTCATCCAGAAAACTCAACTCCGGCATGGACATTTTTCCGCACGACTCACAGCGAAAGCGCGGGCGCTGAACTTCAAGGCGGACGGGCTCCATGTACAACGGCGTGTCCATGAACTTGTTTTTGCGCGTACCGTGTCTGTGCATAGGGATGTTGCAGTCCCCACATAACGGCACCTGGACCGTTACCGGCTCAGCAACTATCACAAGGCACTTGCCTTCGTGGCGCATATCGACCGGCTTGATGCCTGGCAGATTCAGCAGGTCGAGCATCGGCTTAATCCATACCCAGATCGATGTCTTTGCCTTCACGCAGCAGGTCATACACCATATCAACCAATGCGGTCATGCCCTGACGGTCAGACTTGAGCACCTGGGTTGCCAGCTTCTGATGACTGGACAAAGCACGAACAACCGCTTGCTGCACAGCACCGGGGAGGTTGCCTTTCATAGCCTGCTCACGGGTGTTGCTTTCCACCTGAGCCATGACGACATCGCTTTCACCGGTAATCGCTGAAATCTGATTAACGAAAGCAACCTGATCCTGGATCGGCGTCGCCTCACCAAACAGGCTGTTGAGCTTCTCGATAATCTCTTTGACGAATTTCGGCTTGTCGCCTGCCGCGCCACCACCGCCTGCACCTGCTGGTTGCAATACCGGGGTTTTGCCTTCGTCTTCTACGTCATCGGGTCGAGCATTGATGTCAAAGCCAGTAAGCACCAGGCCTGTCAAGTCCACGGTTTCCGGTGCTTCGTGCTGAAGGCGCTTTTGCAGCAGCTTGGCGAAAGCGGCAAAGTTCTCCAACTCCGGGTCGCCAAAATCAATCAGTTGGGCGATATAGGAATAGGTACGGCAGAAGCGCCCCAGGTCCGACTTGAAGCCCATCAGCGCCTTGATTTGCTCGGCATACTCATCCTGGTGGTGATCGGCAGACTTCATACCCGCCTCGTCACCCTTGGCGCGGGCCTTCTCAAACGCTGCTTCCCAGGTTGCCATGCCACCGCGCAACATTTTCATCTTGTCGTTATACAAGGCCGTCGCTCCAGCTGTAGCGGCATACAGCGCCTTGTGCTGTGGCGATTTAGTATGGGTGATGTCACGTATGGTTTTGAAGCGGGCTTCTTTGAACGCGGCCAAGTCCTTCTCGTCGTACAGGCCGTGCTCGTCCAGTCGCTCCTTGATCTCGTAGACCACATTGAGGTCTTGCACTTCGCCGATGTGAGCGCCCTTGTCATAGGTGGCAAAGGCCTTGCGCACGTTCTCTGGATCGTTCACGAAGTCGATGATAAAGACTTCATCCTTCCCGGGCGCCGTCCGGTTCAGGCGGGCGAAGGTCTGCACAATCTCCACATGGTTGGCGATTTTCTTGTCCACGTACATGGCGACCAGTTTGGGCTGGTCAAAGCCAGTCTGGAACTTGTCGGCCACCAACATCACCCGGTATTCCGGGCGGTCAAAGGCAAAGCGCAAATCCTGCCCGTGGACATCCGGGTTCATGCTCTGCTCGGTGAATTCCTCGTTCTCATCGACGATAAACACATCATCCTTGAACTCGCTGTCATCCTGGTGCATCACCTGCTTACCGGTCATCTTGCCGGAGAAGGCCACCAGTGAATGAATAAAGCCGTACTCGCTGTGCTGCTCGATATAGCGGTCAAACGCCTTTTTGTAGCGAATGGCAGCGGCACGGGAGCTGGTCACGACCATCGCCTTGGCCTTGCCATCCAGCCGGTGGGCGACGTTTTTGGTGAAGTGCTCAACGATAAACTGTACCTTCTGGGTCACATTGGTGGGATGCAATGACATCCACTGTGCCAGGGCGCGTTTGGCGGCCTTGCCGCTTACCCGCTTGCTGTCTTCAAGCTGCTTGGAAAGGTTGAAGGCCGTTTTGTAGGGCACATAGCCGTTCAACACATCGAGAATGAATTTCTCCTCAATGGCCTGGCGCATGGTGTACAGGTGGAAGGCTTGCGGCGGGTTATCGTCCGAGATCGGTTGGCTTGGATCTGTCGGGCGACCGAACAGCATCAAAGTGGAGTGTTTGGGCGTGCCGGTAAAGGCGAAGTAGCTGATATTGTCCGGGCGGGCGCGGGACTTTTGCAGTTGCTCCAGCAGTTCATCCACCGTCATGGTGGACATCTTGCCTTGTCCGCTCATCCCCAGCGCGGCTTGCAGCTTAGCGGCGGTAGAGCCTGTCTGCGAGTTATGCGCCTCATCAATGATCACAGCAAAGTTTTTCCCTTTCAGGGCCTTGTCAGTGATGATGGCTTCCATCGCGTAGGGGAAGGTCTGGATCGTGACCACCACAATCGGCGTGCCAGACAACAAGGCTTCCGAGAGCTGCTTGCTCTTGGACTTGGATGACTTTTGCCGGTCAATGGCGGCGATCACCCCAAACTGATGGTCAATCTGTTTCACCGCGTCCTGAAGCTGGCCGTCCAGCACATTACGGTCGGTTACAATGATCACGCTGTTAAATACCGCGTCGCCGTTATCTTCGCGCAGTTTCACCAAGTCATGAGCCGTCCAGGAAATGGTGCTGGTCTTGCCGGAACCGGCGCTGTGGTCACACAGGTAGGTCATGCCTGCGCCGTTTTCGCGGGCATCGGCCAGCATCTGGTTCACTGCCGTCCATTGGTGGAAGCGCGGGAAAATCAGAGTTTCTTTCTTCGACCAGTTGCCCTGAATATCCACCACGTCCTTTTTCTCGACGTAGACAAAACTATGGAAAATCCGCAGCCAGGCATCCGGCTGGCAGACCGCCTCCCAGAAGTAGGCTACCGGGTATTCCTGGGTACCATCGGCCTTAATTTCACCTGGCGGGTTACCCGCATGTACCGTGCCGCTTTCGTCCTTTCGCCCCTTATTGAACGGCAGGAAAAAGGTGTTTTCTCCATCCAGCTTGGTCGCCATCATGATTTCAGAGTCGGACATGGCGAAATGCACCACCGCCCCGCGCTTGAAGGTCAGCAATGGCTCCCGGCGTTTGGTCTTGGCGTCATACGGCAGACGATCATTGCGGTACTGATCCATGGCCGCTTCGCAGGACTGGGTGAAGTCGGTCTTCAGTTCGACGGTTGCCACCGGCAGACCGTTGATAAACAGCACCAGATCAATGGCAAATTCACGGGCCGGGTGATACTTCAGTTCCGGCACCACGCGCAGGATATTGGCCTGGTAACGCTCAATGACTGCTGCATTGCGCTTGTCTTCCGGTGCGACCTCGGTCATCTCGATCAGGCCGCAACCGGCAATAGAAAAGCCCTGGCGCAACACCTGCATGGTGCCTTGTTTCTCCAGTGCTTTATCTAGGCGGTCCATCAGCACTTCAAGGGTTTTGGCCCCGTTGAGCCGTTCCAGCTTGTCCCATTTTTCCTGCTGGCCGCTGGTTTTGATCCAGCTTTCCAGGTCTTCGGGGTACACCGCCCGCTCGGTGTCGTAGAACTTGGAATCACCCAGCTTCCAGCCCTGATCTACCAACCGGTCAATGATGTATTGCTGGAAGTGTTTTTCCTGATGTGCTGCTGATTGCATTTATTGTTTTCCTCGCAAATCAATCTGGCCGGTGACAGCGGCGGTGATAAAGGCGGCGCGGCGTTCTTTGAGCAGGGTGATACTTTGTTCCGCCTTGCTAATCAGAGCATCAATGCGGGCGGTTTCGCGGTCGAGGGAGGTTAGTATTTTCGCTTGCTCAGGCTGATCTGGGTATACAACTTCAATTGAACCGATATGCCCCCAATCTGCACGAGGCATTTTCGCTCCCTCGCATCCTGACACTATTTGATGCGTTACATCAGGAGTTAAAAGCCATTCTTGCAGCCATCTGGGTTCTGTTTTTTCAGCCCTCAGAACCAAAAATTCTGTTGAGCAGCACCCTGCCATCTCTGAAATAATGGCTTTTCGCAAATATGGACGCAGCTTACCGTACAGGACATCCCCTTCATAAAAGATGCCTACAGTTGAATCTTCTGATTGACGGGAGCTTCCATTCGTTGGCTTGTACTGCCCTGATCCTGCTTCTACATCCTCAAGTCCGATATAAATGGTATCAGTAGATACATCATTTCGTCGTTCATTGCGCAATGACGCCAGTCGCTTGACTCTCGCTACCTTCCAATGCTCAGGCACCTGCCCAATCCACTCAACGCCGGAATCCTTATACGCGGGATATGCTCTGTACTGGCTCATTCGCTGGCCACCTCCGCCAGTAGCGCGGCAATCTCGGCTTCTACTTGCTTCAGGTCTTCATCAATATCTTGCAGCTTGCGCGGCGGCTGGTACTGGTAGAAGAAGCGGTTGAAGTTGATCTCATAGCCAACGCGGCCCAATTGACCATCCCTGGCATCGGTAAAACTCTCATCCAGCCAGGCATCCGGCACATGAGGAAGCACTTCGCGAGCAAAGTAGTCGTCGATGTCATCCAGATAGGGGACGTTCTCGTAATCAGTTAAATCTGTGTCTGGCACCAGCTCGCCGTTGGAATCCGTGACTGGCTCGGCTTTCGGGTCTTTGTGACCAAAGGCGTTGATCAGCGCGGTGATCAATGTTTTGCTGGATTTGACCTTGAGCTGCTTAGCTTCGTCGGACTTGATCGAGTTCTTAACAAAGGTTTCTGCCCAGCTATAGGGCTGCGTTTGCCCGATCAGCGGCTTGAGGGCTTCACGCCAGAATGTCTGATGCGCATCAGAGAGCTTTTCCCAGGCAGCTTCGGCTTCCAGCCGATCCATGCCCACCTTATCCAGCTCCAGGGTCATGCGCAGCGGGCGCAGAACCCTGATACGACGGTAGCCAAAGGTACGGTAGTCAAGCATCCGGGAAAGCGCTCCGCTTTCGCCTGTGGCGTAGATGTCCAGAATCTGGCGGCGCTGCTCATCGCTGACAATACGGCGTTTGTTGCCCTCGTTGCGGATTGAAGTCCAAAGGTCGGTGGCGTTAATCAACTGCACCTTGCCTTTGCGCTCCTGCGGCTTCTTGTTGGACAGAATCCACAGGTAGGTGGCGATATTGGTTCGGAAGAACAGCTCCGTTGGCAGAGCTACAATGGCTTCAATCAGGTCGTCTTCCAGCAACCAACGGCGTATTTCCGATTCGCCAGACGCGGCACCGCCGTTAAACAGTGGCGAACCCGACAGCACGATAGCGGCGCGGCCACCGCCGTTGATCGGCAGTTCTAGCTTGCTCGCCAGGTGCATCAAAAAAGCAGCATGGAGCCATCGCTAATTTTCGGCAGGCCCGGCCCAAAACGGCCCAACTCACCTTTTTTAGTGTTCTGCTTCGACGGCCGGTTTTGTCCTTCTCCCATTTCTTGCCGAAAGGGCGGATTGGACAGGCAGTAGTTGGAAATCGCTCACCGGCAAACTGGTCGTTGGACAGCGTGCTGCCCTGACGAATGTTCTTCGATAGATCTCGGCCGGGGTCGGACTCCAAACGGCGGATCAGCATACCGGCTACACAAACCGCATGGGTTTCCGGCTCCAACTCCTGCCCGTGCGGCACCAGCACTGGCGGGATCTTGTCGCGGTTACCGTAGTCGCCCACATGGTTCATGGCATCGGTGAGGAAGCCACCCGTGCCACAGGTCGGGTCATACAGAGTACGAATCAAACCGGGGCTGGCCTCAAACAGGGCATCATCCGGGTCAAGCAGCAATGCGGTCGCCAGGTGAACGATGTCACGCGGCGTCATGAAGTCCTCGGCCCCTTCATTTACCTCGGCACCAAAGCGGCGAATCAGGTGTTCGTAGATGTTACTCATCACCCGATCCGGCACCACGTCCGGGTGCAGGTCGATCTTGGCAAAGTTCTGGCAAATCTTGTACAGCAAGCCCGCTTTCTCCAGCCGGATCACCGTATTGCCAAACTCAAACTCCTCGAAGATAGCGCGGGCGTTATCCGAAAACAGGGCGATGTAGTCTTCCAGATTGCGGCGCGTCTTGGTGCTACCCAGGGTGCCAAGGGAGTATTCAGAGGTGTTGTAGAAGGGGTATTCAGCGGTTGAGCGCAGAATGGTATCCAGCTCAACATCGGCATCCTTGAAAGCGTCATGCGCTTCTCTCACCGCCTCGCGAGTCGGCTCCAGCGCACACTCCAGGCGGCGCAGCAAGGTAAACGGCAAAATGATCTTGCCAAAGTCCGTATGCTTGAAGTCCCCCACAGGTCTTCCGCGTTCTTCCAAATAAACGTCAGCCTGTGAAGCTGCCGATCCCGTAAATTCGTTCCATTCTTGACTCCAACCACCTTTTGCACAGAACGGTACTGTAGTCAATCTGCGAATGTCAACCAGATTTTGCACAAAAGGGGATGGATTTCAATTCCTAGCTAAATCTGCGATCCTACCTCAGAATGCAAATAGCCTTTTCGGGCAAGAGTTGCGCCGCATCACCGGAGAGCAAAAAATCGGCCTGCGCCGAAGCCAGCCCAACATAATCGTAAAATTGGCGAGAAAACTCGATGAAGGTAAGCCCGAAATAACTGAAGCGCATTCCAGGTT
>OKVS01000625.1_pt1 | contig 10144 bp, 12 predicted proteins | sample 1606911 | NCBI WGS metagenome assembly OKVS01 (sample SAMN03281016, study PRJEB24777) | human gut metagenome | isolation source: fecal sample PR161 from 1 month old female Malay infant, caesarean... | reverse complement strand
ACCCACGGGTCGATGGCTTTTTTTTCCAGCAGTTCCCGAATCATTTTTCATCAGGAGTAAAAAAGGTTTTTTTTGAACATCAAACCAGCTAATCTGGCTTTAATGAAAAGGATTTTCAACCGGCTATTTTTCGGTAGCTTTGTAAATACCATATATTTTTTTTTTGTTAATGAGTTTATAGGGATTTAATCAGACGGGTTTTTACCCTTATAAACGATCTGACAGATATTATGGTTCTTAATCGATTTCTCGATTTTTCGCTAAATGGCGGCGGATATCACGCTGCACCGTGTGCTCTGCGTCATTACCGAGGATAAGAATATGGTTTTTCGTCGACGCGCGCCTCCAGCTTTTGCCAGAAGTCCGTATTTCTTTCAGGGAAAAAGTTATCGGCATTCAGGAAGTTAGCCAGAGCATGATGTAATCCCTGCCCGCCGGGAGATTGGGCGGAGTGGATCAGTCGATATAGCCCGTTACCGGTATGTTCAACAATGGGCGAGAGCGCATTTAAATCCCGGTAGACGGTACGCTCGGTAATTTTAAATTTCTCCATTAGCGCACTGCGGTTTACCACCCCGTGTAAATGTAGCTCAAGGAGAATATCGACCAGACGTTCAGCCGAGCGGCTCCGCGTCGTTTTAGCCATAAGGTCTTCCTGTATATTGGGTATGCGCTGAACAATGCAAAAGCACTGACCGGAGATGTCAGTATTCAGGCACAGAAAATTTCTCTTATGGGTATATAACGGCGTGATTTAGCGGAAACCTTAGCAATTTTTGTAGAAAGCGGCGCTGGCCCGAAAAAAGGCCAGCGCGATGGGGGATCACACGACGGCTTCCATCTCCATCATCACCGGGTGGAAACGGCGCTTAAAGTAGATCAGGCCGTGTCCCGCTTCACTCAAGATGATGTTTTTCACTTCGACAAGATAAACCAGATGCGTGCCGATGGTTTGCACCTGGGTAATCTCGCCTTCCAGGCTCGCCAGCGCGCCTTTCAGCACCGGCTGCCCCAGCGGGCCTTTCTGCCAGCAGGAGAGGGCAAAGCGCTCCTCCATTGCCATCCCGTCATCCCGGCGAAGTGGCGGGCCATGATCTCCTGCTCGTGGTTCAGCACGTTGACGCACAGCCTGCCGTTGCCCTGAAAGACCGGGTTCATGGCGCTGTTGGCGTTAATGCAGACCATGACCGACGGCGGGGTATCCGTCACCGAGCAGACGGCGGTGGCGGTAATGCCGCAGCGTCCGGCGTCGCCCTCGGTGGTGACCACATTGACCGCCGCCGACAGGCTGCTCATTGCGTCGCGAAAACGCAGGCGTTGTTCATCTGAATGCATTGTAACCTCCCGCTGCGCTATTTCAGCAGCTTGTCGAGCATGTTGATATCGCTGTTGTTGTGCAGGTGCGGCACGGTCCAGCCGTGCTGGTCGTACTCGGACATGCAGCGGTCGACCATTGCCATCATCTTGTCCATATTCCCGGAGCTTTGCGCCTGACGCAGGCATTGCAGGCGGATCTCATCCTGGCTGCCGGAGTAGTTGATTTCGTACAACTCGTGACGACCCCCAAACTCGCTGCCGATGGCGTCCCACATCAGTTTCAAAATCTTGATGCGTTCGACGTGATCCATTCCGTTGGAGCCGCGCACGTACTTCGCCAGATACTGGTCGATCTGCGGGTTGTTCAGGTCCCGCGCGCTGGACGGCAGATAAATCAGCCCGGAGGTCACGTTACGTTCGATGATGTTCTTGATCTTCGCGTAGGCCATCGGGGCCATCACGCGGTAGGTTTGCAGCGCCGCGTGGTCCGGCAGGTACGCGCCGTTCACCCACGGCGTGGCTTCGGAGCACATGGAGTCGCTCAGCGCCCAGAACATATTGCGCCAGGCCACTACTTCACCGAGATCCGCCTGCACGCCGCGGAACTCAAGGGTACCGGTGCACTCCAGGGATTTCTTCAGCAGGGCGGTGATGAAGTCGAGCTTCACCGCCAGACGCACGCAGGCCTGCAGCGGGTACATGCGGGCGAAGCCGCCCTCCATCGTCCAGCGACGGCAGCGGTCGAAATCGCGGTAGATCAGCACGTTTTCCCACGGGATCAGCACGTTATCCATCACCAGGATCGCGTCGTTCTCATCAAAACGGCTGGAGAGCGGGTAGTCGTACGGGGAGCCGGTTGCGCCTGCCACCATCTCATACGAGGCGCGGGAGATCAGCTTCACGCCTTCGGCATCCATCGGCGCGACGAACATCAGCGCGAAGTCCGGGTTTTCGCCCATCACCTGCGCGGAGCCAAAGCCGATCATGTTGTAGTGGGTCAGCGCCGAGTTGGTGGCGACCACTTTCGCGCCGCTGACGATGATCCCGGCATCGGTCTCTTTTTCCAGCTTGATGTAGACGTCCTTCACCTCGTCCGCCGGCTTGTGGCGGTCGATCGGCGGGTTGACGATAGCGTGGTTAAAGTACAGGCCGGTTTCCTGAATGCGGGTGTACCAGTTGCGGGCGTTCTGCTCGAACTGACCGTAGAAGGCAGGGTTAGCGCCGAGGGCGCAACCGAACGCCGCTTTGTAGTCCGGCGTGCGCCCCATCCAGCCGTAGCTCAGGCGCGACCATTCGGCGATGGCGTCGCGCTGCTGGCGCAGGTCGTCGGCGCTTTTCGCCACGCGGAAGAATTTATGGGTGTAGCCGCCGCTGCCGGTGTCGGTGCCCCAGCACAGCGTGTCCTGCATGTCCGGCTTGTGCAGGGCGTCGTACATCTGGGCGATGGACGCCGCCGCATTGCGAAACGCCGGGTGGGTGGTGACGTCCTTAACGCGCTCGCCGTAGATATAAATCTCACGGCCATCTTGCAGGCTTTTTAAATACTCTTCGCCGGTTAACGGACGTTTGGCATCAGCGCGGAATTCTTCAGGCTTCATAGGGACCTCGTATCGGAAGATGATTGTTAAATTTATGTTTTGTTTTTGTTGTTTAATTGAAGCTTGAGAGGGGCGGAACGTGAAGGGACGATTGGGACAACGGCGGGTACTTTTCGGGTGGGATTGGGATTTGTGATCTGTGCGGGTTTTTGGCGGGTGGCGCTGCGCTTACCCGCCCTACGAACCGTGATGCGTTCAGGAAACCGGTACTTTCTGCGCCCGATACGCGCTGGGCGAGCAGCCCGTCAGGCGATTGAAAAAACGGGCGAAATAAGCTGGATCTTTAAATCCCAGCTGCCAGGCAATCTCGCTGACCGCGCTGTCGGAAAACAGCAGCAGGCGCCTGGCCTCGCGCAGCTGCCGGTCGAAGATCAGCCGTTTCGGCGAGCGGTTGGCGAAGCGGCGGCAGATGTCCGTCAGGCGGGATTCGGTGAGGTGCAGTTCGCTGGCGTATTCCGGTACCGTCCAGTGCTGGTGATAGTGGGTGTCGATCAGCTGGGTAAAGCGCTGGAACAGCTTCAGCTCGCCGCGCATCCCGCTGGCCGCGTGGTCGTCGAGCTTCGCGTTGCGCAGCAGCAGGGTAAATACCGCCTGCGCCAGCAGGACCAGCGTATGCTCACGGCCCGGCAGCTGCGCCGTGGATTCCCGGGCGATGAGCTGCCAGTAGTGCTTCAGCGCCGCCAGCTCGTCAGGCTTGTCGGCAAGCGACAGGCAGATCCCCGGCAGGCCGAACGCTTCCCGCGTGCCGGGGTAGAGCACTTCTAACAGCGGCCAGATGAGATCCTCGCGCACCGTCAGCACGTGTCCGTCGCTGTCGGATTCGGTGATAAACGCGTGCGGCACCGACGGCGGCGTCAGTACAAACAGCGGCGCCTGCACCGAATAGCGGTGGTCGTCGAGCTGGAGCTCAATCTGCCCGGTGTCGAGAAAGTGCATCTGAAAATACTGGTCGTGACGGTGCGCCTGCATGTCGCGGCCAAAAAAGGCCGCCATGCGGGCGAACGACTGATAGTGCACGTCGTCGGTGCCCAGACTTTCGTCGTACTCTTTGCTGATATCAATGTTGGCGATAGGGTTCTGGCACACGATCGTTCCTCTGTTGATCCCGCTGCGTCATCGGGATACGCGTCAGCACCAGCGCGCCGACCACCAGCAGACCCGCCACAAACCACAGCCCGGAGCTGAAGCTGCCGGTCGCGTCGCGCAGGATCCCAATCAGCAGCGGGCTGACGGCGGATCCGACGTTACCGATGGCGTTGATCACCGCCAGCGCCACCGCGCGTGACTGCAGGCTAATAACCCGATCCGGCGTGGTCCAGAATATCGCCATGGCGGTAAACGATCCGGTTGAGGCCATGATGATGCCAAGCAGCTGGATCAGGCTGTGGTCCGTCGCGGAGGCCAGCATCCATCCCGCCGCTGCAAACAGGTACGGCAGGATGGTGTGCTTTTTTCGCTCTTTCAGCCTGTCGGAGCGGCGGCTCCACCAGATCATCCCGAGGATGGTACAAAACTGCGGGATCGCCGCCAGCAGGCCAATCACGATATTGCTGCTGCCGGTGTTGAAGCTTTGCAGGATCTGCGGCGTCCAGATGTTGATCGCGCTCAGCGTATTGGTCAGACAGAAGTAGGCCAGCGTGTAGAGCAGCACGGCGGGCGTAAGCACCTCGCGCAGCGTCGAGCGCGGCGTGACGGATTGGGCGATGGCGACCTCCTGCTCGCGCGCGATCATCGTTTTCAGCGCCTGCTTTTCGTCGTCATCCAGCCAGGTGGCCTGATCCGGCGTGTCGTTGAGGTAAAACCAGGTCACCACGCCGAGCACCACCGACGGCAACCCCTCCAGCAGAAACAGCCACTGCCAGCCCTTCAGGTTCCACAGCCCGTCCATCGCCAGAATGTACCCGGAGAGGATCGAGCCGAGCATCATGGTCACCGGCATGGCGATCATAAACAGCGCGTTGGCGCGGGCGCGGTGATAGGCCGGGAACCACCAGGTGAGATAGACCAAAATCCCCGGCAGGAAACCGGCTTCCGCAATGCCAACCAGCATGCGCAGGACGTAAAGCGTTTCGGGGCTGGTGGCGAACATGGTGCAGGTGGAGGCGATGCCCCACACCACCATGATCCCGGCGATCCAGCGGCGTGCGCCGACCTTCGCCAGCATGATGTTGCTGGGGATCCCGCACAGCACGTAGGTGACGTAAAACAGCGTCGCGGCCAGGCCAAACATGGTCGACGTGAGGCCCAGATCTTTGCCCATCGTCAGCCCGGCAAAGCCGATGTTGATGCGATCGAGAAACAAGAAAACAAACAGGATAAAGAGAAACACGATCAAACGACGGAACAGCTTATTTATTGCGCGATGTTCTACATCTTTATTATGCAGGGTTGAGGTCGTCATGTTGCGCTCCACATCGTACGTTTAGTAGACGGATTTATTGTTATCAACTGCTGTGGTGACGTCGGTAAAGCGGGCCGCCAGCGCTTCGGCGCTGCGGGAGAGCAGGGTGGTATCCACGCCGACCGCCACAAACAATGCGCCGAGGCCGAGATAGCGTTTCGCCAGCTGTTCATTCGCCATCAGGATGCCGGGCGCTTTGCCCGCCGCACGGATCTGCGCGATTCGCCTGCTCAATGGCGGCCTGCACCTCCGGATGCTGCGGGTTTGCCGGCAAAGCCCATGTCGGCGCTCAGATCCGCCGGGCCGATAAACACGCCGTCCACCCCTTCCACGTCCAGGGATCTGCGGCAGATTTTTCAGTCGCCTCGCGGGTTTCGATCTGCACCAGGCACGCACATGGCGTCGTTAGCCTGATGCAGATAGTCCGGGATGCGGTTCCAGCGCGACGCGCGCGCCAGGGCGCTGCCGACGCCGCGAATGCCGGCAGGCGGGTAGCGGGTGGCGCTTACCGCCAGCCGCGCCTCGTCAGCGTTTTGCACCATCGGCACCAGCAGGGTTTGTGCGCCTATGTCCAGCAACTGCTTGATCTGCACCGGATCGTTCCACGACGGGCGCACTACCGGCTGGCTGGGATAAGGGGCGATGGCCTGGAGCTGGGTCAGGACGGTCTGCACGCTGTTCGGCGCGTGCTCGCCGTCGATCAGCAGCCAGTCAAAACCGGCCCCGGCCAGCAGCTCGGCGCTGTAGCTGCTGGTCAACCCCAGCCATAAACCGATTTGCGGGCGGCCCGCCTTCAGCGCCGCTTTGAATGCGTTTTGCATGGTCGCCTCCTTATACAAAGCGACAGCTGATGGAACCCATGTTGCCGTAGTCAACATGGAAGGTATCGCCTCTGCTGGCGGCAACCGGACGGGTAAACGAGCCGCCGAGGATGATTTGTCCGGGCTCAAGCTGCACGTCGTACGGCGCGAGCTTGTTCGCCAGCCACGCCACGCCGTTCGCCGGGTGGTTAAGCACGCCAGCGGCGACGCCGGTCTCTTCGATCACGCCGTTGCGGTAGAGCAGGGCGGAGATCCAGCGCAGATCCAGCGCGTCGGGCTTAATCGGACGACCGCCGAGGATCACCCCGGCGTTGGCGGCGTTGTCGGAGATGGTGTCGAACACCTTGCGCGGGCGCTGGGTCTCCGGATCAACGTTGTGGCAGCGGGCGTCGATCAGCTCCAGGGCGGGAATGACGTAATCCGTGGCGTTGTAGACGTCGAAGATCGTGCAGTTCGGGCCGCGCAGCGGTTTTGCCAGCACGAAGGCCAGCTCCACTTCGATACGCGGGACGATAAAGCGGTCGACGGGAATGTCGCTGCCGTCGTGGAAGAACATGTCGTCCAGCAGCGCGCCGTAGTCCGGCTCGCTAATCTGCGAGCTGGCCTGCATCGCCTTCGAGGTGAGGCCAATCTTGTGGCCTTTCAGCACGCGGCCTTCGGCAATTTTCAGGCTCACCCATTCGCGCTGTACGGCGTAGGCGTCTTCGATGGTGATCTCCGGGTACTCCAGCGAGATCGCGCGGATCTGCTCCCGGGACTGTTCCGCCTGATGCAGGCGCTGGGCGATCAGGGTATGGGTGTGTTTGTCGAGCATGGCGATATCCTGTTTTTGCCGGGTGGCGCGTAGCGATCCCGGCCTACGATGTACGGTACGGGGCGGTGTGCGCTCGCTATTTAAACAACGCGTGCACGTTGTTCTGCTTGTAATTGAGCGTCGGGTGCAGTTCGTCGAGCTCAAACGACAGCGCCAGATAGCGCTCCGCCATCAGCGCCGCGAAGTGGGTTTGGATCAGCGCAAACAGCATCTCCCCCACGGCTTCCCGGCTCTCCAGGCTTCGCCCGGCGCCGATCTTCAGCGTCATATGCACAAAGGCGTAATCATGCTTACCGTCCGCCATCTGCCAGGTGTCCAGCCAGTGGGCGCGGCTGCGGATGCCGCCGAGCGGGAAGATCCCCGTGGCGGCCAGCGCCTCGTTCACTTTGGCGAACAGCCCCGGCAGGTCGGCCTGCGCGCGGATGTTGTCGGTACATTCAGCAATAAAGTGCGGCATAACGACTCCTTATGCGGGCAGCGGGAAAACGGCGTTGACCTGGCCGGTGCCGGAGCTGGCGAACAGCTCGGTGAGGAACTCCACCTTGCCGTCGTATTTATCCCAGCCCAGCATCCCCAGCAGCATCACCGTGTCGTGCATGTTCCCCTCGCCGTAGCAGTAGTCGGCGTACTCCGGCAGCATGCTGCAAAACTCTTTAAACTGGCCTTCGCGCCACAGCTTCACCACCCGCTCGTCCATCTGACGGTCGAACTCGCGGGTGTAGCTGTTCATCCCTTCTTCCGCACGCTGGTCGTCGATAAAGCGGTGCGAGAGCGAGCCGCTGGCGAGTACCGCCACGGTGCCGTCGTACTTTTCGATGGCGCTGACGATGGCCTCGCCCAGCCTGCGGCTGTCGGCGAAGTCGTGAACCGTGCAGAACGCCGAGATGGAGATCACTTTGAAGTGCTTATCCGCGTTCATGTAGCGCATCGGCACCAGCGTGCCGTACTCCAGCTTGAGGCTCGGGATGTTGTGCGCCTTGGCGCGCACGCCGAGCTTCACCGCTTCGTCGGCGATCAGTTGCCCGAGCTCCGGGTTGCCGTCGTAGTCGTAGGTCATGTCGCGGATAAAGTGCGGCAGCTCGTTGCTGGTGTAGACGCCTGAAAAATGATCCGCACAGTTGATGTGGTACGCGCTGTTCACCAGCCAGTGGGTGTCGAACACGATGATGGTGTCCACGCCCAGTTCACGGCAGCGCTTGCTGATCTCTTTATGCCCGTCGATGGCGGACTGGCGGCAGCCGTGGTTTTTCCCCGGCAGCTCGGAAAGATACATCGACGGCACGTGGGTGATTTTTGCCGCTAACGCTAGCTTGCCCATTGTCAGATCCCCCATTTTGGAATCGGATGGTCGCCCATGGAGATGCAGACGTTCTTCATCTCCGCGAACACTTCAAAGCTGTACTCGCCGCCTTCGCGGCCGGTGCCGGAGGCCTTCACGCCGCCAAACGGCTGGCGCAGATCGCGCACGTTCTGGGTATTCACGAACACCATGCCCGCTTCGATATTGCGCGCCAGACGCAGCACTTTGCTGACGTCCTGGGTCCAGATGTACGACGCCAGGCCGTACTCCACGTCGTTGGCCAGGCGCAGCCCTTCCGCTTCGTCCTTGAACGGCAGCAGGCATGCTACCGGGCCGAAGATCTCCTCCTGCGCCACGCGCATGCGGTTGTCGACATCCGCCAGTACCGTCGGGCGCAGGAAGTTACCGCCTTTCAGGTGCGCAGGCAGGTCGGCCGGTTTGTCCGGGCCGCCCGCCAGCAGGGTCGCGCCCTCCTCAATGCCCAGGCGGATATAGCCGGAGACTTTCTCCCAGTGCTGTTGGCTAATCAGCGCGCCAATCTGGGTGTTCGGATCGGTCGGATCGCCCACGCGCAGGCGGTTGGCGCGCTCGGCGAAGCGTTTGACGAATTCCGGGTAGATGCTCTGCTGGATGAAAATGCGCGAGCCCGCGGTGCAGCGTTCGCCGTTGATGGAGAAGATGGTGAACAGGGCGGCGTCCAGCGCGCGCTCAATGTCGGCATCTTCAAAAATCAGCACCGGGGATTTGCCGCCCAGCTCCATGGAGTATTTCTTCAGCCCGGCGTTTTTCATGATGTTGCGCCCGGTGGCGGTGCCGCCGGTGAAGGAGACGGCGCGCACGTCGTGGTGGCGCACCAGCGCGTCGCCTGCCGTCGCCCCGTAGCCCTGCACCACGTTCAGCACGCCCGCCGGAATGCCCGCCTCCAGCGCCAGCTCGCCCAGACGGTCGGCGGTCAGCGGCGAGAGTTCAGACATCTTCAGCACCGCGGTGTTGCCCAGCGCCAGGCACGGCGCGACCTTCCAGGTGGCGGTCATAAACGGCACGTTCCACGGCGACACCAGCGCGCAGACGCCCACCGGCTGCACCAGGGTGTAGTTGAGCATCTTGTCGTCGACCGGATAGGTCTTGCCGTTCATCTGCTGGCACACCTCGGCGAAGAACTCGAAGTTGTGCGAGGCGCGCGGGATGAGCACATTTTTGGTCTGGTGGATCGGCAGGCCGGTATCGGCGGTTTCCATCGCCGCGATCTCCGGGACGTTCTGATCGATCAGATCCCCCAGGCGGCGCATCAGGCGCGCGCGCTCCTTCATCGGCAGGTTGGCCCATTTCGGGAACGCCTCTTTAGCGGCGGCAACGGCCTGATGGATTTCGGCTTCGCCGCCGGAGGCCACTTCTGCCAGGACCTCGCCGGAGGCCGGGTTAGTGGTGTGGAAGTAGTCGCTGCCCGTGACGTTTTTACCGTTGATCCAATGGTTAATCTTTTTCATTTTGCCGTCTCCTCACTCACAATTCGGTTCACCAGGCGTTCCCACGCCTTCCACTTCCACCACCACCTCATCGCCCGGTACCACGTCGGACAGCCCCTTCGGCGTGCCGGTGGCAATCATGTCGCCCTGGCTGCAGGGTCATAAAGTCGCTCAGGTAGGCGATCAGGTACGGGATGCTGAAGATCAGATCCGCCGTGGTGCCTTCCTGGCGCAGCTCGCCGTTGACGAAGGTGCGCAGGGCGAGGTTGTGCGGGTCGGGAATGGCTTCTTTTGGCACGATGTTGGGGGAAATGGGGGTCAGCCCGTCGCGGCTTTTTACCCGCAGGTTCGGGCGGTAGTAGTTTTCGAGATAGTCGCGAATGGCGTAGTCGTTGCAGACCGTATAGCCCGTAACATAGTCCATCGC
>OKVS01000624.1_pt1 | contig 10147 bp, 11 predicted proteins | sample 1606911 | NCBI WGS metagenome assembly OKVS01 (sample SAMN03281016, study PRJEB24777) | human gut metagenome | isolation source: fecal sample PR161 from 1 month old female Malay infant, caesarean... | reverse complement strand
AATAGAAAGAGATTAGAATCAACCCCTATTTTCCAAAATAATTGTCCGAAAGAAGTACAGAGTGCGGAGAAAAATATTAAAATTATCCCTTTATTTAAATTTTTATTCTTCAAGTTTGTTACCTACTTCCATTTTAATATTTCATATTCATGATTTGAATTTTTGCTATTAATAAGATATGCATTCTTAACTAAACTAAACATTGGCGCATCTGATAAAGAGTCAGAATAAGCAACGGAATTTTCTTTATCAATTATCAAATCATGTTCTTGTAAAAAGGTATTTATTCTTTCTACCTTTTCTTCACCCTTACAATTTAGTCCACTTATTTTGTTTATAAATTTGCCATTTATAAATTCGAATTTAGTTCCTATTACACCATCTATAAAATCTTCATCCTCAAAATATTTTAAGTAGCATTCTGGAGATGCTGAAATCAATAATATATAATATCCTTTACTTTTTAAATCTTTAATTTTAGTCAAAGCATCTTTATAAATCTTAGGTTTTATCATTGTATTAAAAAAGTCGCTTAAATCACCTTCACAGAGATAATTTAAGGTATAAAACATAGATTCTTTTGCTTTCGTAGTAGTTATTATTTTAGCCTTATATCCTAATAATTTTATAAATAATATAGGTAAATGAAAGGATAAATAAGGTTTTTTCTTTATTGTGTATTTAAGCAAATAAAACATGGAATCACCATGTATTAATGTTTTATCTACATCAAACAAAGCTATTTTAGTAGTATTCATATAATTGCTCCTAAGTTATTTAAGATTTAATCATATAACCTAAATGATTATAATTTTTGAAATATAAAGAATGTTTTGTGGCACTTTATAATCATAATTAGAGAGAAACTGATAGTAGTTATAATGTTATCTACAGTAATTTCAGTTTCTTGTTAATTTTACCATATTTAATTGAGATTTCAAGATATATTAAAGCTTAGGATATTCTCTAAAAGTTAATTTAGAATTTAAGTAAGTAGTGTAATTTTGTTTACTACAATTGAAAGAATTAGAATTTAATTTTATCTAAAATTGAGATTTATCTCCATAGTCTGAACGATATACACCATTTAAACCGGCATATTTACCTATCTCAGATAACTCTCTTATTATATTCTCTTCATTAGAGGAAAAAGTCAGTTTTTGTGTGTAAGCTGTAAAATATATATAGTTAACTAATCTATTTATTAAAGGAATATTTTTCTCATCACATAAATCTAGCTTTGTATAAACTTTTAATAAGACCTCTTTAATATCATCAAAATTATTTTCTTTTGATTTTGAAAGACTATTATATAAAGAATGTACTAAATCTTTAGATTTATTCATTAATTTAACATTTTCCATTTAAAATACCTCCTAAAGATAATTATAGATAAATTATAGTATTTTTACGAATGTTATTCTACAAATATTTACAAATAATACATTAAAATATTTAATTAACATTGAAAGGGAAATGATTATGAAAATGAGAAAAAATGGAGAATTAAATTATATACGCAACTATTAGCTTAGAGGAGATTATATATGAATATCAAAAAAGGATATTATAAAAAAACTATAATATCCTTTTTTTTATTTAAATATGAAAAACTTACTTAGTTACTAGCTTATTTTGTTATTAATATTAACTTTTATATAATCTATTATTTCAGATTTAGTTAATGGTTTAGAGAAATAATATCCTTGAACAATATCAAAGCCTAAATTACTAAACAATTTAAAGTCCTCATAAGTTTCTACCCCTTCAATAACTGAGGTTACATTTAATTTTTTTGCTAATATGGATATTGCTTCAATAACAGCTAATTTACTAGGAGTTCTTGCATTAATTACAAACTCTCTTGGAATCTTTAACTCATCAAAATATAAATTAGATATTTGGCTAAGAGATGAGTATCCAGTACCAAAATCATCTATTGATATACAAATTCCATTTTCTCTAAGAAGATTAATATAAGATATTGTTTTAGCATTATTATTTAGTGATACATTTTCTAATATTTCTGCTGTTATTAAATGTTTTGGAATTCTATATTCTTTATAAATATTTAGAATTTCATTGATTTTTTCATAGGATTTTAAAGTGTTTAAGGATAAATTTACACTACACTTTAATTTTATTCTCTTATCTATTAAGCATCTTTGAAATTCACATGACTTTTTAAAAACATATAAGTCAAGGGAAGAAATTTCACCTAAGTTTTCAGCTATAGGTACAAACTTACAAGGAGAAATTTCACCTAGTTTATCATGTTTCCAACGAAGTAGAGTTTCAAAACCTACTATTTTCAATGTTTTTACGCAAACTTTAGGTTGGAAGACTAAATGAAACTTACCTGTTAAAAGATCATTTTTAAAATCCTTTTTTAATATATTCATATGTTCTAAATCAGTTTTTAAATTATCATCATACATAAGTATAGAGTTATTAGGACCTTTAAGCTTCTTAGCTCTCATTAGAGCATAATCTGTTTCTTGAATTAGTAAGTCTAAGTTAATATTTGAATCATTTAATGAATATCCAATATTAAAGTTTATATGTATTAAATCAGAGTTATGTTGAATTTTTATATTTCAAGGTCTCTAAAAAATTTTAATATAAGATCAACTTGATCTAATTTAGAGATTAAGGCAAATTCATTTCCGCTATATCTACAGTAGAAAACAGTTTTACCTAGAAGTAGTTTAAGTTCTTTAAATTTATTTGCAACTTCTACTAATACCTTATCACCAACAACATGTCCAAAAATATTATTAATGTCCTTAAAGCTCTTTATATCTATAAAGAAAAGTGCATAATCAGTATTTATGGTTTCAAGTTTCTTTAAAAAATAATTTCTACTATACATATTAGTTAAAAAATCTATTTCATTAGCCCTCTTAACACTTTCAATTAATCTTAGATTATCTTTTCTTAATATAACATCTCTACATACTAGTAAAATCATAACAAGAAGTATAATTACTAAGCTTTCTATGCCGTTAAAATCACCACTTGCTATAGAAGATGCAATTATATCTATAGCCGAAAAGGATACTGGGAAAATTCCAATAGTAATACTTATCCATGAGTTATTTATATTCATATAGGAATCATCAAATAGCACCTGATCTGGAGCTTTGTCTTGTTCTGTAATTGAATAATATATAGAAAGCATTAATAATATTGGACATATAAAGTAGATTCCAATACCTTGATATAAGTAATGAGTAAAAAAGTAACTTACTATTAAAATATGAGACTATATAGCAGTTAAGATTTGAAACATAAAAGTAGATTAATAATAGAAAGCTACTCTTTTTATTTCCTCTTAAATAAATAGTTTTTACAAAGATCAATATAATAAGAAATCCTTCTAAAAAAATCCTTAAGCTGTTTATATTTAATAGAGCCAAACTATATACTGAATCATCTAAGAAATATATTGAGGATATAAAGTATTTAGAGTTCTTATAAATAATAAAAGCAAAAGGTATAAATGTAAAAAATGAATCACGAATAATATAATCCTTTAAAACACTATATTTAAGCATATCTTTTATAAGCTTATAAATCATTACAATAAATATTAATGATAATATTAAAAACTGAAAGTTTTTTATTAAAAGTACATTAAAAATTGGAAGATTAAATATACCAAATAGGTTTGTTGCTAAGGTTATTAAAATTTGTATGCTTCCAATTAATATAAAGCTTAATTTTATGGTGCTTAGAGAACTTTTAGAAATTCTATATCTAAATGCAAATATTGTACTAAAGCCACATTGAAAAACCCAAAATGAAAAGGCTATGGCCCAATATAAAGTAGTCTGGTAAGTGTGATGGTATTACCAATATAGAAAATAATGTTCCTGCCAAGACTAAAAAACTTAATATAATTTGAACTATGAAAAAAAAGTTTTATTTTATTGAGCATAGGTCTATGCGTCATATAAACCTCCGAAAGCTTCTTAATATAATATTTGAATTATTAGTTATTTTTATCAAATAATTCATTAACATTTTATTAATATAAGTAATTTATGTCAAATTAAAATAAATATAATTATGGGTAAAAAAATAGTTCTAATCTAGAGTATTCTAAGTTTTATAAATAAAATAGGCTTACCAATGAATATTATTAGTTTTACTGAAATAAAGTTATGGTATAGATATATATCGTTAATTAATTTTAGGAGGATTATATGATAGATTATTTTAAAGAATTAAATATTCAGATAGATGCCTCTGATAATGAAGTTAAAAATGCCTATTTTAATATGACTAAAAAATATCCACCAGAAAAGTTTCCAAAGGAATATAGAGTTATAAGGGATGCCTATGAAACCTTAATAGACAAGTCTAAAAGGGATGCATATATTTTAGAGACTTTTGATATTGAAATAAAAAATATACTTAATGAAGGTATTGATTTAGCTAAAAGTGAAAAATATGATTTAGCAGCTTTGAATTTTGAAAAAGTTCTTAAAAAATACCCTGATAATTCAAAGGTAAAGAAAGACTTAGCTGTATGTTTAATGAGAGGTAGAAATTATAAAAAAAGTTCTAAGATATTAAAAGAATTAGTTATAAGAGAACCTAATAATATAGAATACTATAAGCTTTTAATAAATGCTTATGGAGATAATTATGATCTTAAAAATTTAGAGAGTGTACTTAAAAAGAGCTTGAATTTGAAAAATGTAGAAGTGGATTTTTATTTAAAATTATTCGAAATTTACAATGAAAGCGAATTAAGGGATTATACAAAGGCTATTAAGGTTTTAAAGGATGGCTTAGAAAATAAAAATATAAATTCAAAGAAGTATAAGTTATACCTTAAGTTTTTAGATTTATCAGATAGATTAGATTGTAAAGATGATTTTAATAAGGGGTGTGAAGCTTTAAGCGGAATCATTTTAAAGGATAATTATGAAGAAGTAAAAAGTTCAATATTAAATTTGTTAGATAGAATTTTAAAAGAGTTTCATTTTAAAAATGGAGTTAGGCTTACATCAACAGCTTTAGTTTTAATAGATGAAAAAAGGATGTGGAAACCTTAGAAAAAATAATGAGCTTAAGGCGTAGTTTTTTAGAACTATCTAGGCTTTATGAGGATAAGAGTATAAATGAAGATTTTAAAAAGATAGTATTTTATAATGCTGTAAGCAAATTTTTAAAGGATGATATTGAATTTAATAAGGATTTTGAAAGAATAAATCAAAACTTTTTTAATAATCTTAACTTTGAAAGTGATGAATTAGTAAAATCTATTGGGAAGTTAAAAAATGATTATAGGAACGTTTATTTAGAAACAAGAAAGTTAAGTGATAAGGTTTTGGGTAGATATAGCAAAGTTCAGAAAATAAAAGAGGAAAAGAATTCATCTAAGGAATTTTATTCTAATAGGAGAGAGGGGAATCCCGTAAAAATTTTATTTAGAAAAGTAATAAATAGTTTTAGAGATAAATAAAATAAGGGGGTACTAATTTGAATTATGAAGAGGCTTTAAAGGAGATTTGTGAAGAAAAAAAGTATATAGATTTGTTTGAAGAGGATAGAGGATTAAAAGAAATAAAAAGTTCTATAAAAAAATTAGCCATACAAAATGAAAATATGAATCAAGGATATATTGAAGAGGTCTATAAAATAGCTAGTAGCCTTGAAGGGATTACAACCTATATAAGCAAAAATGAGTGAGGAAGAAGAGCTAAGAAGTAAAATGAATAAACAAAGAATTAGAAATAAGAGAAAATGAGATTAGTTAAAAGCATAATAAGTATAGTGGACAATATAAAATATATTTATGATTTAGCCAAAAATCTAGCAATGAAGTATTAAATGAGGCTATGAATAATCTATTAAACACAGTAAAAAAAGCAATGGTAAATGTAGATATCCTTCTTATTGATGGGAAAGAAACTTTTTTTGATGAAAGCTTACATGAGTGTGTTAGTACTATTTGGAATGACGAAAGAAAAGATTATGAGATAAACGAGGTTTTAAAGTTTGGATACATATACAAGGGAAAAGTTGAGAGGACAGCTCAAGTAGTAGTAGATTAAAAATAAGGAGGATATGAAATGGGAAGAATAATAGGAATTGATTTAGGGACAACAACTTCAGAAATAGCTTATGTAAAAGATGGTAAGCCATGCATAATAAGAAATATTGAAGAAGGAGATGAACATGCTATTCCATCAGTGGTTTCCATAGAAGGAGATGAAATAAAGGTTGGAAAGAAAGCTAAAAATCAAATTTTACTAAAGCCTGAATTAACAGTTGCTGAGGTAAAGAGAGTTATGGGAACAGAAAATATTATACAAATTCAAGGGAAAGAATACAGACCAGAGGAAATTTCAGCACTAATTTTAAAAAAATTAAAAGAAGTAGCTGAATATTTTTTAGGAGAAGAAGTAGAAGAAGCTGTAATAACTGTCCCTGCTAATTTTAATGATATACAAAGAAAAGCTACAAAAAATGCTGGGGAAATAGCAGGTTTTAAAGTAGAGAGAATAATAAATGAACCTACTGCAGCAGCTATGGCTTATGGAGTAGACAACCTAGATAAAAACGGTAATATTCTAGTTTATGACTTTGGAGGGGGAACCTTTGACGTAACTATATTAGAAATGTTTAATGGAGTTTTAGATGTAAAGGTAAGTAGAGGAAATAATTATTTAGGTGGAAAAGATATTGATAATAAATTAATAGACCATGTGGTAAATGAATTTAATAAATCAACAGGTGTAAAATTAGATACCTCAGATAGTAGAATTTTGGCTAGACTTAAGGAAGGGGTAGAGGAAGCTAAAAAAACATTATCCACATCTAAGATGGCTGAAATAGTACTTCCTTATATTAGTGCTGACAAAGATAATAATCCAATAAACTTAGAAATGGTATTAACTAGGGAAGAATTTGAGTTTAATGTTAAAGAAATAATAGATTCTACTGAGGATATAGTAAATGAGGCTTTAGAGGATGCAAATATTACTGATAATGAGATAGATACAGTATTATTAGTTGGTGGTTCTAGTAGAATACCTTATGTAAGAAATATGCTTGAAAAAAGATTTAAAGGAAAAATAGCAAGGGGAGTAAATCCAGATGAGGCTGTGGCTTTAGGGGCTTCAGTACAAGCTGCTATTAAAAATGATATTCCAGTTGGAGATTCAGGCACAATAATAGTTACTGATACATGCAACTATACTTTAGGAGTGGCATTAAAGGGAGGAATTTTTGATCCTATAATTGATAGAGATTCAAAATTACCTGCAGATGTAACAAAAAGATATTGTACAGTTATGGATAATCAAACAGAGGTGTTGGTAAGTGTTTATGAAGGTGAAAGTAGATATGTTAGTGATAATACCTTAATAGATGAATTTATATTATCAGGAATACCAAAGGCTGATACTGGTAAAGAAAAAAATAGATATTACCTTTACTTATGATTTAAATGGAATTTTAAATGTTTCAGCAGAAATTCTTTCTACTGGAGATGAAATTTCTAAAATAATGTCTACTAAAGGCCTTTCAAAAGAAGAGATTCAGGATCTTAAAGAGGTAGTTTCAAGTAATGAAAATAATAATGAACTTGTACCTTGGAAATCAGCTAATTTATTTAAATTAGTAGAACCTAACTTTAGATTAGCAGAAAGAAAAATTCCTATGTTACCAAGTGCCGATAGAGAAAAGCTTCAAGAAATTATGAGTGATATGAAGGATGCCATAGTAGATAATGATAAAATGGCACTTATGAAATTAGATGAAGAACTTACAGATTTTTTATTTGATTTCGTAAATTAATATTAGGAGCATTTCTTATGAAAAATAGTAAAGAAGCTTTAGAAGATGTTTATAATAATGCTTTAGATTTAATCTTAAATAAAAATTAAAGAGGGAGAAAGCTCTTAGAAAAATTTATGGCTCTGGAAATATAAATATAGATATTTAAATCTTTTAGGAATAATAAAATATATGTATTGCGATTTTTATGAAGCTAAGAAATATTGGAATGAGATGTTGAAAGTTTCATGTGAAGATAATAAGGCTTCTGAATTTATAGAAGATATAGAAAGTGATGATTTTAAACTAATAAGTGAAAAATATAGGGATTCACTAAACTTAATAGAAGATAAAAATTATTCACAAGCAATAGAGAGTTTAGAGGAAATTAATAAAGGAAGAAGTGAATTAATAGAAGTTAAAATTCTATTAGCATTATTATATATGATAATAGATGAGAAAAATAAGGCCTTTAAAAACATAGAAAGTGCTTTATCATATGATATATCAAATTATAAGATAAAAGAGATATATAATGAAATAAAATGTGATTTAGTAAAGGGTGAAGAAAAAGAGGAAAGTGAAGAATTAACTTTTTCTGAGTCTATTCTAAATTTAATAATGATTTTGAATTATAGGATAAACTCTTTTTATGAAGATGAATTAAAGTATAGAAATGAAGAAATAAAATCCTTATATGAAGAAATCAAAACTATGAATTTAGAAATTGAATCTTTAAATACGAAAAAAGAAAAATTGAGTTTATAAATTAATTTAGCTGTATTAAATATATTCTAAAAAATAAATTTCTTAGAATATAATTTGATACAGTTATTTGTTTTTTATGAAGATAATATTTCCTGTGAAATATATGTATGTAGAATATACTATTTGGCTTTGTATTATGGTAAAATATTCATGTAAAAAATAGAAAGTTAAGAGTAGATTAGTAAAGGGTTTTATATTATAGTAAAAATTATTTAAACCCTATAGAGGAAGATAGATTTCCTTTTAGGTATTTATTTTAAGGAGGAAAACCATGATAGACATACATTCACATATAATACCTAATATAGATGACGGTTCAAAAAGTTTAGAAATGTCCTTAGAAATGTTAAAAAGAGCAGAAGAGTCAGGAACTAAGAAAATAATAGCAACTCCGCATTTCTTTAAGGGATATTGGACAGAAAACTATAACAGTGTAAAAGATAAAGTTAAAGAGTTAAATAATTTAGCTAAGGAAAATAACTTAAATATTGAAATTTATCCAGGACAAGAAGTTTTCTTTAATAATTACATATTAGAGGACTATAAACTTGGAGATATTGGTACTTTAGGAGAATCAAGATATATGCTTATAGAATTCCCTATGGATAAAATACATTTTCAAAAAGCTATAGATGAAATATATGAACTTAAAATAAAAGGAATAACTCCAGTAATTGCTCATCCAGAAAGATATGTTGATTTTATAAATAATCCAGAGGAAATAAATAAGTTTATTGATGAAGGCTACTTATTCCAATTAAACGGAGGAAGTCTTACAGGATTATTTGGAAAAGATGTGAAGAAAACAGCAGAGCTATTCTTAGAAAATAATCTATATAGCTTTATTGGATCTGATGCTCATAGTAATGGGAATAGAAATACTAGCTTAAAGGAAGCTTGTGAAGTTGCAAACAGCATAAGCAGAGGAGCAAGCAGGAGATTTGAAGCTAATGGACTTGCTTTATTAAATAATGAAAAGATAGTATTTCAAGGTCAAAAGTTAAAAAGAGAAAAAAGGATTATTTTCATTCTTAAAAAGATAGACTTTAAATTTATAAGCTATTAATAAGGTTCTATATAAAATAAGCTTCAATAGTTTTTATATTACTATTTGGAAGTATTAAAGAGTTCTATATAATATAAATAATTAGTTTTTAAACCCCACTTCAATATTAATTGAAGTGGGGCTTTTTAGTTTAAAGTCTTAGTATTATTCACTAATAATATTATTAGTATCTTCCATAAGCATTGAAAATTGGCTTTTTTTAATCCAGCCATTACAATTTATTTTTGATTCTGTATTTAACAATGAATAATACCAAATTTCATTGTTTATTTCAGCTTCATCAATAATTTTTACTGTGATTTTCTTTGATTTACTAATAGCAATAGATTCCTCAGAGGGAGCTATGAAAATTGAGGTATAAGGTAGCGTAATTCCATATCTAAATTCAGGCTTATTAAAATTTATTATTAAAGTTTTTTTGGAATCATTGTTACTTTTTTTATAAGTTGTATCTTTATATTTTGAAAGCTGATTATTTAAAGTTAAAATTTGCCTTTTATATTCTGTAATTTTAATATT
>OKVS01000623.1_pt1 | contig 10184 bp, 11 predicted proteins | sample 1606911 | NCBI WGS metagenome assembly OKVS01 (sample SAMN03281016, study PRJEB24777) | human gut metagenome | isolation source: fecal sample PR161 from 1 month old female Malay infant, caesarean... | reverse complement strand
AAAAGTTTAGTAAATATTATACAATTTGTTTACTAGTGAAAGGAGCGATTAGTGATGGAAGAACTGTTAATGAATCGATTTGTAGAAATATTTGGTGAGAAAGGGACAGCCTGTTATTTTGCCCCCTGGAAGAATTAATTTGATTGGTGAACATACAGATTACAATGGCGGTCATGTTTTCCCAGCGGCTATTACTTTAGGGACATTTGGTGTGGCAAGAAAAAGAGACGACCAAAAAATTCGGATGTTTTCTGATAATTTTAAAGAGGTTGGTCTCATCGAATTTTCATTAGAAGATTTAACCTATTCAGATTCAGATGATTGGGCAAATTATCCTAAAGGCGTTTTAAATTACTTGATTGAAAGCGGACACAATATTGATTCTGGCATAGATGTGCTCTTCTACGGTACGATTCCTAATGGTGCTGGCTTGTCTTCTTCTGCTTCTATTGAACTTTTAATGGGGACGATCTGTAATGATTTATATGCTTTACACTGTCCAATGCTTGAATTGGTGCAAATCGGTAAAAAAGTGGAGAATGAATTTATTGGCGTTAATTCAGGAATTATGGACCAATTTGCCGTAGGGATGGGAGAAAAAGATCAAGCTATTCTACTAGATACCAATAATATGCACTATGAAATGGTTCCCGCCAAATTAGGTGAGTATACGATTGTCATTATGAATACTAACAAACGTCGTGAATTAGCAGATTCAAAATATAATGAACGCCGTGCAGAATGCGAAGAAGCCGTTCGTTTGCTTCAAAAAGAGTTATCTATTGAGTTTCTAGGTGAATTAAACAGCGAGACATTTGAACAATATCAAGCATTGATTGGAGATCCAACGTTGATTAAACGAGCGCGTCATGCCGTCACAGAAAATGAACGAACTTTATTGGCAAAACAAGCGCTAACTGAAGGGGATTTGGAAGAATTTGGCTTATTATTAAATGCCTCACATCGTTCGCTAAAAGAAGATTACGAAGTAACTGGCATTGAGTTAGATACCTTAGTGGCTTGTGCGCAAGAACAACCAGGCGTTTTGGGCGCACGGATGACTGGTGCAGGGTTTGGCGGTTGTAGTATTGCTTTGGTACCAAAGCAAAATATAGATGCATTTATTGAAGCTGTTGGCCAGAGTTATCAAGATAAAATTGGCTATGCTGCTGATTTTTATCCTGCATCAATTGATGATGGTGCCAGAAAGTTATTTTAGAAAGGAAGGCTTTAAATGTCTATTTTAGTATTAGGTGGCGCAGGCTACATCGGCTCACATGCCGTTGATCAATTAATTTCAAAAGGATATGCCGTTGTTGTTGTTGATAATTTATTAACGGGGCATCGTTCAGCAGTTCATGAACAAGCGACTTTCTATGAAGGCGATATTCGTGATAAAGCTTTTTTACGTAGTGTCTTTGAAAAGGAATCAATTGAAGGGGTGTTGCACTTTGCGGCCAATTCTTTAGTAGGAGAATCCGTGGAGAAACCGTTAATGTATTTCAATAACAATGTTCACGGCACTCAAATTGCCTTGGAAGTCATGCAAGAATTCGGAGTGAAACATATTGTTTTTTCTTCCACAGCGGCCACTTATGGCGAACCAAAAGCAATGCCTATTACAGAAGAAACCCCAACGAATCCTAAAAATCCGTATGGGGAAAGTAAATTAATGATGGAAAAAATCATGAAATGGTGCGACAACGCTTATGGAATGAAATATGTTGCTTTGCGTTATTTTAATGTTGCGGGAGCAAAAAAAGATGCCTCAATTGGTGAGGATCACACGCCAGAAACGCATATTGTGCCAATTATTTTACAAGTGGCATTGGGCCAACGAGCAGAGCTAAGTATTTTTGGGGATGATTATGATACACCAGATGGCACGTGCATTCGAGATTATGTTTACATTGAAGACTTGATTGCAGCACATATTTTGGCTTTAGAATATTTGAAAAATGGCGGCGAAAGTGACGTCTTTAACCTGGGTAGCAACAACGGTTATTCTGTTAAAGAAATGTTAGATGCTGCTCGCGAAGTGACAGGCCAAGAAATTCCTGCAACAATCGCCCCACGCCGAGCAGGGGATCCTAGTACGTTAATTGCTTCTAGTGAAAAAGCCAAACGAGTTTTAGGCTGGCAACCAGAAGTAACTGAGGTCAAGGACATTATCGCCACCGCTTGGCAATGGCACCAAGCTCATCCACATGGGTATCAAGAAAAGTAATAGGAGGAATGAATCGATGACCACGAGTCAAATGATTGCCGATTTTACCACATTTGCTATTCAAGCAGGTGGTTGGATGGAATTGGATCGCTTATATCTTCAGAACCGTTTATTATCAATGATTGGTGAACAAGAATTAGGCGAAGTAGACATACGGCCTGTGGCAACACCCGCCGCTGATTTGGCGGAACAATTGTGTCAAGTTGCGAGTGCCAACAAACTTGTAAAAACAGAGCAACAAAAAGAACAGTTCATGGTGCAATTGATGGATTTGTTGACACCGCCACCTTCTGTGGTAATGCTTTTTTTGCACAACATTATGCCAAAGAGCCACAAGAGGCTACCGAGTATTTTTACCAACTTTGTCAAAAAAACGGTACGGTCATTGAACAGGAAGAACCTGTTGTTTTTTCAACAGTCTATGGTGATTTTTAGCAAATAAGGTCCACAGTGAGGCGCCAAAAGCAACGCTCTCTGCACAAAGCTATCCCCGCTGTGAATGGTGCATGGCAACAGAAGGCTACCAGGGAAGTCAGCAATTTCCTGCGACTACGAACCATCGAGTGATTCGAATGAACTTAGATGGCGAAAGCTGGGGGTTTTCCTTTGTAAAACAGGCACAATATCAGCAACAAGGTGTGATTGCGTTTGAAAAACATCAGGCAGCGAAACGTTCAGTTAAGACTTTTCAGCAATTGTTGAAAATTGTTGAGGTCTTTCCTCATTATTTTGCTGGGATTGATGCTGTCTTTGAACAAAATGAGCATGTCTATTATCAAACGGGTTTGCAACAATTTCCATTAGCCGAAGCGAGCATTTCAGAATATGTTGAGTTAGCTAACTATCCTTTAATCAACGCAGGAATGGTGAATTGGCCAGTTGCGACATTTCGCCTAGAGGGACCGAATGCGTCAGAAGTTGCCCAAGCCGCAAATGATATTTTTGAGCAATGGCAAATGCTGAAACTGCCAACGGATGAGATACAAATCGTTGCCCGACGAAAAGAACTTTTATATGTCATGGACTTAATTTTTAGTCGACCTCAAGCAAAGCCTTCGTTAACGTTAGCAGAAGTCCAAGGTTTAACGACTTGGAACAACCAGAAAACGCAGGCACTTGAAACTGTCGCTTCAGCGTATCAACAGCGATTAAAAGAAGCCAGTGCGTTTGCAGAAACAAGTGAAGGAAAAGCGGCTTTTTTAGCAATGGTTGCGCCAGTGACTCATTAAAAGAAAAAGATGCCGAATGACTAAAAATCACGTATAATAGATAAGAATGAAAAATAAGGGAGGGTAAAAAATGGCTTATCAAGCACTTTATCGGGTCTGGCGTTCACAACGTTTCGATGACGTAGTAGGACAAAAAGCAATTACTCAGACACTGAAAAATGCGATAGTGCAAAAGAAAACATCTCATGCCTATTTATTTACTGGCCCTCGTGGTACAGGTAAAACCAGTGCCGCAAAAATTTTCGCTAAAGCGATTAACTGTAAACATAGTCAAGATGGTGAACCTTGTAATGTTTGTGAAACCTGTGTAGCCATTACGGAAGGTCGTTTAAATGATGTCATTGAAATTGATGCGGCGAGTAATAATGGTGTGGAAGAAATCCGTGATATTCGTGATAAAGCAAAGTATGCACCGACACAAGCCGAGTACAAAGTTTATATTATTGATGAAGTTCATATGCTATCAACAGGCGCGTTCAATGCACTTTTAAAAACCTTGGAAGAACCGCCACAAAATGTTATTTTTATCTTAGCAACGACTGAACCACACAAGATTCCGTTAACGATTATTTCACGGACGCAACGCTTTGATTTTAAGCGAATTAGTACGCAAGATATCGTCGATCATATGGCCCATATCATGCAGGAAATGGCTCTCGATTATGAGGAACAAGCCCTTTATGTGATTGGGCGTGCTGCGGAAGGTGGGATGCGAGATGCCTTGAGTATCTTGGATCAAACGATTTCATTTAGTGATGAAAAAGTAACACTGGAAGATGCAATGCAAGTGACAGGCAGCCTAACCTACGAAATGATGGATCATTATATTCAGTGTTGTGTCGCCGGTGATGTTGAACGAGCATTAGAAGGCTTGGAAAGTATTTTAGGCGAAGGCAAAGAAGCACGCCGTTTCTTAGAAGATTTGTTATTATATTGTCGAGATTTGCTGATGTATCAGCAAGCACCGAAGTTATTAGCAGAAAAAGCAGGAACTTTGACAGAAGCATTTAAGGAACTAGCTACACAAACACCTGCTGAAAAAATCTACCAACTAATCCAAATTTTAAGTGACACACAAAATGAGATCCGCTTTACCAACAATGCGAATATCTATCTGGAAGTAGCCACTGTCAAATTAGCTAAAACGGTGCAACCCAATAAACACAACACGCCAGAAACAGCTAATCAAGATGGTAGTGCAGAGGGAAACCCAGAATTAGCAGATTTACAAAATCAAATCGGGCAACTGAAGAAAGAACTGGCTGAATTAAAGAAACACGGTGTAGCTGCTAAAGAAGCAGATGCGCCACGTCAACAAGCACGACCACAAGCGTCAAAAAGTTCGTTCCGCGTACCCACAGAACGCGTATATCAAGTCCTAAACGAAGCGACTAGAACACTTTAATGAATGTAAAAAATTGTCTGGGAAGACTTACTGCAAACATTATCTGTGACTCAACGAGCGATGCTCAAAGCTAGTGAACCTGTCGCAGCGAGTCCTAAGGGCATCGTGGTGGCATTTGACTATGAGATTGTTTGTGCTCGTGCAACAGACGATGAAGAGATGCAGTTAGCTTTCAATAATAATTTAAGCCGTTTGATGGACTATACACCAGAGATGGTCTGCATTACTAGAGAAAGCTGGCCAAAACTAAGACAAAGTTTTATTAACCAAAATCAGGGCAGTTTGAATCATTCTGAACCTGAAAATGAAATGGCTCGTCTAGCGGACGAACCGCCTGTAACAAATGAACATTCACAAGAAAATCCAGTAGTAGATGAAGCAATCGCTATGTTTGGTGAAGAGCTTGTCGAAGTACTAGATGATTAATATGAAGGAGTCGAGGAATTATGATGCGAGGAATGGGCAACATGCAAGGCATGATGAAACAAGTACAAAAAATGCAAAAAGAAATGGCCAAAGCGCAAGAAGCGCTAAATGAAAAAGAATTTATCGGTGAAGCCACCAATCAACTTGTGACAGCGACCTTTACTGGTGATCGCACAATGAAAGATTTGATCATTAAAGAAGACGTGGTTGATCCTGAAGACGTTGATATGCTACAAGATTTAGTCATTATGGCTGTCAACGACGCGTTAGTAAAAATTGAAAAAGAAACTGAAGCGACTTTAGGCAAATACACCAAAGGAATGCCAGGATTCTAAAAATAAGACAAACGAAAGTATGAAAAACGTCATGCCCAAAAATCGAACTTTTTGGGCATGATGTTTTTTCTGTTTTTGTGGGAAAAACTCTTTGGCAATTTTAGTAGTCGCTTCCAAAAAACTATGCTATACTAAAGCCAATTGAAGAGAAACATTTGGGGTGCTATTAGCTGAGATTATACCCATGGAACCTGAAACAGTTAGGACTGGCGCAGGGAAATGTCTTGAAATTTTGACCGATTATTGCACCCAACTACGTTTATTTGTGGTTGGGTTTTTCTGTCTTTTTCAGTCGCGCCTCCTTTTGCTTCTCGCAGAAAGGAGTTTTTTACGTGGAAAAAAATCGAATCCACAGAGTTACGTTACTGGCTTTAATGATTGCGATGGACGTTGTATTATCGCCGTTAATGCGAATTGAGGGAATGGCCCCTATGTCCAGTGTCATGAACATTATTGCCGGAGTTTTATTAGGTCCTCTTTACGGAACGCTCATGGCACTTGTCTGCGGCTTAATCCGTATGACATTCTTAGGTATTCCGCCATTAGCGTTAACAGGTGCCGTTTTTGGCGCGTTTTTTGCTGGTTTATTTTATCAATGGGGACAAAAATTAGGCTGGTCGATGCTAGGGGAAATTTTTGGGACAGGCATCATTGGCTCGTTATTGTCCTATCCTGTAATGGTTTGGTTTACTGGCAGTAAGCAGAATTTTTATTGGTTCATTTATACACCACGATTTATTGGTGCCACACTGATTGGTTCAGTGATTGCTTGGCTTGTCTTAGTAAAACTGAAAGAAACTCGGGTATTTAAACAAACACAGGAATTATTTTTAGGAGGGTACTTTTATGAAAACAAGCGTTAAGTTTGAAACGATTTTTCCACTGACAACGGCACCATTAATTCAGTGCATTACGAATGAAATTACGTGTGAGTCTATGGCGAATGCATTACTTTATATTGATGCTAAGCCCATTATGGCGGATGATTCCCGGGAATTTCCGCAGTTGTTTCAGCAAACCAGTGCTTTGGTTTTGAATTTAGGCCATTTATCACAAGAACGAGAGCAAAGCTTGTTAGCAGCTAGTGATTATGCTCGGCAAGTGAATAAACCGACCGTAGTCGATTTAGTCGGTTATGGCGCCAGTGATATTCGGAGTGAAGTCGGGGAAAAGCTGGTGCACAATCAGCCAACCGTTGTGAAAGGGAATCTTTCAGAAATGCGGACTTTTTGCCAGTTGGTGAGTCATGGTCGAGGAGTAGACGGCAGCCCTTTGGATCAAAGTGAAGAAGCAATTGAGGAACTGATTCAAGCTTTACGTCAACAAACGCAAAAGTTTCCCCAGACGGTATTTTTAGCAACAGGGATTCAAGATGTTTTGGTTAGCCAAGAGCAAGTGATTGTCTTACAAAATGGCGTTCCTGAGTTGGATTGTTTCACTGGCACGGGCGATTTAGTCGGCGCATTAGTTGCCGCTTTATTAGGTGAAGGCAACGCGCCAATGACTGCGGCAGTAGCCGCAGTGAGCTATTTTAATCTTTGCGGAGAAAAAGCCAAGACTAAGAGCCAAGGGCTGGCCGATTTTCGCCAAAATACGTTAAATCAGTTATCTCTTTTAATGAAGGAGAAGGATTGGTTTGAGGCGGTGAAAGGACGAGTGCTATGAGAGAGCAATTGAAAGTTTATTTGGTGACAGGCCGGTATGATTTTAGTGATACTGAATTTTTAAAACGAATTGAAACTGCTTGTCGCAGTGGAGTGACATTGGTCCAACTGCGCGAAAAGGAAGTGTCAACACGGCGCTTTTACGAATTAGCAGTGAAAGTTAAAGCGGTAACAGATGCGTATCAGATTCCGTTGATTATTAATGATCGTGTCGATATTTGCTTGGCAGTGGATGCAGCAGGTGTGCATATAGGGGATGATGAATTACCGGTTGCTCTTGTGCGAAAACTGGTTGGGTCCACAAAAATCGTAGGTGTTTCAGCCAAAACGGTGGCACGAGGAGTTGAAGCGGAAAACGAGGGCGCCGATTATTTAGGCGTGGGCGCAATTTTCCCCACAACGACTAAGGACAGTCCGTTAACTTCTTTGCAGACACTTTCTGAAATTGCCGCAGCAGTCACGATTCCTGTTGTAGCGATTGGTGGAATCAAAGAAGAAAATATAGAACAACTTATGGGAACGGGAGTGGCTGGTGTTTCACTGGTCAGTGAAATTATGCTGGCTGAACAGATAACCGAGAAAGTTCAAGAGTTGATGCGTGTAACGGAGCGAATGTTGGAGGTGAGAAAATGACCGAATATAATTTGACCCCACAAGTAGTCACGATTGCTGGTTCTGATTCTGGTGGGGGAGCTGGCATGCAAGCAGATTTAAAAACATTTCAAGCACGGCAGGCATTTGGCTTAAATATTGTCATTGCATTGACGGCACAAAATACGTATGGCGTGCAAGATAGCTTACCGATTCCTAGTTCATTTATTGATGCACAATTCCAATCACTGGCGGCTGATTTTAAAATTGGGGCAGCGAAAACGGGGATGTTAGCAGATAGTGAGCGTGTCGAAGCTGTTGTTCGCAATTTGCAGAAAGTTGATTTTGGTCCGTTGATTGTCGATCCTGTAATGGTGGCTAAAGGTGGACATCATTTGTTAGAAGCCGAGGCAGTTCAAACGATTAAAGAGCAACTGTTGCCATTAGCAACGGTCGTGACACCTAATTTACCAGAAGCGGAAGTTTTGCTAGAGACGACCATCAAGACAGAACAAGAAATGCAGACCGCAGCAAAAAAATTACAACAATTGGGCACAAAAAATATTATTATGAAAGGCGGGCATAGCACAAATCAACAAGCGGCTGATTATGTGTTAATGGAAGACGGTTCGAGCTTTTGGCTAAGTGCACCACGAATTGTAACGAAAAATACTCATGGAACAGGAGATACTTTTTCAGCGTGTATCGCAGCCGAATTAGCAAAAGGTACGCCGTTAGAAGCGGCGATTGTGATTGGCAAACAGTTTATACAAGGGGCCATTAGCCAAGCAATTTCTGTTGGACATGGTCACGGACCTACTAATCATTGGGCCCAATTAACGCAAGATATTCAAGTTATTAAAGCATAAGAAGAGCCTGGGGAAAAATCTAAAATGATTTTTCCCCAGGCTCTTAAATAGCTTAAAGCTCTTTTTTGATATAGTTTATAAACGTTTTGTTCACTAATCTTCACATTTTAAATAAATTTCTTGGCCTTGTTCTTGCAAATGAGCCACGTGGGATTCTCCCCAATTACATAAGTTATCTAAGACAGCAGAGAGGCTTTGACCATAATCGCTTAAATAATATTCGACTTTTGGTGGAACTTGGTTGTAAACTTTTCGCTCGATAATGTTGTCTTCTTCGAGTTCCCGTAATTGTTGTGTCAGCATTTTTTGACTAATGCCAGTAATGCCGCGTTTTAAATCGCTGGGGCGCATGGCGCCGTGCCGTAAATTACACAGAATAATTGGTTTCCATTTGCCGCCAATAACATCCATCGTTGCTTCGACACCAATCGCATATGTACGAGTTTCCAAAAAACATTCCTCCTTAATAGATTGATAATAAACAAAAGTTACTAAAAGGTACCTATGATACAAAAAAGTAGGTACTTATCAAAATTTCAATCTTAGTATATAGTAATTTTTGTTGAAATTCAAATGTTTTTTAGGAGGAAGAGAATGGAAAAGAAAATTTCACCAAATTTAACGCTCTTTGCATTAGCTATCAATGCTTTCGCAATCGGTTCAACAGAATTTATTAGTGTGGGTTTATTACCAATGATTGTTAAAAGTTTTCATATTAGTCTTTCCCAAGCTGGTTTGACTGTTTCTTTATACGCTTTAGGTGTGACGATTGGGGCGCCATTATTAACAATTTTGACAGGAAAATGGAATCGTCGCTCATTAATGCTGGGGATTATGCTTCTTTTCATTAGTGGGAATTTAATTGCTGCGTTTGCGCCAACGTTTATTATTTTATTGGTAGGGCGGATACTTTCTGCATTGGCGCATGGCATTTTCATGTCTGTTTCGACTGTCATCGCCGCAGATGTTGTGCCGCCATCACGTCGTGCCAGCGCCATTGCTATTATGTTTACGGGCTTAACGGTTGCAACAGTGACTGGTGTACCTTTAGGGACGTTTATTGGGCAACAAACAGCTTGGCATATGTCCTTTCTTTTTATAGCCAGTATTGGCTTGGTGGGACTGATTGCTAGTTATTTTTTAGTTCCCAAAAATTTACCGATACCAGGGAAGGTTGACTTAAAAGGAATCACGCGGATTTTTACGAACAAACCCCTCGTTTTCTCTTTTCTAATTACTGCTTTTGGTTATGGTGGAACGTTTGCTGCATATACGTACTTGTCACCGTTATTGGAAAATTTAGGCTTTTCAGCCAACGCGGTAGTGATTATTTTAGTTGTTTATGGCGTAATGGTCGCAATTGGCAATACAGTAGGTGGTCACTGGGCAAATAAAAAACCTTTAGATTCGTTAGTAAAAATGTTTAGCTTATTAATTC
>OKVS01000619.1_pt1 | contig 10254 bp, 12 predicted proteins | sample 1606911 | NCBI WGS metagenome assembly OKVS01 (sample SAMN03281016, study PRJEB24777) | human gut metagenome | isolation source: fecal sample PR161 from 1 month old female Malay infant, caesarean... | reverse complement strand
CTGTCCACCAGCAGGCTCAGCGGCGCAGCCAGCTCGCTCGCATGGCTGGTCTGATGCAGCACGTGGGCAAGCTCAGCCACTGCTGGGTAACTCCTGTGCTCGCCCCACAGCAGCGACCAGACGCTGCGCGGTGCTGAGATCGAGCGATGGCACCAGCTGGGCAAACTCATGCCACAGGGCGTCATCAATTTGCTGTCTCGCGGCGGTACCGTGCTTGCCAGAAACGCGAAATCGCACCCACATCCTGCGCCGTGATGCCGGGCACGTTCTGCGGCTGGCGAAGGCCGCGCCATTTCTCCAGACGCGTCTCAATGACCGCCTTATCCACCGCACGCATCTGCGGGTGCAGCGTCGTGCGGGCAATAAACAGCTGTACCAGCTCGGCCTCGGTGACCAGGCTCAGACGCAGCGGAAACGCCTCATCCGCTACCTCCGGGGTGTCTCGGGTGAAGCGCACGGCCATGTTGGTCAGGGCATGCCCTGGGTTAATATGCGAAAAATAGTCAAAGGTGCGCTGGCCCGGCATCACGTTCAGGCGCCCGTTACCGCTGCCGCACAGCGACAGCAGCAGGTGCGCTTTGGCGCTCTGAGAATGGCCGTAAAGCCCAATGCTGCTCCGGCGGGTCAGGGCGCGTTGAATAGCATGCTCCCGCGCCTGCGCCGCGTTGATGCGAGCAAGCAGGGCATCAGCATCGTTATCCAGCACAGGGGCGTTCAGGCGCGTCTCATTAATCCACCCGATTAAGGCCTGAGTGGTGGTCGTGGTCGCTGTCATTTCAGGTATACGCTCCCGCTGTCGATCCAGTAGTGGCTGCCGCTGTGTCGGCGATCGGCCAGGGTATTCAGTTTGAAGGTTAACGCGTCAGGCGCAACCGGCGTGCCGTCCTGTAGCCAGGCATCGCTGAGCTCGAAGGACTCAGGGCCCTCTAATTTGCTGCCGCCGCAGAGCTTAAGCCGCACATTCAGCACGCCGTCGCCGGCAATCGCTTTTGCCAGTTCAGCCGAGTTGATGCTGAGCGTATAAAGCGGCGTGGCGGGCCAGCGCGCGTTCGCCAGCTGGCGGAAGCCGAGGGTGACGTTGCCGCGCAGCGGGAAGTGCAGCCGCGCGTCGAGCTTCGCGCCCGGCTTATCCAGGTCTATATCCTGATACCAGACGTTCTCCTCGCGAAGGGTATTGACGGTGTTATCCAGCACGCCCAGATAGCGCACGGTGGAATAGGCGCCAATGTCCGCGGCCTTAAAGTTAAAGCGCGGCAGACGCAGATCGAGCGCCAGGCTGCAGAGCATGGCCCCCACCGCGGCGGTCGATTTCGGATTGCCTATGCGCCCCTGCTGGCTGAAGGGATACCACTCGTGAACCTGATATTTATCCAGCCAGACGATGCGGTTGACCGGCACCGGCTGTAGATGCCGAATCAGCGCCTGAACGCCAGGCAGGCAGCCCGGGCGCCCGGTGATAAGCAGAATATCGCAGCTGTAATGGGAAATCGCTTCACACACCGCGTGGAGCGGCGAGGTCAGCGTAAACTGACCGGCCAGCATTGCATCCTGCATTTCGCGGAAGTTCACGTGCAGCGGCACGGCGAACAGGTCGAACGCCTCTGAGCCCGCCGGCAGGGCATGATCGATTGCCTGCTGAAGATAGTTCAACACGTTGCGGGTTGGTTTCTGCGCAAGGAGCTCGCCAAAGGTGGCATGCAGGCCCGCCAGCGGATCGTCAATGTCGCTGGCTTCCCACGCGGAAAGAATGGCGTGGCCAATCGGCATAAAGAGCTGAAGCGCCGTTTGCTGGCGCAGTACCGCCTGGGTATCAATACGCCCGGAGTCGCCGAACAGCGACGCCATCAGCAGCGAGGCGTCCGCAATGCCGGATTTCTGCAGCTGCGTTTGCAGGGCGGGCAGGACATAGCGCTGAATCACGTCCAGCAGGGTATCGTCGCCCGCCACCTTGAACCCTTCGCGGAACAGCAGCTGCGGGGTGATTTTGACGTTATTACCGGAGCCGTCATCAAGCTGGTAGTGGGTTATTGCCATATCCGTGGTGCCACCGCCGATGTCGATAGACGCGACGCGTAATGCGCGGCCCGGCTGCACGCCCGGCTCAGGTTCACGATCCGTGCGGGCGAGGGAGGCGAAAAAGGCTTCCGTCTGGCCGCCAAAACGGGAAATCGCTTCGTTATACAGCCAGACCAGCTGACCGCAGCTGGCTTCATCCCACTCCATCTGGATCTCAGGGACCGGCACCACGCTTTTTTCCTGCTGCTTGCGGGTGGCAAAATCTTCATCCTGCGGGTGCCAGCCCATCGCTTTCCAGACGATGGCAATGGCTTCAAACATGCGGCGACGGAAAATCTCGCGCTCCTGCTTCGGCATGGCCGAGGGCAGGGTCAGGATCAGGGTGCGCAGCTGGCGCGGCGAGGCCGAGAAGCCCAGGCGCAGGCGGGTGGCGACGCTGTTGATCTGGCCCAGCGCCTGCGCCAGCAGCTCGCACAGCATGTGCGTCATCAGCGTGCTGCGGCTGTACTGCGGCGAAAAGACCGGCAGCCGCTCGTCCTGCGGCAGCGTAAACAGCGGCTCACCGTCATCGTTCATCAGGTTCATCAGCGGAAACGCCGTGGCGAGCGGTTCACGCTGGGTTTTGCCGTTCATCTGGCTAAAGCGCCAGTCCTGCACGACAGGCGTTTCATCCCACAGGTAGCGGCGCGGGCTGGAAATGCCGCTGTTACCTTCGGTTCCCAGGCGCTGCATCGCCAGCTTGCGGGCTTCATCGCCTACGCGAACAATCGACGGCCAGACAAACGCATCTTCGCGACCGCTTTCCACCGAGAAGTGCTGTTTGCCAAAACGCGCTTCGGAGAATTCAAGACGGCTGGTAAAGAGAGGCTCGTTCAGGAACTGGGGCTCGCTTAACGAACGAACCTGCAGCTCGGCGGTCTGCCGAAGCCCGTCGTTTGCATCACCGTGGTCTTCAATAATGACGCCGCAGGTGTGGGTGTTGCCCACGTCGAGGATCAGATCGACCGGAATGGCAGGCGTGCTGAGCGTGTGGGTGACAAATTTCACTTCCGGAATGGTGAGCTGTTCACCGAGCATGGTCAGTACATTGAGCCAGTGGGCCTGATATTCAAAACTGCGCATCGCCTGATGCAGGTCGCGTTCAGAGCGGTTTTCAACGCCGTCGGCATACTGGGTAAATGCCTCGCGCAGCCAGCCGTCAATCCAGGTCTGGTCGAGGAAGCTTTCTACCTCACTATCGCGCCACGCCAGCGCAAAGCGGGTTCCATTCAGAATATCGTTTTCAACCGGCGACAGGGCTGAAGTGGCATGCTCCGCGATCTGGCTGTCGAGCGCGAGGGTGACGCGGTGCGAGTTGCCTGCCGTATCGGGCTTCTCGAGCTTGCGCACCTGAACGCGCGCCCAGTTATCCGGTCCTTCCACAAAGGTCCGCGGCGGGTTGAAGCGCAGGAAGGGCACGGGAAGCCAGACGCCGTCCAGCACGGCAAGGGACTGATGCAGCAGAATGGTGGTTTCCGGTTTAACCACTTCAGGCTGACCGCCGTTCGTCCCCGGCAGGGTATAGCGCCCGTTCACCAGGTCGAAATCGAGTCGCAAAAGGGGGCCGTTCGCGGTTTTACGTACGAAGCGCCCGTTGCTGGCGGTGTCCTGCGGCGTCAGGCCGAAATCCAGGAACTGCACGCCGCTGTTGGCAATAAGCGTGACGCTTTGTTTATAGTCGCAAAGATTTACCAGCATAGGATCAGGCACCTGCTTTCTTGAACGTCAGTGGGACGACGGTGTTGGCGTCATAGCGAGCGCGACATTCTGCGATATCGCTGGCCCCGGCTTTACAGGCGACTTCCGGCATCGGGTAGCGGGAACCGTCGGTGCAGCGGGCATTGCCGCGACTTTTAATCATCAGCTCGCCATTGCTGTGCAGCCCGGAGAAAATCTCCGCGCGGCAGACAATGTTGTCGCCGTGTACGACGCGGGCGAAACCTTTATTGTTCTGGATTTGATAGCGCATTGAGGGCGGCTTGCCGGTGACCGGATCTTTCACGTCGAGAACCGCGCGCCAGGTACCGTTCAGGAAGCGCGTCGACCCGGCTTTCACCTGACCGGCTTCCATCACCATGGCATCTTTCGGGATCGGAACAATTACCACCGGTGCGGCTTCAGGCGCAGGAGCGGGTTCTTTTTCTTTACTGGCGACGACCTCAGCCTGATGCAGGGGGAGATTCATAGCCAGCGGCTCTACCGCTTTGATCGGCTGCGGTGCAATAGCCACGGGCTCAGGAGCCGGTGCCGGAGCGGGCTCTGCCGAAGGGGCCTGTTTTGGCCACAGCAGCGGCGCGGCAACGGCTGCCACAATCACGGCGGCAACCGGCAGGGTCCACAGGGGAATGCGACGTTTTTTCGTGACGGCAACAGGCGCAGGTTCCTGAGCGGGTTGCGCAACAACCGGCGCGGGCTCCGGCTCATACAGTTCTTCCGGCGTAATACGCACGGCGGTGACGGGCGCAATCAGCGGCTCGTCTGCTTTTTCAAAGGTGATGGCCGGTTCGGGCGCGGGTTCTGGCTCGGGCTCTTCAATCACAACGGGGGCAGGCTCGGGGATCAACGCTTCACGCAGGCAGTCGAGGACATCGTCGCGCGCATTTTCGTTCAGGTTTACAAAACCCCAGAAGCAAATAATCGGCTTTCCTGCGACCAGGAAAACAAAATTCTCGCCGGGAAACTGAAACGCTTTCGACAGCAGCGAGCCGAAAAGCTGCTGCGCGGTTTTGGGCGACTGGAGGCATTTCTTGCTTAACGACTCAACGCTGGCAAGCATGTTTTCCAGATAGCGCAGGGCACGATAGCGGTCGTCTTCACTGGCCGCCTTCCAGCTGGTGACGCTTCCCTCAACGGGGGAATACCAGTCCACGCGGTCGCCGCTGTCGTTGACCTGAGGAATAGCCAGACAGTCCACTATGGCCTGCTGTTTGCGCAATCGAAGCGCTTCCCGGATTTGTAACGCTGATTCAAAAACGGCCTGTCCGCCGCCGCCAACGGCCTGAAAATCATCCAGATTACCGCTGCGTAAAAGAGTTTTTGCCACGATTTGATCCCATATACTTCTTCACACCGTTACTTTAACGAAACGAGGAAGCAAACAAACGGAGGAAGAGACGCTAAAAGCGCCGATTTCTTGCGGCATAGATCGTGACGGTTGTGCTTGACGAATAACGTCACTTAAGGCAAATCACCTTTTTTGCACTGGCGGCAAAACCGGCAAAAAACGCGGCTTTAGAATAACCTGATAGTGTTTCGTTATTTGCCAGGTGATAAGGGCTGTGCTGTTATTACTGACCTATATAATAAAACTGTCAGGGTTATAACTATGTCTACAGGGAAAACGCTGCTCGCCCTTGCGCTGAGCGCTCTTTTACCAGTCGGTGCCGCATGGGCGGCAAACAACGACACCCTTATTTACTGCTCCGAGGCATCGCCAGAGTCGTTCAACCCGCAAATCGCCAGCTCCGGCCCGTCGTTCGTGGCCAGCTCTCAGGTTCTGTACAACCGCCTGATCAATTTCGACCCGGTGAAAATACCCGGTACCGTCACTGGCGGAATCCTGGACGATTTCACCGGACGGCAAGACCTATACCTTTACCCTGCGCAAAGGGGGTGAAGTTCAACAGCAACAATACTTCAAGCCGACGCGCGACTTTAACGCAGATGACGTTATTTTCTCGGTGATGCGTCAGAAAGACCCTAAACACCCGTACCATAATGTGTCCCAGGGCAACTACGAATACTTCAACGATGTCGGGCTCGATAAGCTGATTCAGGACGTTAAAAAGGTCGACGATTATCACGTCCAGTTCACCCTGAGTGAACCCAACGCCGCGTTCCTGGCCGACTGGGGAATGGATTTCGCATCGATCCTCTCCGCCGAATACGCCGATGTGATGCTGAAAAAAGGCACGCCTGAGAACGTAGATACCTGGCCGATCGGTACCGGGCCCTATGTGCTCCAGCAGTACAAGGTGGACTCGCTGATCCGCTACGTCGCTAATCCGAACTACTGGGATGGCGAGGTGCCGACCAAACATCTTATCTTCTCGATCACGCCAAACGTGGAAACCCGCCTGGCGAAATTACAGACCAACGAGTGTCAGATTATTCCTGCGCCGTCTCCGGTTCAGTTTGACGTGATTAAAAAGAACAAAGACCTGACGCTGCACTCTGTCGATGCGCTGAACGTCGGCTATCTGGCGTTTAACACCGAGAAAAAGCCGTTCGATAACGTGCTGGTGCGTCAGGCGCTGAACTACGCGACCGACAAGAAGGCTATCGTTAATGCGGTCTTTATGGGCTCCGGTTCTGTGGCAAAATCGCCGATCCCGCCAAATATGCTGGGCTTTAATAAAGATCTGCAGGACTACAGCTACGATCCTGCAAAAGCAAAAGCGCTGCTGAAGCAGGCCGGGCTGGAGAAGGGCGCGGAAGTCACGCTGTGGTCAATGCCGGTGCAGCGTCCGTATAACCCTAACTCGCGTCGTATCGCGGAGATGATCCAGAGCGACTGGGCGAAAGTCGGCGTGAAGGCCAAAATTGTCTCCTATGAGTGGGGCGAATACCTCTCCGGGATGCGCAAAGGCGAGCACGACTCCGCGCTGTTCGGCTGGATGTCCGATAACGGCGATCCGGACAACTTCGCCGATGTGCTGCTGGGCTGCAACAGCATTAAAACCGGGTCAAACGCCGCGCGCTGGTGCGATAAGGGTTATGATGCCCTGGTGCAAAAAGCGAAGCTGACCAGCGATCCGGCCGAGCGTGCGAAACTGTACGGCCAGGCGCAGGAGATTTTCTACCAGCAGGCACCGTGGATCGCGCTGGCAAACGGCAAAACGTTCTTTGCAACCCGCAGCAACGTGACCGGATACAGCGTGAGCCTGATGGGCAGCGATTTCTCTAAAGCGAAGCTGAACTAAGCATTTATTGCCGGGTGAGGCGTAAGCCACCACCCGGCAAAAACAAGGAGTGACAATGTCACATTTAAACGAAGTTATCGACCGCGTGGATGCCGCCATCGAAGAGAGCGTCATCGCCCACATGAACGAACTGCTGATTGCATTGAGCGATGATGCCGATCTCAGCCGTGAAGACCGTTACGCCCAACAGCAGCGTCTGCGTACCGCGATTTCGCACCACGGTAAGCAGCACAAAGAGGAGATGGACGCGCGCCAGGAACAGCTGACCAAGGGCGGTACCATACTGTAATCAAAACTGGCGTCGCGCTACCAGCCAGGCCCCGACGACCAGCATCACCGCGCCGCATACCGGGCCGATCAGCGCGCGCAGGGGAATGCCATGGCTTCTCAGCACGTCAAGGACCAGTCCGCCAATCAACTGGCTTGCGACCAGCACCGCGATGGTCGTTGCCGCGCCCACGTTCTGGTAGCCGCTGATGCTGGCAAACACAAAAAACGACCCCAGCAGCCCCGGGATCAGCGTCCACCAGCGCACCGTTGCGGCCAGCTCGCTGAACCCGGCGAAGCCCTGCTTCAGCAGCAGAATGCTGACAAACAGCACAATGCCGACCAGGGAGTTCAGCAGCATTGCGATAAGAATGGTGGAGGAGGACTGGGTGATACGCACCATTAAGGTGTTTTGCACCACCAGACCGATCCCCGCCGCCACCAGGAACGCCAGCGTCAGCGACTGATTCATGGGATTGCGTCCGGGTCGCTGCGCTCGTCCAGCTGCAGCTGCATAAAGGTTAAGTCCAGCCAGCGGCCAAACTTGGTTCCCACCTGCGGCATCTGCCCCGTGGTCACAAAACCGAGCGTTTCGTGGAGGTGAATCGAGGCCTTATTTTGCGCTTCAATGCCGGCCACCATCACGTGTTTGCCGATGGCGCGGGCCTCGTTGATCAGCGCTTTCATTAACGTGCGGCCAATGCCTTTACCCTGATGCTCCAGATGGACGTACACCGAATGCTCAACCGTGTGACGAAAGCCGTCGAAGGCGCGCCAGTCGCCGAAAGAGGCGTACCCGGTACCGCACCATTTTCCTCAGCCACCAGAACCGGGTAACCCGCGAGCGTGCGGGCCTCGAACCAGGCGATTCGGTTATCGGTATCAACGGTTTTATCGTTCCAGATCGCGGCAGTATGCAGCACCGCATGGTTATAGATCTCTCCTATCGCAGCGCAGTCTTTTTTACAGGCGTGACGAACGATCATGATTAAACCTCTGTATGTTGTTTACTATAGTATTACGCTATAGATATGATATTACACAACTGTATCGTCAGAGCGCTACGTGAGAATGATTATGAGCCCCATTGAAACGGCGTTCATACGCTTTAGTATGACGTTATGAACACAATAACAGACACAATGAATCAGCGTATTAGCGCCAGAATTCGCCTCGAACGTGAATCACGCGGCTGGTCTCTTAGCGAGCTGGCCGAGCGGGCAGGCGTATCTCGCGCCATGATCCACAAGATAGAGCGCGGCGACAGCAGCCCGACGGCAACCTTGCTTGCCCGCCTGTCAGGCGCGTTTGGGATCAGCATGTCGACCCTGATTGCCAGAGCCGAGATGCAGGAGGGAAAACTCCTGCGCCTGGCGAACCAGCCCGTCTGGCGCGATCCGCAAACCCACTACCTTCGTCGCCACGTTTCTCCCCGTACCGATCTGCCTATCGACCTCGTTCAGATTGAGTTACCCGCGGGGAGCGACGTCCCGATGCCGGCGTCCTCCTACGCGCTCGCGCGGCAGCTGATCTGGCTGCAGTCCGGCGAGCTGGTATTCCAGGAGGGCGATACTCGCCACGAGATGAAGGCCGGAGACTGTCTGGAGCTGGGGCCGCCAAACGACTGCCGTTTTATCAACGAAACGAACGAAACCTGCATCTATCTTGTGGTCCGGCTTAACCAGTCTGCCTCGTAATGTTAAGGCGATAATGCCGATCGTGAGCCAGGCTGTAATGACATTTGTACCAGAAGGAGAATCCGATGAATCAATCTGTTTCGCAAAACCGCCGCTGGGTGCTGGCCTCTCGCCCACAGGGCGCGCCGGTGGCGGAGAATTTTCGTCTGGAAGAGCAGCCCGTTCCTGCCCCTCAGGCGGGGCAGCTGCTGCTTCGCACCGTCTGGCTGTCGCTGGACCCTTACATGCGGGGCCGCATGAGCGATGCGCCATCCTATTCTCCGCCGGTTGAGATTTGGTGCGGTGATGGTAGGGGGAACAGTTAGCCGCGTTGAGCAGTCAAACCACCCCGACTTTAAAGCGGGTGAATGGGTGCTGAGCTACAGCGGCTGGCAGGAGTACGCGCTTTCGGACGGCAGCGGCCTGGTCAAACTGGGCGATAATCCCACCCATCCCTCCTGGGCGCTGGGCATTCTTGGGATGCCGGGCTTTACCGCCTATATGGGGTTGCTGGATATCGGACAACCGAAAGCGGGTGAAACGCTGGTGGTCGCCGCCGCGACGGGCCCGGTTGGGGCGACAGTCGGGCAGATCGGTAAAATCAAAGGCTGCCGCGTGGTCGGGGTAGCCGGTGGGGCAGAAAAATGCCGCCACGCCGTTGAGGTTCTTGGGTTTGACGTGTGTCTCGATCACCACGCGGCGGATTTCGCTGAGCAGCTGAAACGCGCCTGCCCGAAAGGCATTGATGTCTACTATGAAAACGTCGGCGGGAAAGTGTTTGACGCCGTGCTGCCGCTGCTGAATACCTCCGCGCGCGTGCCGGTGTGTGGCCTGGTGAGCGGCTACAACGCGACGGGCTTGCCTGACGGACCGGACCGCCTGCCGCTTCTGATGGCGACCCTTCTCAAGAAACGCATTCGGATGCAGGGCTTTATCATCGGCCAGGACTATGGACATCGTATCCATGAGTTCCAGGAAGAGATGGGGCGCTGGGTGCAGGAGGGAAAAATCCACTATCGCGAACAGGTCACGGACGGGCTGGAAAACGCCCCCGAGGCGCTCATTGGCCTGCTGGAAGGACGAAACTTCGGCAAAGTCGTGATTCGCGTCGCGAGTGACAATAAATAAAGCGCAATATGGCGGGGTTTACCCGCCATATTTATTTGTGAAGATACGATATATTGTCTTTAATTACTGGACATGACTTTTCGCGCCATCATCCCCGATGAGCCCGAAAACGATAAAAAAAATTGACGTTTACTTTTTTGGCTGTTTTTTAGTACTTCCCACCACCAGGCATGACGATACAGGATATATCGTACCGGCGCCGTTTT
>OKVS01000618.1_pt1 | contig 10280 bp, 12 predicted proteins | sample 1606911 | NCBI WGS metagenome assembly OKVS01 (sample SAMN03281016, study PRJEB24777) | human gut metagenome | isolation source: fecal sample PR161 from 1 month old female Malay infant, caesarean... | reverse complement strand
GTCTTCAATCACCAGCATCAGGCGCTCGTCCTGCTGCCAGCCCTGGATCGTCACCGCGCTGGCATTGGCATGTTTAACGATGTTGTTCAGCCCCTCCTGACAGACGCGGAACAGCGTCACGCGCTGGCCTTCGCTGAGCAATGATTCATCAATGCGCCAGTCGAGATGGCTGACAATGCCGCGGCTTTCCAGCTCCATCTCGCGCATCAGGGAGCGTATCGCCTGCTCCAGCGACAGGTCATCAAGCTGGCGCGGACGTAGCCGTCCCAGCAAGCGGCGAACGGCGTCATAGACACCCAGCGAAAGCTGTTCGATATGCGCCCCGCCCTGCTTCACGCCCGCGTTATCCGCCGCCAGGCGCTGGACGATGCCCGCCTGCGTGCGGATGGCGGTAATGGTCTGGCCGATATCATCGTGCAGCTCGCGAGCCACCTCCTGACGCACGCTCTCCTCGGTCTCCAGCAGACGCTCCGCCAGACGTCGGTTGCGCGCCAGCTCGGCTTGCAGGGACTGGTTCAGCTCGCGCAGGCGCTGAATGCCCGCGCCGAGCAGCAGTCCGGTCAAGCTCTGGGCCAGCAGCGAGAGCAGCAGATCCACCGGATGATCGTGCCAGGTCTGGCTGGCGATCAGCGCGATGGCGTTCATCAGCGTGGCGATCAGCGCCCCCTGCCAGCCGTAGTGCCAGGCCAGCGCGATAATCGGCAGCGCCAGACAAAACGGGGTAAAGCGGGAGAGCTCGGCGGGCAGGCCAAGCTGCAGCCACAGGCTCACCATAAACAGCAGCAAATACCAGATGAGGTGCCGGGCGCGCCAGTTCACCGGTTGGGAGACCAGCGCGGGGCCGAGCGGCTGCCAGACGGTGCTGGTGAGGTAGTGCCAGAAAACCAGACAGGTCGGCGCGAGGGTCAGACCGCCGGTAAGGGTCAGAAGCAGGGCGTTAAGCATCTCCTTCTCGCCGATCCACGGCAGGGATTGTAACAGCGCGGCGGCAATCAGCGCCGCCCCCTGACGCAGCAGCGTGCGCCAGTCGCGCTGGTGGCGGTAGCGGGAAATCAGGGCAACGGGGAGAAGCGTAAGCAGGCTTCCGGTCATCAATAAGGGAAGATGCGCGAGGGCCACCTCCTGCGCCAGCCAGACCAGCATCAGCCACTCCGCGCCGAGCAAAACGGGCCAGTAGCCACGCGGGCACTGGAGCATTAATCCCAGCCGCAGGCCGAAGGGAAACAGCAGCACCGCCAGCTCCGGGCGCTCCACCAGATGCAGACTGATGCTCCACAGGCAAAACCATGCGGCGGAGAAGATAAAAAAGCTGGCAGCGACGGCGATCAGCCGCGAAAACACGGGACTCATTGCCAGCTGTCGAACATGCGGCGCGCCAGCTCGACGTCGTTGCTGACGTTGAGTTTTCCATCAGGTTGGCGCGGTGGACGTGCACGGTTTTCGGCGATAGATCCAGCTCTGCGGCAATCTCTTTCACCGACATGCCCTGGGCAAGCTTCTCCGCCACCTGGCGCTCGCGTCTGGTGAGCGGATCCTGACGTCCGGCCGCCAGCTTGATGGCGATATCCGGCGTCAGGTAGCAGCCGCCGGTGGAGACGGTGCGCACGGCGGCGATCAGCTCGTCCGGGCTACAGCGTTTGGAGAGGAAGCCGCGTGCGCCCGCGTTGAGCGCCTGCTCGACCAGCGCCGGGCTGTCGTGGACCGAGAGCATGATCGTCGCCATCCCTTTCGGCAGCTGGCTCAACAGCTCCAGCCCGGAGAGATCCGGCATCGAGATGTCACAGATACAGACCTGCACCCCGCGCCCCGGAAGGCCCGCCAGCGCCTCGCGACCGGAGCCAAACTCGGCCACGACCTGGAAATCCGGTTCGAGGTTAAGAAGCTGGGCAAAGCCGGAGCGGACGATAAGGTGGTCGTCGATGAGAGCGATGGTGGTCATGTGTGTTCCTGCGATCTGAAAAAGCCGGATGACGCTGCGCTTATCCGGCCTACAAGAGCGAAAGACGCTTACCTTAAGCGATTTACTCGAAAAACACCGCAATTTTGTTAAACATGGTGGGATCGGACTGGTTGCGCGCCACTTTGGTGACGTCTTCCAGCTTGTCGATCTGCGCCATCATCTGCTCCAGACGCTGATCGTCGTTGACCAGTAGCCAGATGCGGCTGTGCTCGCTGCCCTGAATCGGCAGGCAGAGAATGCCTTCAACGTTAAACGCGCGGCGGGCAAACAGCCCACAGACGTGGGTCATAACGCCAGGGTGGTTGCGGACGGTGAGTTCCAGAATGACGTTATCATGTTGTTTCTGCATGGCTTATTCCCCCACCATCTCAGTATTGGCCGCACCCGGCGGCACCATCGGATACACTTTTTGTTCAGGGTCGATACGGACGTGGATCAGCGCCGGGCCGGGACGAGAAATCGCCGCCTGCAGCGCCGCGTGGGCGTCTTCTTCCGCGTTCAGATCGCAGGTGTGCAGGCCAAAGCCGGCGGCAATCTGCATAAAGTTAATCATCCCCGGATAGGTCGCCGCAAACACGCCCTGCTTGTAGAACAGGCTCTGCTGCTGGTGTACCAGGCCCAGCGCCTCATTGTTCATCAGGATGATTTTCACGTCTAACTGGTTTTCGGCTGCGGTGGCCATCTCCTGAATATTCATCATCAGGCTGCCGTCGCCGGAGAAGCAGATAACCTTGCGGTCCGGGTTGGCGAGCGCCGCGCCTACTGCCGCCGGCAGGCCGAAGCCCATGGTGCCGAGGCCGCCGGAGGTCAGCCACTGGCGCGGACGGTTCAGCGGATACGCCTGCGCGGTCCACATCTGATGCTGACCCACGTCGGTGGTGATAATCGCGCTGTCGTCCACGCAGGCGGCCACGGCGTTGATCAGCCCGTAGTGGCTCAGCGGGTCGCCCTCAGCTGGGATGGCGCCCGGGAACTCGCGTTGCAGATCCGCCACCAGCTGACGCCAGTCGGCCCGGTCAGTTGCGTCCGTCTGCGGGATCAGCTGCGCCAGCACTTCGGCCACGTCGCCCTGAATCGCCACGTGCGGCTGTTTGATTTTACCCAGCTCGGCGCGGTCAATATCCACGTGAATAATTTTGGCGTTCGGGCAGAACTGCTCGGTTTTGCCAATCGCCCGGTCATCAAAACGTGCCCCCATAACAATCAGCAAATCCGCCTCTTGCAGGATGTAGTTGGTGCTGCGCGCGCCGTGCATGCCCAGCATGCCTAATGACAACGGATGCGCTTTAGGCAGCATACCCAGCGCCATCAGGGTCATGGTGGTCGGCAGGTTGGCCTTTTCCGCAAACTGGCGGATTTCATCCGCGGCATTGATCGCCCCGCCACCCAGATAGAGCACCGGGCGTTTGGCGGCGTTAATCATGGCGGCGGCGTCGCGCACGCTTTCAGCGCTGAATTCCGGCGCGGGGGCGCGCTCGCCCGGCTCCGGCAGGACGTCGATCTCGATCTCTGCGGTCTGGACATCCTTAGGAATGTCTATCCACACCGGGCCCGGGCGGCCAGACTGGGCGATGCGGAACGCATCGCTGATAACCTGAGGCAGCTCGCTGATATCGCGAACTAAATAGTTATGTTTGGTGATGGGGATAGAAATGCCGTAGGTGTCCACTTCCTGGAACGCATCGGTGCCGATCATCGAGGACGGCACCTGGCCGGTAATGCAGATCAGCGGAATGGAGTCGAGGCGCGCGTCGGCGATGGCGGTGACCAGGTTGGTTGCGCCGGGGCCGCTGCAGGCCATACAGACCGCCGGTTTGCCCTGCGTACGCGCCATGCCCTGAGCGATAAATCCTGCCCCCTGCTCGTGACGCGCCAGCACGTGGCGGATCTGCGTGCTTTGGCTCAACGCATCGTACAGCGGCAGCACGGTTCCACCCGGGATACCCGCAACCGTGGTGATGCCCTGTCGTTCCAGTAAATGAACAATCAGCTGCGCGCCTGTAAAACGCGTCTTTGTGGATGTTGTGCCCGAACTTGCCATGCTCCAGTCCTTTTCTTCTGGGCCGACTTTCCGGGGAGGGTCCTAAACGAAAAACCCCGCCCGGTTTGCGCCGGCGGGGTTTTGGAATCGTGTGTTGTTCCAGTCCCTACGGCGCATTGCCGACGACCACCACCACACGCACGACGACCACTGCGGCTGGTTGCGCAGTTTTTAGTAGGGTCGAAGTGAAGATGGATGAAGTCATTGGGGACCTGTGTTTGGAATCATTGATTGAATTTATACAAACACAGGTTTTCGGGCGTGACAATGGAAATATTTTCATCTGCGCAAAAATGCGTCAGGGATCACGTTTCGTTTGTTGAGTGATAAAGGGCTGTCGACCGTTTTATTTCATTCAATAAACAGTGCAGGCGATACCCCAAAGCGCACCGCCAGTTTTTTTATATGGTTTAACGTCAGCTGACGCTGTCCATTCAATACCCTTGAAACCATTGATTTACTGCCAATTTCATCCTGAAAATCTGAAATGGTCAGTTTGTACTGATCCATAAGGGTTCTTAAAACCGCAATTCCCACTGGAACAGATTCCATCTCCTGACGCAAGGCGACAATCTCGGGTCGATTCGCTTCATAACGACTTATTCTTGCACATACGATATCCAGCAAAGGACTACCAGGTTCATTCATGAGCAGATACTCAACCAGCTCAAGCGCATCCTGGTAATCTTTCTCATTCGGATGTTCACCCAGTAAAGGGACAGCCTCGACAAGGGCATGCGTTGCTTTCATTGCATCAGCGACGATCATCATTTCTTCCCCTTAGTGCGATGTTTCTCCGTAAAAAGGTCATATTCCTTATGAGTAAAAACATGGCGCACATAGAACTTTTGGCTTTCAAAGAATATGAGAGCCACTACTCTGAGATTGTTATTTGCAATATCAATCACATAATGCTTATCCAGATATTTAAAGTTATCCCGCGTCGGAAAAATTTGTTTCAGCGCAGCAGGTGTCGGGCAATGGCTCTTTTCGATAGTGCGACCTAAAAAAAGGAGCTCTTCCTTGTGCTGCGGGAACTGTTTTACCGCATCAATAATTGCCTTCATAGAAATTAAATGCATACAGCATGCCTGCTGCGTTCGTTGCCATTATGGCAACAATATCATGCATTGCCAATGTGTCAACACGTATCGTTTTTCTGACTAACATCTGAAAACAAAAAACCCCGCCGGAGCGAGGTTTTTATCAGGGTTTTGCGGTTGGTCGCCGCAGAACACACTGTGTTACGTCAACGCACGAAGTATATGCGATCGAAGACGAACGCGCAATTCCGGCACGGATTTTGACGTTTTTGAGTATGGAATGGGTTTCGAATTTTGTCCACAAAATACTGTTCATGCATACAGTATTTATCTATACTGAGGGTGTTCGCAGTGAGCGAGGGGGCCGCAGTTCTACCGGCGCAACGAAGTCCTGGCTGAAACGGGTGGTGCCGTCAGTGCCTTAACCCCTGAAGTGAGCACACTGTGTTACGTCAATCCAGGTGCTGGCAACAGGCGGCGGAAAGGTACGCCAGCATCGTGCTCCTTTTAACCAAAAGGAGACGCGTATGAGCGTAGTGGATATGGTGATACTTATCCTCAAACTCATTGTTGCAGTACTGCAACTGCTTGATGCTGTCCTGAAATACGTTCGGTAATTCAGGTTCAAGTCGCACCTGAGAGGGGCGGGCAACCGCCCCTCTTTAATAACGAGGGAATGCTATGTCGCGTCTGTTAATTGAGCCTGTCACACCGGATGAGCCGGGGTATATCGCCCTGAAGGCGGAAAGTATCGCGCTGAATTTCAACATGCTGCGCAGGCTGGAAGAGAACTGGCTGCGGGGTGAGAACCGCTTTAACGCGCCGGGTGAAAAGCTGCTGGGTGCGTTTCTTAACGGCAAGCTGGTGGGCGTGTGTGGCCTCAACCGCGATCCGTTCAGCCAGCAGCCGCGTGCCGGACGCATTCGCCATCTCTACGTCAGCGAGAAGTGCCGCGGGCTGGGCATTGGAAAACAGCTTTTAACCGTAGTGATGGCGGATGCCAGCATCTGGTTTGATTTTCTGAATACTCACGCGCCGGACAGCGCGTACGGATTTTACAATCGAGCCGGTTTTACGCTGGTCTCAGACGAACCACGGGTGACGCACCGCCTTTTTTGTGCGGTGTAACCGGCTGGCGGCATCAGGATGTGAATGTTACAGTTGAGTGACAATTCATCACCCAATACGCCATGACCATTACCGTTTTCTGCATTTTGCTTTTCGCCGCACTGCTGCATGCCAGCTGGAACGCTATCGTTAAAGCCGGAACGGATAAACTCTACTCTGCGATCGGCGTTAGCGGCTCAGCCGCGATTATTGCCCTGATTTTACTGCCCTTCTCACCACAGCCTTCTGCGGCAAGCTGGCCTTTTTTGATCGTCTCCTGCGCCTTACAGGTGGTCTACACCGTGCTGGTGGCGAAGACCTATCAGGTCTCGGACATGAGCCAGACCTATCCGCTGATGCGCGGCACCGCCCCGCTGCTGGTGGCGCTGATCAGCGTGCTGGCGCTCGGCGACCATCTCTCCTGGCTCGCCTGGTCCGGTATCGGAGTCATTTGCCTGTCGATTCTGGCGATGGCGATGAATGGCCGCATGCAGTCACGCAGGGGGATCTGGCTGGCGCTGCTGAACGCCTGTTTTATCGCCGGGTATACGCTGGTGGACGGCACCGGCGTGCGGCTGTCGAACACCGCGCTGGGCTACACGCTCTGGACCTTCTTTATGAACGGCTTCTGCCTGCTGGGCTGGGCGATGGTGGCGCGTCGGCGCGAGGCGTCCAGCTACCTGCGCCTGCACTGGAAAAAAGGGCTGCTCGGCGGCGTGGGGACCATGGGCTCTTACGGTCTAGCCCTCTGGGCGATGACGCAGGCGCCGCTGGCGGTGGTCGCCGCGCTGCGTGAAACCTCGATTCTTTTCGGGGCGCTGATCGCCTTTGTCCTTTTAAAAGAGAAGGTTGCGGGCCTGCGCATCGCGGCAGCGCTGGGTATTGCTGTCGGCGCAATTCTGCTGCGTCTGGCGTAAATCGCTGGCAACATTAGTTGCCGTTCTTGTTTACAAATCCTGCCTTTCCCGGTTTTTTTCATTCACCGCAACAATGCTTAAATTGTCATCTGTCTGTGGTAGATTCCTCGCGCATTTATGGGAATGCGTAGTCACTTATTCTTCATTTTTCTCATTTGGCAAAAGTATTCAGCGACATGAAAAAGCAAAGGAACGTTAACTTATTGTTGATGCTGGTGTTACTGGTGGCCGTCGGTCAGATGGCGCAAACCATCTACATTCCGGCGATTGCCGACATGGCAAAGGAACTGAACGTCCGCGAAGGCGCGGTGCAGAGCGTGATGGCAGCCTACCTGCTGACCTATGGCGTTTCACAGCTCTTCTACGGCCCGCTCTCCGACCGCGTCGGGCGTCGCCCGGTGATCCTGGTGGGCATGAGCATTTTCATGGTAGCGACGGTGATTGCCATTACCACCCACAGCCTGACCGTACTGATTGCCGCCAGCGCCCTGCAGGGCGTTGGGACGGGTGTCGGCGGGGTGATGGCGCGAACCTTACCGCGCGATATGTATCAGGGCACCCAGCTCCGCCACGCCAACAGCCTGTTAAATATGGGCATTCTGGTCAGCCCGCTTCTCGCTCCGCTGATTGGCGGCCTGCTGGACACAATGTGGTCCTGGCGCGCCTGCTACGCCTTCCTGCTGGTGCTTTGCGTGATTGTCACCTTCAGCATGGCGCGCTGGATGCCGGAAACCCGTCCAAAAAGACGCGCCGCGCACGAAGCTTCTCGCAAGCTATAAGACGCTTTTCGGCAACGGCGCGGTTTACCTGCTACCTGCTGATGCTGATCGGCGGCCTGGCGGGTATTGCAGTGTTCGAAGCCTGCTCCGGCGTGCTGCTGGGCGCGGGTCTTGGCCTGAGCAGCATGGTGGTGAGCATTCTGTTTATTCTGCCAATCCCGGCGGCGTTCTTTGGCGCCTGGTTTGCCGGGCGACCAAACAAACGCTTCTCCACCCTGATGTGGCAGTCGGTGATCAGCTGTCTGCTGGCGGGTCTGATGATGTGGATCCCGGGGCTGTTTGGCGTGATGACCGTCTGGACGCTGCTGATTCCGGCGGCGCTGTTCTTCTTCGGCGCGGGAATGCTGTTCCCGCTCGCCACCAGCGGCGCGATGGAGCCGTTCCCGTTCCTCGCCGGCACGGCGGGCGCGCTGGTGGGCGGTTTGCAGAACATCGGTTCCGGCGCGCTGGCCTGGCTCTCCGCCATGATGCCGCAGACCGGGCAGGCTAGTTTGGGTCTGCTGATGACGCTAATGGGGCTGCTGATTTTACTGTGCTGGCTGCCGCTGGCGTCACGCGTTCCGCATCACGAGCAGCCGGTTTAACCGCATGATGGCCCGGCTTCTCGCCGGGCTTTTCACAGACGGGCGCAATCATCGCCTGCAATAACGGCTCTGGCGCTGGCCGCCAGGCCCCCTCTTCCCCGTCGTAAAACTGGAAGTCCGCGTTAAGCGCATACGGAATTTTCGCCTTTTGCAGCTCGCAGGCCATATAGGTGGCAAAGGCCATTTGCGAGGCGGTTGGCGTTAAGCGACTTGACTCCCCCACGCCCCAAACCCCCGACCCAGCTAACGTGCCCGGTTTTTTTGCTGCCAGTGCAGCGCGGCATTAATGCGGTTACGGATAGCCGCTTTCTCCGCCGCCGTGCCGGACGTCCACGGGTATTTGCCGCCATTTTTCAGCGGCCCCCACGGGAAAATATGCCACTCAGCCAGCAGATAGGTTTGGCTGTGCGCGGGCAGCTTCAGGCTGGATAACTCCTCCGGCGCGGCACGCAGGCGTGGCGCAATGAAGATCATGCGCTGCGGGTCGATGTCGTGGATCGCTTTAACGGTTTTTTTCATACACGCGGTTTAACGACGCCAGATTGTGGTTAAGCTTGTCGGCGGGCTCATAAATGAGATCAAAACCCAGCAGCGGGTAGCTTTGACCGAAATAGTGCGCCACGGCAATCCACCAGTTGACCGTCTCTTTCTCGTTATCGGCTTTCGGGTCGTTTTTATATTCATCAGCCTGATAAGCGACTATCGGGATCACGCCATACTGCTCGCAGGCTTCCACCAGCTTGCGCAGGTGGATCAGCCGTGCTTCCGTCGGCTCATCGGCCACGCGGATGCGCACGTGGGTAATGCCTTTTGCGCGAAAATCACGTACCACCAGCGGGTCGAACTCGCGTATGCCGCGCTCGGTGCGCGCCCAGTCCACATCCATCCCGACGCCAAGCTGCTGCGCATAACGGGCAGCCGTCAGCGGCGGCTCAGCGGCAATGGCCCAGCCGGAAGAGATCAGTAACGCGGTAGCAATGAGAAGCTTTAGCACGGTTTACCCTGGATAAATCGAAAGCATTACCTGTATTTAGCACGCTTTTTCACATTTGGTGTAGAGTCAGAACGAACTAATTGCTGAGAAAAATTATGAACGCAACGGCCATCAATACACTTATCGCACAGTTTCCTCTGGTTGAGGATCTGATTGCCCTGAAAGAAACCACCTGGCTTAACCCGCGCACCACCACGCTGGCGGAAGGGTTACCCTATGTCGGGCTGACCAAAGCCGACGTGGACGACGCCCACGCGCGCCTCAACCGCTTCGCGCCGTATCTGGCGAAAGCCTTCCCGGAGACGGCGGCAACGGGTGGGATTATCGAGTCCGAGCTGGTTGCTATTCCGGCAATGAAAAAACGGCTGGAGAAAGAATCTGGCAAATCCATTCCCGGCACGCTGCTGCTGAAAAAAGACAGCCACCTGCCGATTTCCGGCTCGATTAAAGCGCGCGGCGGCATCTATGAAGTGCTGACCCACGCGGAGAAGCTGGCGCTGGAAGCCGGGTTGCTGACCACCGAAGACGACTACAGCATTCTGCTGGAGCCGCGCTTTAAGGCCTTCTTCAGCCAGTACAGCATTGCCGTGGGCTCCACCGGCAACCTGGGGTTATCCATTGGCATAATGAGCGCCCGCATCGGCTTTAAGGTGACGGTCCATATGTCCGCCGACGCCCGCGAGTGGAAGAAAGCCAGGCTGCGCAGCCACGGCGTCATCGTCGTGGAATATGAGCAGGATTACGGCGTGGCGGTGGAGCAAGGACGCAAAGCGGCGGAAAGCGATCCGAACTGCTTCTTCATTGACGATGAGAATTCCCACACCCTGTTCCTGGGCTGATCGGTGGCGGGTGAGC
>OKVS01000616.1_pt1 | contig 10293 bp, 10 predicted proteins | sample 1606911 | NCBI WGS metagenome assembly OKVS01 (sample SAMN03281016, study PRJEB24777) | human gut metagenome | isolation source: fecal sample PR161 from 1 month old female Malay infant, caesarean... | reverse complement strand
GTTCAGATTGATAAAGAAGAGCGCGGCAACAAAGGTGCCGCACTGACCACCTTTATCAGCCTGGCGGGGAGCTATCTGGTGCTGATGCCAAACAACCCGCGCGCGGGGGGCATCTCTCGCCGTATCGAAGGCGATGACCGTACCGAGCTGAAAGAAGCGCTGGCAAGCCTTGAGCTGCCGGATGGCATGGGGCTTATCGTGCGTACCGCGGGCGTGGGCAAATCTGCCGAAGCGCTGCAGTGGGACCTGAGCTTCCGTCTGAAGCACTGGGAAGCTATCCAGAAAGCCGCAGAAAGCCGCCCTGCTCCGTTCCTGATTCACCAGGAAAGCAACGTTATCGTGCGTGCCTTCCGTGATTACCTGCGTCAGGACATCGGTGAGATTCTGATCGATAACCCGAAAGTGCTTGAGCTGGCTCGCCAGCACATCGCCGCGCTGGGTCGTCCGGATTTCAGCAGCAAAATCAAACTGTACACCGGTGAAATCCCGCTGTTCAGCCATTATCAGATCGAATCCCAGATCGAGTCCGCCTTCCAGCGTGAAGTGCGCCTGCCGTCCGGCGGTTCTATCGTTATCGATACCACCGAAGCGCTGACCGCTATCGACATCAACTCCGCGCGTGCAACCCGCGGAGGGGACATCGAAGAGACGGCCTTCAACACCAACCTTGAAGCCGCTGATGAAATCGCCCGCCAGCTCCGCCTGCGCGACCTGGGCGGTCTGATTGTTATCGACTTCATCGACATGACGCCAGTACGCCACCAGCGTGCGGTAGAAAAACCGCCTGCGTGAAGCGGTGCGTCAGGATCGCGCGCGTATCCAGATTAGCCACATCTCGCGCTTCGGCCTGCTGGAGATGTCCCGCCAGCGTCTGAGCCCGTCGCTTGGTGAGTCCAGCCATCACGTCTGCCCGCGCTGCTCCGGCACCGGTACCGTACGTGATAACGAATCTCTGTCTCTCTCTATCCTGCGTCTGATTGAAGAAGAAGCGCTGAAAGAGAACACCAAAGAGGTTCACGCCATTGTGCCTGTGCCGATTGCCTCCTACCTGCTGAACGAAAAACGTGCAGCGGTTAGCGCAATCGAAGCGCGTCAGGGCGGCGTTCGCTGCATCATCGTGCCAAACGACCAGATGGAAACCCCGCACTATCACGTGCTGCGTGTCCGTAAGGGCGAAGAGACCAGCACCCTCAGCTACCTGCTGCCGAAGCTGCATGAAGAAGAGATGGCGCTGCCTTCCGATGAAGAACCTGCCGAGCGCAAACTCCCAGAGCAGCCTGCGTTAGCGACCTTCATTATGCCTGAAGCCCCGCCGGAAGCGGCGCTGGAAAAACCGGCAGCCAAACCGGCGGCGCAGAAACCAGAAGCCGCGGCCGCGAAAGTCCAGCCGGCGCAACCGGGTCTGCTGAGTCGCTTCTTCGGCGCGCTGAAGAAGATGTTTGCGGGTGAAGAAGTTCAGCCAGAGCAGCCGAAAGAAGAACCTAAAGCTGCCAAACCTGAACGTCAGCAGGACCGTCGCAAGCGTCAGAACAACCGCCGCGATCGTAACGACCGCAGCGACCGTAACGAGCGTCGTGACAGCCGTTCAGACAATAACGAAGGCCGTGAACAGCGCGAAGACAACCGTCGCAACCGTCGCGAGAAACAGCAGCAGAATGTTGAAGATCGTGAAATTCGCCAGCAGGCGGGCGATGAGTCCGAGAAGAGCAAACAGCGCGACGAGCAGCAGCCACGCCGCGAACGCAACCGTCGTCGTAACGACGAGAAGCGTCAGGCGCAGCAGGAAGTTAAAAACCTGAACCGCGAAGAGCCCGCTGAGCAGCAGGACGGCGAGCAGGAACGAACGTACTCAGGTGATGCCTCGTCGTAAGCAGCGCCAGCTGGCACAGAAAGTGCGCATTGGTGCGGCTCCGGTAGAAGAAACCACCGTAGTTGCGGCTGAAGCGGCAGAAACCGCAACAGGCACGCAGGTTGCAAAAGTTGACCTGCCAGCCGTTGTGGACAATAACGTTGAGCAGGATGAAAACGGTGAAAACCGTGACAACGCAGGTATGCCGCGTCGCTCCCGCCGTTCTCCGCGTCATCTGCGCGTGAGTGGCCAGCGTCGTCGTCGCTACCGTGACGAGCGTTATCCGACTCAGTCTCCAATGCCTTTGACCGTGGCGTGCGCGTCACCAGAAATGGCATCCGGCAAAGTCTGGATCCGTTATCCGGTCGCTCGCCTGGAGCAGGCTGTTGAAGAGCAGGCTGTGACCGAAGAGGTGATTGCTCCTGTAGCAGCGGTTGAAGATGCTGTGACCGAAGCAGCAACCGTGGTTGAACCTCAGGTTGTTGAAGCGGCAGAACCACACGCAGTGGACGTCGAAACTACCCATCCTGAAGTGATTGCCGCGCCGGTTGATGCCGCACCGCAGATTAACGCCGAAGAAGATGTCGTGGTGGCTGAGGAAGTCGCTGAAGAAGCTGAACCAGTAGCCGCAGTGGAAGAAGCCGCTGAAACCCTCGTCGAAACCACCACTGAAGAAATCGTTCAGGACGTTGAGATTCAGGTTGAACCGGTTGTTGAAGAAGCGAAAGCGCCTGAAGTGGAACCAGAGCCGGTTAAGGTTGTTGCCGCTCCTGCGCCTGCTCACGTTGCGACAGCGCCGATGACGCGCGCTCCGGCACCAGAGTATGTGCCTGAAGCACCGCGTCACAGCGACTGGGTTCGCCCGGCGTTCAGCTTTGACGGTAAAGGCGCTGCAGGCGGCCACAGTGCAACGCATCAGGCGACTGCACCAGCGACGCGTCCACAGTCTGTCGAATAACGACGCAGAAAGTAAAAAGCCGACCTTCGGGTCGGCTTTTTTTATGGCTGCTGCACGGGCTTTCTCATCCCGGTGACTTCCGGCATGATCTGCCGCATTAGCTCCAGAAATCGCCGCAAGCGCGCCGGATAATACCGGGACCAGGGGTAAACCAGATGCACCGGTAACGCCGCCGGCTGCCACTCTGGCAGCAAATGTACCAGCCGACCTTCCCGGATATCATCCTGTACCGTCCAGCTGGATACTACCGCCACGCCAAGACCGGTGAGTGCCGTATTGCGTGCGACATACAGACTGTCGGTGCTCAGGCGTGGGGTAATGATCACGCGCGCGGTGGCGGATGATGCCTCGTGAAAAAGCTCCACATGGCGCTGGTAGAAAGAGCTGATGGCAATCCAGGGAAGCTGCTGCAGATCCTCCGGGGCGTTAACCGTCGGAAAGCGGTCCAGTAATGCCGGAGAAGCCACCACCGAGCGCGGCACTTCGGCCAGCAGCACGGACACGGTCGCCGGGTCGACTTCCATTCCCACCCGAATAGCGCAGTCAAGGTTGTCGCCCAGAAAATCAGCCGACCGATCGTTGAGCATCCACTCAATAGAAAGCTGCGGATAACGCTGTAGAAATTCGGTTAGTGGTTTCAGGAGCTGATCCTGACCAAACGCATGCGGTGCCCGCACCCGCAGCACGCCTACAGGTTCATCTTCCGTCTGCCCCACCTCATCTTCCAGCGCCAGCCAGCTGTCAATTACCCGACGGGCATGCTGATAGCAGCGCTCCCCGTCATCCGTCAGCCGCGTCGTGTGGGTGGTGCGCAACATCAGACGCACGCCCAGCATAGTCTCAAGCGACTGCAGCCGCCGGCTCACCGTGGCCTGGGTGGTGTCCAGCTGCCGTGCCGCCGCAGAGAGGGAACCCGCCTCCACAATGCGGACAAACGTCCGCATCAGCTCTACCCTGTCTATACGCTCAGCTCTTTTCATTTACTTTTCATCAATACGTTCAACGTATAAGCGTTTTACCACCGCCCCCGCTACCGCCGCAAGGCGTACTGATAAAAAATAGCCTCACACGATGAATGAGGAACGTCTTATGAACACAACAACCGCCGCCCATGCCGTAAGCCGCTGGGTAATCTTAATGCTGGCGCTGGGTGCAGGCTTCAGCGTGGCATCCATCTATTATGCCCAGCCTCTGCTGCCTCTGATGGGCGCCGACCTTCACCTGAGTATCGAAGGAATGGGCCTGGTCCCGACCCTCACCCAGGCGGGATATGCCTTAGGGATCCTGTTCCTGTTGCCGCTCGGCGATCGCCACGACCGCAGAACGTTAATCCTGATAAAGAGCGCGGCCCTGGCGCTGTTCCTGCTGGGCTGTAGCCTGACCGGACAGATCCACTCCCTGCTGCTGGCAAGCCTGCTCATCGGCATGGCCGCCACCATGGCGCAGGATATTGTCCCGGCTGCGGCGATCCTTGCGCCGGAAGGCAAACAGGGGAAAACCGTGGGTACGGTGATGACCGGTCTGCTGCTGGGCATTTTGCTCTCCCGAACCGTCAGCGGCGTGGTAGGCGAAGCGTTTGGCTGGCGCGTGATGTATCAGCTGGCTGCGGGAAGTATTGCGTTTATCGGCGTGGTGATGTGGGCCGTACTCCCTCGTTTCGCCGTTCACTCCACGCTGAGCTATCCCGCACTGCTGCGCTCGATGGAACACCTGTGGCGTCGCTATCCCGCTCTGCGCCGTGCCGCGCTGGCCCAGGGTTTTCTGTCGATAGCCTTTAGCGCCTTCTGGTCTACGCTTGCGGTCATGCTGCTGGAACGCTATCACCTCGGGAGTGCCGTCGCCGGTGGTTTTGGTATCGCAGGGGCAGCCGGTGCGTTGGCAGCCCCGCTGGCGGGCGGCCTGGCGGATAAACTGGGTGCCGGGAAAGTCACGCAGCTTGGTGCCGTCCTTGTGACCGTCTCGTTTGCCCTGATGTTCCTGATGCCCGCCCTGGGGATTCACGGACAGCTGATTCTGATTGCCGTCTCTGCCATCGGGTTCGATCTGGGCCTGCAGTCCAGCCTGGTCGCGCACCAGAATCTGGTTTACAGCCTTGAGCCACAGGCGCGGGGTCGTCTGAACGCCCTGCTCTTTACCGTGATCTTTATCGGCATGGCGTTGGGTTCCGCGTTAGGCAGCAATATTTACACGCTGGCTGGCTGGACGGGCGTGGTTGCGCTGGCAACGGTCTGCGGCATCATTGCGCTGGCAATCCGTATGATTGAAAGCGCGCGGGTCGCCTCGGCACCAGCAGAAATGGCATAAAAAAATGCCCAATCCAGACGGATTGGGCAGTAAAACATGCCCAGTTTCAAGACATGTTCCAAGAGGTCAAGATGTTATTTGTTCAGCTGGAACAGAGACATGCCCTGCATATCGCTAAACGCTTTATAAGAGGCCTGCAGGGCCGCCTGCTGCATGGTGTAAGAGGAAATCGCTTCGTTCCAGTCCACGTCCACCAGGTCGCTCATCTGCTTAGTCTGACCCAGCGCGCGGTCGTCACCCAGGGTATCGAGTTTTTCCAGTTCGTTCAGCTTGGTACCCACATCCGCAACGACCGTCAGAACGTTGTTCTGAGCGTTTTTAATACCGATCTGCACATTGGAAATCACCTGGCCTTGCGCGGCGCTGGCGGCCGGATCGTTCTCAATCGGCGTTTTCAGCGAAGCAATGGCGGAATCAAGGATTTTAAACATGTTGGTATCGCCATACCCACCGCCCGGCAGCTCTTGTGCATTGCTGGTAATGCTCTCAAAGATCTGCTGGCCGGTATGGCTGATCGCCATGTTTCGCGCCGTATCGACCTGCTGAGTGATCGCCTCAGTACCACCATTGTAGGTGCCGGTTGCGGCATCAAACGGTGCACTCTCGGTTTTGTATCCCGCAAAGATATAGCGACCATTGCCATCCGTCGTGTTAGCCAGGTTCATCAGCTGGTCGCGGATCCCCTGGATATCGGTCGCCAGAGAAAGACGGTCGTCATCGCTTAATGTGCCATTCGACGCATAGACCAGCTTCTCGCTCACGCTGGAGAGCGCGGCGTTCACCTGCGTTAACACGTTATCTTCCAGCGAGACCTTCTGAGTTGCAAAGGTACGCGCTAACGCAAACTGGCTGTTTTGTGACTGAGATTGTGACAGCACAATGGACTGCGAAGCCGCGATAGGATCGTCCGACGGACGGTTGACGCGCTTACCGGTCGACATTTGCTCACCGTAGCTCAGCCATTTGCTCTGGGAATCGGTGATCCCACGCATGTTCTGCTCGTACATCATCTGGGTGCTAATACGCATTATTCACCTCAACCTTAACGAATGTTGATAATTGCATCAAAGAGCGTACTGGCAGTCTGAAGCACCTGCGCGTTGGCGAGGTAGTACTGCTGATACCGCTGCAAGTTGCCATACTCTTCGTCGAGGTTGACCCCGGAGATGCTCTGCTGCTGCTTGGTTAACTGCGTTTCCACGTTGGCTTTTGTCTGACTGCTCACCTTCAGTGAGGCAGTGGTGCTCCCGACGGTGCTGACGAGCGAAGCGTACGCATCGTTGAAGGTTTTGTTTCCGCCAACCACTTTGCTGTTTTGCAGATCGAGCATTTTCTGCCCGTTGCGGTTGTCGCTCTCACCGCCGTTCTGCACCGCGGCCATGGCCAGTTTGGACTCGTCGCTGATGGACAATTCCATATTCATGATGACATCGGCCACGGGCTTCACGGTAAAGCTGTCTTTGGTATTTGCTGAACCGCTGACGTTCACGTTGAGGCCATCAAACGACAGATTACCGCTGGCATCCGGGCTCATTGTAAAGCTGGTCTTGTCCGAGGCACGGGTGATGGTCCAGTCGGTGCCGTTAAACTGCAGCGTATAGTCCGTTGCCTGAACTTTGGTGCTGTCCGCAACGGTGGCAGTGACCGCCGCCGTGCCGCTATTCTTGCTGTTGGAAAGCACGGCCGGAGAACCAAAGTCGAACAGCTTACCGCCCGCATCGCCATTGGCATCAAAACCGGCCTCATGCTGTTTGTTCATCGCATCAGCAAAGGCCAGCGCCATCTGGTTCAGGGTGTTACGAGCTTTATCCAGATCTTCAGCACGGAACGTCAGCAAACCGCCTAACGAACCGGTCGTGATCGTCTTTTCCGGGATCTCGATATTACCCACCACGTCATCAACGTAGGCGATAGTGGTACGGGACGGATCGGCGCTGGACTTCACGGCCGCCAGCTGGTTAGCTTTACTGCCCTGCACCAGGCTGTAACCGTTGCCGAAAGAGATGTTATACGTGCCGCTATCCTGCACAGAGACTTCCACGCCCACGATTTTGTTCAGCTCAGTGACGAGCTGATCGCGCTGGTCGAGCAAATCATTCGGGGATGCGCCCGCGCCAACGCCGGTCAGACGGGAGATCTGATCGTTCAGGTTGGCAATCTGTTTGGCGTAGTTGTTGATCTGCGACACGCTGGTTGAAATCGCGGTATTCACCTGCGAATCCTGATCGCGGAGATACTGATCGTTGGTTTTGAACTGATTGACCAGGCCGCTCGCTTTTCCCAGCACCGTCTGACGCGCAGCCGGGTCTTCCGCGTTGCTCACCAGCGTTTGCAGGCTCTTAAAGAAATCCTGCAGGGTGGTGGAAAGCGAGTTGGTGGTATCGGAGAGCACATCGTCAATTTTTGACATCTGCTGATAGCGCGTGGTCAGGCCGCTGCTCTGGGTCTGCGCGGCGCGCAGCTGGTTGGTGATGAAAGCGTCATATTCACGCTGGACACCGGAGACATACACCCCGTTACCCACCCAGCCACCGCCGGTCAGCGTGCTGTTAGATGCACCCAGAACCGTCGTCTGGCGGGTGTAACCTGCCACGTTATAGCTTGAAATATTATTACTGACGGTATTGAGTGCCGACTGCGCGGCACTGAGGCCACTCATGGCGCTGTTAATCAAACTGGACATGGGGGTTCCTTTTATACGTTCAGACACGAGTCCTGATGAAGGTTATCGGCAACCTCCACCGGGACTTGAGAACTTTCAGAACAGATTTTCGATATCTGTGCTATAGGCTTTGCTGACCTTCTCGCCCATGGATTTCAGCTGCTGGATCATGCTGGTAAGCTTGCGCGCGTAGTTCGGGTCGGTCGCGTAGCCCGCGTTTTGCAGGGCCTGAGCGCCCTGCTCCGCCGTTGCCGCCTGCGTAACGGCGGTATAACGCGGATTTCGGCTCAGCAGGCCTACATAATCGGATAAGGCTTCCAGATACGAGCTGTAGACGCGGAATTTGGCTTTCACCTTCACCGCCGCGCCGTTCTCGTATTCCGTAGTCGTGATCTCGGTGGTCGGCCCCTTCCAGCTGGAGGTGGCCTTCACGCCGAAGATGTTGAAGCTCGGGTCGCCGTTTTCCTTGCGGATCTGGCGCTGGCCCCAGCCCGACTCCAGCGCGGCCTGGGCCAGAATCAGGTGGTGAGGCACGCCGCTCTGTTCACTGGCAAGCCGTGCCGGCAGAGAAAGCTGCGCCAGGAAGTCTTTGCTGTCACCGGAGAGCGCCTCGTCGCCGCTGCCTGTTGCCTTCGGTATCGCTTTACGCACCATCTGCGTCAGCGCCTGGTTCTGATAACTGGTCACCGTTTCGAGGTCGAACTTCATCGGCACCTGCTGCGGCTGCTCTTCTGGCTGAACACCCTGTGCGGCGGCGGTCTGTTTGACAATCATGTCAGCCAGACCGAGGCCTTTACCGGCGGTCATCTGCTGCGCAATCTGCTGGTCGTACATGCTGGTATAAAGACGCGTTGAATCGCTGCTGAACATCCCGTCTTTCGGCAGGGTTTCGCGCATGCTCTTCAGCATCATCTGTACAAACATCCCTTCCACCTGGCGGGCAACCGGGCGGATATTCGCCGCCGGGTCTTTGCCTGCTTTGGTTTTCAGTTCGTTGAGCGACTGGGCGTCCCAGGCGGCACTGGTCAACAGTTTGCTATCGGTCAGCATCAGATGATTTCCAGTTTGGCGCGCAGGCAGCCCGCGCTTTGCATGGATTGCAGAATGGACATCAGATCCATCGGCGTCGCGCCCAGGGCGTTCAGGGCACGCACCACGCTGTTCAGGTTGGCGCTGGAGCGCACGCTCTGCAGGGAACCGCCGCTCTGGCGTAAATCGATCTGCGTTTGTGGCGTTACCACGGTCTGCCCGCCACCAAACGGTGTATCTGGCTGGCTGACGTTGGCGGAACGGTTAACCGTCACCGAGAGGTTACCCTGCGCCACGGCACAGCTATCCAGCGACACTTCCCGGTTCATCACCACGGAGCCCGTACGGGAGTTGATGATCACTTTGGCATCCTGCACCGGCACGTTCACTTCCAGATTCTGGATATCCGCCAGCATGCGCACCTGGTTGCTGCTGCCGGTGGAGGTGCGGATCTGCACGGTACGCGCATCCAGTGCCGTGGCATTGCCATAGCTGCGGTTGATGGTGTCGGCAATCTGCTGCGCCATCGTGAAGTCTTCATTATTCAGCTGCAGGTTGATGGTGTTGCCCGCGCCAAACTGGGTCGGCAGTTCACGCTCGATAATCGCACCGTTGGTGATGCGCCCGCCGTTCAGCTGGTTCACCTGCACGCTGCTTCCGCCAGCGGATGCGCCTGCCCCGCCGACCAGGATGTTCCCCTGCGCCAGCGCGTAGACCTGGCTGTCGACGCCTTTCAGCGGGGTCATCAGCAGCGTACCGCCGCGCAGGCTTTTGGCGTTACCCATTGAGGAGACCACCACGTCAATGGTCTGCCCCTGGCGCGCAAACGCCGGGTAGGAGGCAGTGACCATAACCGCGGCCACGATTTTTTAGCTGCATGTTGGTTCCCGCCGGCACGGTAATGCCGAGCTGGGAAAGCATGTTGTTTAAGCTTTGGGTGGTAAACGGCGTCTGGGTGGTCTGGTCACCAGTACCGTCCAGCCCCACCACCAGGCCATAGCCAATCAGCGAGTTCCCGCGGACGCCCTGAACGCTGGTGAGATCGCGAATGCGGTCGGCGTGGGCAAACGTTGCGACAAGAACCAGCGCCGCGGCGAAGATCGATTTAAACATGGGTCACCTCGCTTACATCGGCGATAAATTAAGGAAGAAGCGCTGCAGCCAACCCATATTCTGCGCTTCATTAATGTAGCCGTTACCGACGTACTCAATGCGCGCATCCGCCACCTGGGTGGACGGAACGGTGTTGGTGCCGCTGATGGTGCGAGGGTTAACCACGCCCGAGAAGCGAATGAATTCAGTGCCCTGGTTAATGGCGATCTGTTTTTCACCCACCACATGTAAATTGCCGTTAACCAGCACCTGGTCAACCGTGACCGTCAGCGTGCCGCTGAAGGTGTTGCTGGCGTTCGCGCCACCTTTACCGTTAAAGGTGTTGCCGCCGGAGGCCTCAACATCCGCGCGGGCATTGCCGAACTAGGCCCTGCAGAT
>OKVS01000615.1_pt1 | contig 10313 bp, 17 predicted proteins | sample 1606911 | NCBI WGS metagenome assembly OKVS01 (sample SAMN03281016, study PRJEB24777) | human gut metagenome | isolation source: fecal sample PR161 from 1 month old female Malay infant, caesarean... | reverse complement strand
CAAAAATTTTATATTTAGTTAAATGAATTGCTCTGGTAGATTAGATTATCTCATAATAGAAAATGATTTTCAAATACTTTTTTAATAAAAAAATAAATAATTATTAATATAAATCTTATTATTTAAATAAATTTAATAATTTTAACGAAAAAATCACATGCAACTTTTAGTTACATGTGATTTCATATAATTCAATAGGTAAATCATCTGGATCACTAAAGAAAGTAAATTTACGTCCTGTAAATTCATCTATTCTTATTTCTTCCACTTTAATACCTTTTTCCTTAAGTTCTCTAACCTGCTTCTCAATATTTTCAACCTCAAAGGCAAGATGTCTAAGTCCACAGGCCTCTGGATAGCTTGGTCTTTTAGGCGGATTTTTAAATGAAAATAATTCTATTTGTGAATCCCCTATTTCCAAATCAAGCTTATAGGAATCCCTTTCCTCTCTATAAACTTCTCTTATAATTTTTAAACCTAATAAATTTACATAAAAATCTTTTGATTTTTTATAATCTGAAGCAATAATTGCCACATGATGTATCTTCTTTAAATTCATTTATTTCCCCCCTAAATTTCCATGAATAATTAAGATGTTTTTTCATAATACCCTAACAAATTCTTCTCCAAGCTAAAATCTAAAATAAGGCTAATTTAAATTAGAATCAATATTAATGAGTTCCGTGAACTATTTTAAAGCCTTCTTTTTCTAAAATTCTCTCATGTTTTTTTAAGTCATCACATTTAGATTCTATGCAGTGAGATATATGTATTGTTTCTACGCCATTCTTTTTTAATTGCTTTACTTTATGTGTCCAATTTTCTCCTTCAACTAGGGTATCCTTGCAACCAGCGCAATAAAGAAACTAGCTAAATCCTCTTTATTTTCTCCATAAATACTAAAAGCAGCTGTTGAATTATTATACGCCTTAAAGCATCCTGATGCAGCACATTTTCCTATTACTTTTCTGCATGCCATTATTGCTATACTCATTAAAATCATTCCTTCCATCTATTTATACAAAAGAAATTATATCATAAATTATATATAAAGACTTAAAAAAGCAACAAAGCCTAAGCCTTGTTGCCCATATATTATGAAATTTAAAGTGGTCAATGTAATTATATTTATTTTAAATTAAATATATCTGATTTTTTGAAACTCTTTTTTTATTTCCTAATAACTACATTGCTTTTCTGAATATAGCTATTACTTCTTCTAAGTTTCCTTTTCTTGGATTTGTTAATGAACAAGCATCATTTAAAGCATTAGTAGCTAAAGTTTCAAAATCACTTTCTTTTACTCCTAATACTCCAAGTCCCTCTGGAATCCCTATAGTTTGTGATAATGATTTTATCATATCTATGCAAAGGTCTGCTCCTTGCTCATCAGTTAATCCTTCTATGTTTCCACCCATTATTTTAGCAATTTTAGCTAATCTTGAAGCACTTGTAGCTTTGTTATATTCTTGAACATGAGGTAATAATATTGCATTACATACTCCATGAGGTAAGTTGTAGAATCCACCTAATTGGTGAGCCATAGCGTGAACATATCCTAAGCTAGCATTGTTAAATGCCATTCCTGCTAAGTATTCAGCATAAGCCATCATATCTCTAGCTTCCACATCTTGTCCATTTTCAACAGCATTCACTAAATAATTGCTTATAAGTTCTATAGCTTTCTCCGCACAAGCATCTGTTATTGGTGTTGCAGAAGTTGAAACATAAGCCTCTATAGCGTGTGTTAAGGCATCCATACCAGTAGCTGCTGTTAATGATTTTGGCATAGCAAGCATTAACATAGGGTCATTAACCGCTATTATTGGTGTTAAATGCTTGTCTACTAAAGCCATTTTTATATGTCTTTCTTCATCAGTTATAATAGCGAATAAAGTCATCTCACTACCAGTACCAGCAGTTGTATTTATACCTACCATTGGTAATTGAGGTTTTTTAGATTTATCTACTCCCTCATAGTCTTTTATTTCTCCACCATTAGTAGCTAATAAAGCTATTCCTTTAGCACAGTCATGAGCTGAGCCTCCTCCTAATGAAATAACAAAATCACATTCTTTTTCTTTTAATAATGCTAAACCATCATTAACATTTTTAACTGTTGGGTTTGGTTTAGTTTCATCATATATTGCATATTCTATATTCTTATTATCTAAAACATCTGTTACTTTTTTAACTATTCCTATTTGTCCTAAAACTTTATCTGTTACTATTAAAGCTTTTTTAAATCCTAATTCTCCAACTTGATCACCAGCGTCTTTTAAGCAATCTGCTCCCATTAAACTTATAGCTGGCATAAAAAATTTATAACTCATATATTTCTCCTCCAAGTCTTTCTCTCAAGTATATTCTCAATATTTGCTTTCACTTTATAATTTAATTTTAATTTATCGTTAAAAATTTAACTAATCCATTTTTTTAAAAATATCTCATTTTTAATCGACAGAAATTGACAATACTATAATAAGCTTTTATATTATTTATTATGAGGTGAGGATTTTATGGACAGATTTGATAGACAACTTGAATTGGCAGATGGTATAGAAACTGAATATTTAAGAATTCTATATTACACCTTTGAGAAGAATTACAAAGATACATATAAGTCTTATGAATATAAAAGACTATGCACTATAGTTGATGGAGAAAAAAATGTAAGAATTAATAATGGTGAGAATATCATATATGATTCATCTAAATATATGCTTCTTCCACCAAACTCAAGTGTGGAAATGAAAATTGAAAAAACCTACTAAAGCCTTAGTTTTAGAATTAAATGAAGATTTAATAAATACAGTTTCAGAAAAACTATCTTATGAATTAGATGTAGATTTAAATAAAATCTATATTAGAAAAACCATTTTTTAATGAAAATAATGAATTAATAGAATTGACTACTAAAAGAAATTGTAGAGACTGCTACTAAAGATACAAATAATAAAGAATTTTTACTTGATTTATATGCACAAGAAATAACTTATAGCCTATTAAATACTAAGGGAGCTAAAGATATTATTTCTAGTGATTTTAATAATCCAATAAATCGTTCTATTCAGATAATGAAAGGAAATCTTAAAAATAATATAACAGTTTCAGAAATTGCTTATGACCTAAATATGTCTCTTCCAAGCTTTTCTTCAAAGTTTTAAAAAAGCTATGGGAATGACTCCTAATGATTACCTTACAAGCTTAAAACTTAATGAGGCTGCAAGACTTCTTAAGTTTTCATCAGTTACAGAGGTGGCTTATGATTTAGGATATGAAAATATTTCTCACTTTATAAAATTATTTAAAAAGAAGTTTGGGTTAACACCATAGCATATTCCTTAAAGTATTCTGGAGAAGTCATACAAATTCAGTAGAAAATAAAGGGCTTTATAAAAATATAAAAACAAAACTCACAAACCTATTCTTAGAATTACTAATACTCTTTTCATAATGTTTGTAAGTTTCTATAAAATTATTTTTATATCTGCCCTTATTTTTATAGAATCATAACTAAAGTTTAATTACCTCTACTTTATAGCCATCTGGATCTGTTACAAAATAATATGTTGCAGCTCCATCTGAAAGACCTTTCATAGGTGTAACCTCATATCCTAAAGAAATATGTCTTTCTCTTTCAGCTTCTATATCTTCTACCCCGACAGCTATATGACTAAAGCCATTCCCTAAATCATATGGCTTTTCTTGATCATAGTTATAAGTTAATTCTACTTCATATCCATCTTCTTTATCTGAAAGATACACTAAAGAAAATTTTATATTCTGGATAATCCATTCTTCTTGTTTCAATAAGTCCTAAAGCTTCCTTATAAAACTTTAAAGATTTATCTAAATCTTTTACCCTTATGCATGTGTGTAACATTTTGCTTGCCATTTCATAACCTCCATATTTCAAATAATACTTTTTGTTTTTATTATATATTATCATATGTATATTTACATATCTCTATATAATTTCAAATAACACTATATTCTTATAAAACAAGTATTATAATTCTTTTCTTATAAATTTATTTAAGGAAAACTTGTAAAAAACAATTAATATAAATATTGATATTACTGCTAATATAAGTACCACAAGAGGTAATGAATTTAAAATATTTGAAACATCATAATTTATATTTTTCATAAATTTTTCTACTAAAGCAAGACCGATTATTAATATAAATAATGGAACGCTTCTTAAATAAGATACTACACTGCTCTCTGGGTATATAATTGCCATACTAAATGTTATTGATGCATATATATAGAAAATTATAAATGTTAAAAGTAAATTAAATGGATTTACAATGATTTTTTCTCCTAACATAAAACTTACACCCATACCTACTAATATATTTGGTAAAGAAAATATTAAAAAAATTAATATAGGTAATATAAAAGATGTGCCTACTACACTTCTTGCATCAATTGGCAGTGATCTTAATAATTTATTTGTCATTGCTCCTTTATTAGTATTTTTTGCAATTATAAAATTAACACTAATCATTGAAGCTAACAAGGTAAAAATAAATGAAAACACTATTTTATTAAAAAAATCATATCTAATCTTTCGGTAAGTCTATAAAAAAAGGAGAATATCCAAAAGTCATTGTAAGGATATAAAATATTAAATATTACTCTTATATTTTTTAAGTCTTTAATAATTAAATTTTTCATATTAACTCACCTCACTTTTTTATAAATATTTAGAGACACTATTAATGATATTATTAGAGCCAGTATTCCAAATGCTAAACCATAAACTCCATTAGTAATATTAAATAATACTTGTAAATTTTCATTTTCAAGAGAATTAAATAATATTGAACTAATCATCATTATTAAAATAGTAAATATTATATTAACCACTCTATAAAATTTATGACTTATAATCATATATACTGGTAAAGTCAGTGATACATAAAATAGTTGAACTATTATATTTGGAAGAATTGCTCTTAATGTTAATGTAAAATCACTTCCTGAAATTACTCCTAAAATAGTACAGAATAAATATAAAAATAAATTAACTACTATAATATAAATTAATGTTGATAGATATTTGCTATAAATATAATTTGATTTTTTATTTGGTAAAGAATTTAAGTAAATATTAAATTTACTTTTTCTTTCAACTTCAATTGGTATTATCGTCAGATAAAATACAATAAAAGTTCCCATAGTATATAAATAATTCATTCCTTGAGTTAACGCAAAAGTAATGCCTAAAAAAAGAAACACAATAATTGAACTCTTGATATATTTCTTTTGTATAAAAAAATCTAACTTAAGTAATTCTTTCATACTACTTCACATCCTTTTTAGAATAATAAACAACTATATCATCTAAAGTAGCCTTTTCAAAAATAATTTTTTCACCGAAAAGTTCTTTTAATTTTCTCATATTGTTAGTTAGTCCTTCAAAGTTATATCTTGTTTTTCTTAATCCTATTAATTCTTTTTCTAAATCCTTATTTAAAATATCTAAAGGCCCTTTAACTAAAAAGTATTCTTCTAATAACAAGTCTTTTTCTAAGGAAAATTCAACTTTTCCTTTGTTTAAAAAGGTTATATAATCAGCTAATTTTTCAAGATCCGTTGTTATGTGAGTTGAATAAAGTATTGATACTTCTTCCTCACCTATTATTTCAAATAAAATATCTAAAAGTTCACTTCTAAAAACAGGATCTAAGCCTGATGTTGGCTCATCTAATATTAAAAATTCTGCCTTATGAGATAAAGCTAATGCCAATGAAAACCTCATTTTTTGTCCCTTTGATAATTGTTTTAGCTTTTTATTTTCATTTAACTCAAATTTTTCAAGATAATACTTAAAATTTTTTCTTCATCCCATTTTGAATAAAAATTTAGATATTATTTTTTTATTTTCTTTTATTGTAAAATCTTCAAAAGCACAACAATCATCATAAACAAATCCAATTCTATCTTTTATTGATATTTCATTTTTCTTTATGTCTTCACCAAAAATATATATTTCTCCACTATCTAAATTTATTAAATTCATTATGGCTTTTATTGTTGTAGTCTTTCCTGCTCCATTTGGCCCTATTAATCCATTACAAAACCTTTAGGAATATTAAAGCTTACATCTTTCAAAGAAAATCCTTTATAATTTTTACTTATATTTTTTATTTCAAGTACATTTTCCATATAAACCTTCCTCCTTAAACCTATACCTTATCTTTATAATTCCTTTAAAGTTTTAAGCATTCCAACTAAATCATTAAAATTTAGTCCTATGCTATTTGCAATATCAATTGCTTCTCCTAATTTTTCTTCTATTTCTCTAAGCTTTTCTTCCATTAAAAGTTCTTTATTTTGCTCTGCAACATAAGATCCCTTACCAGGTAAAGTGTATATAAAACCATCTCTTTCAAGTTCTTCATAAGCTCTCTTGGTTGTGATTACACTTACTCTAAGCTCAGAAGCTAAGCTTCTTATTGACGGCAATGCTGAATTTTCCTTTTAAATCTCCAGATAAAATCTCATTTTTTATAGCTTTAGCTATTTGTTCATATATGGGTACCCCTGAAGTGTTTGAAACTACTATATTCAAAAACTCACCTCTTTCTGTGTATATACTGTATATATTCTATATATACAGTATATACACTATTTTCATATGGTGTCAATATATTTTCATTGTTTAATTTTTTATTTTTCAAAGTATCTTTACTTAAAACCTTATAAAATAAAAGCTACGTATAAAAAATCTTTTTAATACATAGCTAAAATTAATTTAAAGTTTTTACTATTAAGATATTAGAATAAGAGACAAAAAAAGAGGTGCACATAAATGTGCACCTCTTAGGTTTATATAATTATTTATTTTCTTCTATTAATTCTTCGATTTTACATTTGCATCTAGCACCACAACAAGCACCAGTTCCTGCTCCTGTTTTTTCTCCTACTTCTTCAAAAGAAAGAGCTCCGTTCTTTACTGCCTCAACTATTTTTTCTTCTGAAACACCTTTACATAAACAAACATTTGACATAATAAAATTCTCCTCTCGTTTTACCTAAATATTATATATTACTTATCTCTAAATTCATCATTACTATTAATTAATAATCTTTATTGTTTAAATAGATAATAACAGATAAAAACTCTTCTTGCACATGCTAAATTCTTTTATTTTTTCATCTTTAAAAGCTATTATATCAAATTAAATCTATATTCCTTTATTATGCTAAGGTTTTCTCTTTAAATACTTCAATTCCTATTCTATCAATAAAATCTCCTAATTTTTCTCCAGCCTCAGCTTCCCCTTTATAAACCTCAAAGATTTTATCAACTATTCTTAAAGCTTCCTTTTCATCTACATCCTTTATAAGTATGTCTGCCATTCTTGGATTATGACCTGCTGACCCTCCTGCCGTTACTAAAAATCCTGTTTTATCAGCTATAACTCCAACATCTTTTGAATAAACACTTCCACAGGCATTTCTACAGCCTGCTACTCCGATTTTAGTTCTACATGGCATATCCATATGCTTATATTTATTTAATAATTTCATACCTGTGCCTATGGTATTAAATTTTGATCTCTTACAAAAACCAGCTGGACACATTTCCACATTTTTTACTGAGTTTTGTTTTTTAACAGCAGGCTCCATTCCTAGTTTATCCCATATTTCAGGCAAATCTTCTCCCTTAAGATTTGTTATTAAGAGCCTTTGACCTGATGTAATTTTAATTACCCCATTATACTTTTTAGTTACCTTTGCAATTTTTTTCTAATTGCTCTGGAGTAATAAATCCTCCTGGAATATGAGGAGTTATTCCAAAAGTTCTTTTTCCCCTCTAACCTTTTGTAAGTTTCCATAATGAGTTCCGCTAACCATCTTAGGTATTCCGATTCCTATACCATCCATTATTAAAAATTCCTCCTATATATTAAATGTAAAAATTTCAATTTATAAATTAATTTTAGTATACACTAAAAAATATTTTTCAGAAGTAACTTAGGTTACTAACCTAATAATATCAATTAAAAACTAAAGTTTTCCAAAATATATTTAACTATCTTAGATAGTCCCTTACTAACCTAATATTAATTTAAAAATAAAAGGTATGAATGAAAATAAATTTTAATAAAACTTATTTTTAATTCACACCTTTTATTTTTCACCAATCTCTTCATATATACTATTTTAATTTATAAAGCTAACACCTTAATTCATTAATGGAGGCTGCTTTTATTATTTTTCCTTCTTTTAACTCTATAAATTTATTTGCTAAAGCCTTTGCATCACTTCTATCATGAGTTACAAATATAGATGTAATTCCAGCCTTTATAAGAATCTCTTTTATTTCCCCTCTTATTTTTTCTTGAAGATCTGCATCTAAATTTGAAAAAGGTTCATCTAATAAAAGTACTGATGGCTTTGGTGCTATAGCTCTCGCTATGGCTACCCTTTGCTGCTGTCCTCCACTTAATTCATAAGGATATTTATCTTTATGTTCCACTAAATTAACAAGTTTAAGCATATCCATAGCTATTTTTTCTTTTTCTTCCTTATTTTTGCCTTTTAGTCCAAACTGAATGTTTTTTTTCCACAGTCATATGAGGAAATAAAGCATAGTCTTGAAAGACCATTCCAACGCCTCTTTTTTCAGGCTCAACAAAATTATTATCTGAAAAAACTATTTTCCCACCAATTTTTATTTCTCCTTTATATGACTCTTCTAAACCAGCAATTATTCTAAGTATTGTACTTTTTCCGCTTCCACTTTCACCTAGAATAGATAATATCTCACCCTTTTCTAAGCTCATATTAAAATTATCTATAATATCATTCTTAGACTTAGGATATTTAAAATATAATTCTTTTATTTCAATAAACATTACTAATCCTCCTTGTCAGCAACTTTATATAAGAAATATATAGCCACAAAACTAACAAAAACTATTATTAGAGATGGTATTGCTGACTCAGGTATCATCTCATCATTAGCATACTCAAATACCTTTGTTGATAAAGTATAAAAGTTAAATGGTCTTAAAGTTAAAACTAAAGGTAATTCCTTTATAATATCAACAAAAGTTAAAGCAAAAGCTCCTAAAATAGCAGGTTTTAACATATGTATATCCACTTTAAAGAATGTTTTAGTAACCCCATATCCTAAAGTTCTTGAAGCTTCAGTAAATTTATTTCCTATCTTTTCAAAGCCACCCTCTATATTTTGATATCCTATTGCTAAAAATCTTATTACATACGCAAATACCAACATTATTATACTTGTGCTTAAGGCTAATCCTTTTATTTTGTTATCAATATCTACAAAAAATAAGATCATAGTTATGGCAACTACAGCCCCAGGAATCGAATATCCTATTAAAGTTACTTTTGCATATATTTTTGATAATAATCCACTTCTAGTTCTTACATAGTTTGCTACTATTAAAGCCATTATAACTATAAGTAAACTACATCCAGAGGCAAGTATTACTGAATTAAATATCATACTTAAAAATTGACTATAATAGATATTTTTATAACTAGCAATTGCCCAAGCTATCATTTGAAGTACTGGTATAAGAAATCCTAGTGAGAATATTATTAAGACATATAATGTAACTATAAATTTATTAAAGCCTTTAAGATTTTTTCTCTTTATTGGTCTAACCTTTGTATTAGTAAAACTATATTTTTTCTTCCTCTTAAGGCCTTTTCTGACGAAATAATTATAAATACTACTACCATAAGTATTCCTGCTAATCTTATGGCTGAATCTACATCCCCTAAGGATATCCAACTCTTAAATATAGCTGTACTAAATGTTTGTACACCTAAATATGATACAACCCCATAATCACTTAAAACTTCTAAGGCTATTAAGGTTGAGCCTGCTACTATAGCTCCTCTACTTACAGGTATGATAACTCTAAAGAATATTCCTATTGCACGGCTTCCTAAAAGTCTTGCACTTTCTATTAATCCTGCCGATTGTTTTTCTAAAATGTCATTGTAACCATATAAACATATGGGAATAAAAACAATGTAAATATAAAAATAGCTCCCTCAATAGACATAATATCAAAGTATTTTTGATTTAATTCTACCCCTAAAATATTTCTAAAAAATCTCTGTATAACTCCAGTGTAACTAACCATTCCTGAATATGTGTATGCCCCTATATATGGTGGTATAGCTAATGGAAGTATTAAAGCCCATCTAAAAAAATTTCCTAAATGGAAAATCATAGGCAGAATAATAAGCCAAGCTAAAAGTTACCCCTAATTATTATGCTTAACTAAAAACTGTAAAAAAAAAGACAT
>OKVS01000612.1_pt1 | contig 10343 bp, 10 predicted proteins | sample 1606911 | NCBI WGS metagenome assembly OKVS01 (sample SAMN03281016, study PRJEB24777) | human gut metagenome | isolation source: fecal sample PR161 from 1 month old female Malay infant, caesarean... | reverse complement strand
ATTTCAGCTGTTGCAGAAGCCTCTGTATCTACATAGTTAACAATACCATATTTATCATTTGATAAATGATGATCCATATTAACTAAATTTCCTTTGAATTCGATTAAATCTGCAGAAATTCTTTCAACATTTCCACAATCTAATACTATAACACAATCAGTATCTTCTGATGGCTTTATAACTTCTCCAGTTATTTCCTCAGCATAAGGCAGAAAGCTTAGGTTATCTGAGACTAGGTCTTTAGAGATAACATAAGCTTCTTTACCATAAATTCTAATGCCTTGAAGTAGTGCTAAGACACTACCTAAGGCATCACCATCTGGAGATACATGATATGTTATACCAATTTTTTGCTTTATTTATAATTGATATTACATCATGAAATCTCATTTTTATTTCTCCTTTGATTTTGTTTAGCAATGATTCAATATACATTGCATTATCTATAGAATTATCTTCTTCAAATAATATTTCAGGAGTACTTCTTAGCTTAACTCTGTTTCCAACTTCTCTTCTTATGAAGCCAGCTGAACTTTTTAGAGCCTTTAAGCTTTCCTCTTTTTCTTCATCATTTTTAGCGAATAGGCTAACAAAAACTTTAGCGTATCTTAAATCTTTAGTAACTTCAACTTGAGTTACACTTACCATAGCTGTTAGTCTAGGGTCTTTTATTTGATTCTTATGATATCACTTACTTCTTTTCTTACTTCTTCATTTATTCTTTTACCTCTGAAGTTAGCCATATAAATCACCTCTTTATAAAATTAAAGTTCTTTTCTTTGAACAGCTTCCATAGTATATGCTTCTATTATATCGCCTTCTTTAATGTCATTGAACTTTTCTACACTAAATCCACACTCGTATCCAGCATTTACTTCTTTTACATCATCTTTAAATCTCTTTAATGATGCTAACTTAGATTCAAATATTACAATACCTTCTCTTATAACTCTTACATCTGCATTTCTAACTAATTTACCAGTTAATACATATCCTCCAGCAATTGTTCCAACGTTAGAAATTTTGTAAGTAGCTCTTATTTCAGCAGTTCCTAATACAACTTCTTTGTATTCTGGATCTAACATACCGATCATAGCTGACTTAATATCTTCTATAGCGTCGTATATTACTCTGTAAGTTTTAACTTCAACTCCATCTCTCTCTGAAGCTGCTACGGCATTGTTATCTGGTCTAACATTAAATCCTATTACTATAGCGTTAGATGCAGCAGCTAATGTTATATCTGTTTCTGATATAGCACCAACAGCTCCGTGTATAACTCTTACCTTTACATCATCAGTTGATAATTTTTCTAATGATGCTTTTATAGCTTCAACAGAACCTTGAACGTCTGCTTTAACTATAACTGAAAGCTCTTTAACTGAACCTTCTTTAATTTGGCTATATAAATCTTCTAATGAAACTCTATGTGAAGTTGCGAAACTTTCTTGTCTTATTTTTTCTTTTCTAGCTTCAGCCATGTTTCTAGCTGTTTTTTCATCTTTAACAACTGTGAATCTATCTCCAGCAGCTGGTACTTCTGAAAGACCTAAAACCTCAACTGGAATTGATGGACCAGCTGATTTATCTTCTTACCTGAATCATCAAACATAGCTCTTATTCTTCCGTAAGTGCTACCAACTATGATTGAATCTCCCATGTGTAGAGTACCATTTTGAACTAATAATGTTGCTACAGCCCCTCTACCTTTATCTAATTTAGCCTCTACAACTGTTCCTTTTGCTTTTCTTCCAGCATCTGCTTTTAATTCTTGCATTTCTGAAGTTAAAAGAACCATTTCTAATAGAGTATCTATGTTTTCTCTAGTTTTAGCTGAAACTGGTACTGCTATTATATCTCCACCCCAGTCTTCAACAACTAATCCATGCTCAGTTAATTCTTGTTTAACTCTATCTGGATTAGCACCTTCTCTATCCATTTTGTTTATAGCAACTATCATTGGAACGTTAGCTGCCTTACAGTGATTTATAGCTTCTACTGTTTGTGGCATTATTCCGTCATCAGCTGCAACAACTAAGATAACTACATCTGTTATTTGAGCTCCTCTAGCTCTCATTGCTGTGAAAGCTTCATGTCCTGGTGTATCTAAGAATGTTAAAGTTTCTCCGTTTACTTCAACAGTGTAAGCACCTATATGTTGAGTTATTCCACCAGCTTCTGTACTTGTTACCTTTGATTTTCTTATAGCATCAAGTAATGAAGTTTTACCATGGTCAACGTGACCCATAACTGTTATGATAGGTGGTCTCTTAGCTAAGTTTTCTTCTTCTACATCAGTTTCTTCTTCGAACTCTTCTAAAGTGTTCTCTTCTTCTTTTTCATAAACTGCAACCTCATATTTTTCAGCAACCTTTTCAGCTGTTTCAAAATCTATTTCTTGGTTTATAGCAGCCATTACTCCTGTGAAGATAAGAGTTTTTATAACATCATTAACTGGTTTGTTTAATTTCTCAGCTAATTCTTTAACTGTTATAGTCTTCCCGATTTCGATAACTTCAACGTCTTGTTCTAAGTTATCATCTTCGCTACCTTTTTTTCTTTTCTTTTTCTTCTTAGCAGCATTATTAACTTCTTCAGCTAATTCAGCTTCATATTCAGCAACCAATTCACTGTTTGCTTCACTTCCTGCTAAAAGTTCTTTTATTAACGCAGCATCTTCATCTTCTATAACGCTCATATGGTTTTTAACCTCAACGCCGAACTCATCCATTAATACGTTTATAAGAACTTTACTTGGAACTCTTAACTCTTTTGCCAATTCATAAACTCTTATTTTTGACATATATTCACCCCCGAAAAATTTTTAGATGAACTAATTATTATTAGAATATGACAAAAGTTTTTCTGCCATATTCTCATCAGTTACTCCTAATATATTGATTTCGCATCTACCTATACTATATCCTAACTCTTCTTTTGAAAAATTATCTATGTATGGTATATCATACTGTTCACAGTACTTAACGAATTTATCTTTTGAACGATTTGAAATGCTATTTGAAAAAATAAATAAGTAGATTTTACTTCTTTTCATTTCCTCTTCACATTTATTATAACCTTCCAAAAGTTTACCTGCTCTTTTTGTAAGTCCTAAAAATTAAGAAATTTATCCATTTGTTATCTCATCCCTCAATCTATCATAGACTTCATCTCCAATGTTAGTTGAAAGATTTTTATTTAATACTTTTTGCTTTAAATGCTTTTTCTAAATCATTCAATCACTTTTACAAATGTAAGCCCCTCTTCCTGACTTTTTACCAGTTAAATCTACAGAAACTTCTCCTTCAGCATTTTTAACTATTCTTATCAGTTCTTTTTTAGGCTTCATTTCCATGCAACCATTGCACATTCTCATTGGAATTTTTTTAGGTTTCATCTTGTCACCTCCAAAGTCTAGAAGTTATTATTCTTCTATTATAGTGTCTTCTTCAACAACAATATCTTCTTCTTGTAATAATTCTTCTGCTTTAGATTTGCTCTTTATGTCTATTTTCCAACCAGTTAATTTAGCTGCTAATCTAACGTTTTGTCCTTCTTTACCTATAGCTAATGATAATTGACTATCATCCACTATAACCTTAGCTGATTTAGTTTCTTCATCAGCTTCTACACTTATAACCTTAGCTGGGCTCAAAGCATTTTCTATATACTCAGATGGAGTATTGCTCCATTTTATTATATCAATTTTTTCATTTTTTAGTTCATTAACTATATTTTGAACTCTAACACCCTTAGGTCCAACACAAGCTCCCATAGCATCTACTGATTCATCATTTGAGTAAACAGCTATTTTAGTTCTTGATCCAGCTTCTCTAGCTATACTTTTTATTTCAACTATTCCTTCATATATTTCTGGAACTTCTAATTCAAATAATCTTTTAACTAAACCTGGATGTGTTCTTGAACATAAAACTGAAGCACCTTTAGATGTTTTCTTAACTTCAACTACGTATAATTGTAATTTTTCATTGAAGTTATATTTTTCTGTAGGCATTTGTTCATTTGGTCCTAAAACACCTTCTATTTTTCCTAAGTCTACAAATACATTACCTTTGTCTTTTCTTATTACTGTACCAGGTAATATGTCAAATTCTTTTTCTGCAAATTCTGAGTAAATTACATTTCTCTCAGATTCTTTTATTCTTTGGATAACCATTTGCTTAGCAAGTTGTGCTGCAACTCTTCCAAAGTTTTTAGGTGTTACTTCTATTTCTACTATGTCATCCAATTGATAAATAGCACTAATAGCCTTTGCATCTTCTAAACTTATTTCTGTTACATCATCATAAACTTCTTCAACAACAACTTTTTGAGCATAAACATGGATTTCTCCTGATTTCTCATCACGTTTTACCTTTACATTTTGTGCAGTTGTTCCTGAATTTGAAAAGTTTTTCTTATAAGCTGCTATTATAGCATCATCTATAGTTTCTAATAAAGCCTCTACTGAAATACCTTTCTCTTTTACTATTTCAGATAATGCCCCTAGAAATTCTTCATTCATTTTTAAACCCTCCTTAAAATTATATCTCCCCTTCAAGGTTCGCTGTCTTAATTTTATCTTTAGGAACTTTTATTTCATTCCCTTCACATTCAACTATTATTTCATTTTCTTGTACATCTTTAAGAATTCCTTTTACATTTTTTCTTCCACTTAAAGAACTCTTAAATCCAACAAAAACTTCTTTTCCTATAAATCTATTAAAATGCTCATCACTATGTAATCTTCTATTTAATCCTGGTGATGAAACTTCTAAGAAGTACGCATCTTTTATTGGATCTTCTATATCAAGCATATCACTTAATGCTCTACTTACAATTTCACAATCCCTTAGAGAAATTCTCTCCTCTGGCTTTTCTATATATAATCTTAAATAATATTCATTATTTTCTTTTACATATTCAATATGATATAAATCATATCCCTTTTCTTTAACTATAGGAGCACAAAGTGCTTCAAGATCAGCTACAAGTTGTTCTTTTTTCATTATACTTCCCTCCCTTATTAAGTTTTAAATCTTATCTTTATTGTATCCAATAAAGCAAATACCTATTAATTTATATAATAATAGGTATGCAAAAACGCAACTTTATTCTAAGTTGCGTTACAAATAGAAAGAGCGGGCTTTTCTGTCCCACTCCTTTACCTCAAACTATTAGTAAAAAACTTCTACTTATATAGTAACATAGTATATTTTATATTACAAGAAATTTTTAAAATTAGCCAAACAAACTAAGTTGGTTACTTTCTTGCATTCCTTCTAGGCATCCATGATTATCTAAAGTTTCTATTACAGTCTTTGAAACCTTAGATCTAAGTCTTAAATCTTCCTTTGAAATAAACTCTCCATTAACTCTACATTCAACTATACTTTTTGCAGCATTGTCTCCAACTCCTTGAAGAGCATTTAATGGAGGTCTTATACCATCTTCTTCTATCTTAAACTTAGTTGCTTCTGATTTATATAAATCAACCTTTAAGAAATTCAATCCTCTTTTATACATTTCATAAGAAATTTCTAAAATAGTTAAAAGACCTTTTTCTTTTACTGATATGTTATTTCCTAAAGAATTTAGTTCTTCCATCTTTGCCTTTATTGCTTCTTCACCCTTACAAATTAAGTCTGCATCGAAATCATCAGCTCTTACTGTAAAATATGTTGTGTAATATGCTTCTGGATAATAAACTTTATAATATGCTATTCTAACTGCCATCATAACATATGCAACAGCATGGCCTTTAGGGAACATATATTTTATTCTTTTACAAGATTCAATATACCAATCTGGTACATTTTTCTCTCTCATTAAAGCTTCATCATCTTCACTAAGTCCTTTTCCCTTTCTTACCTTTTCCATTATAGTAAAGGCTGTCTTAGGAGGAAGATCTTTATACATAAGATAAACCATAATATCGTCTCTTGTTGCTATACAGTCTTTTAGTGTAGTATAACCTTCCTTAATAAAGTACTGAGCATTATTAAGCCAAACATCAGTACCATGTGAAAGTCCAGATATTCTCACAAGGTCTGCAAAACTCTTAGGTTGAGTATCAACTAGCATCTGTCTAACGAATTTAGTACCGAACTCAGGAAGTCCATAACTACCAACTTCACATCCTAATTCTTCTTTAGTTACCCCTAAGGCATCTGGTGATGTAAATAAACTTATAACCTTAGGATCATTTAAAGGTATTGTCTTAGGATCTAAGCCAGTTAAGTCTTGAAGCATTCTAAGAACGGTCGGGTCGTCGTGTCCAAGTATATCAAGCTTAAGAAGTCTACCACTTATTGAATGGTAATCAAAGTGAGTTGTTATAATATCTGTGTTAACATCATCAGCTGGATGTTGTATTGGACAAAAATTATATATTTCATTGTCATTTGGAACAACCATGATTCCACCAGGATGCTGTCCACTAGTTCTTTTTATTCCAGTACATCCAATAGTAAGCCTTTCTATTTCAGCTTGAGATACAACTAATCCTCTTTCTTGAAGGTATTTTTTTACAAAACCATAAGCTGTTTTTTCAGCTACTGTACCTATAGTTCCAGCTTTAAATACATATCCTTTTCCGAAAAGAACCTCTGTGTACTTATGTACAACAGCTTGGTATTCCCCTGAGAAGTTAAGGTCTATATCTGGTTCTTTATCTCCTTCAAAACCTAAGAATGTTTCGAAAGGAATATCATGGCCATCCTTAATATACTTAGCTCCACAATCAGGACAATTTTTATCTGGTAAATCTGCTCCTGAACTTATAGAACCATCTAAGAAAAATTCTGATTTCTTACAATTTGGACAAACATAATGAGGTGGTAATCCATTAACCTCTGTTATATCTGACATTGTTGCTACGAAAGAGGAACCAACAGACCCCCTTGAACCAACTAGGTATCCGTCTTCTAAGGATTTAGCAACTAATTTTTGAGCTATAAGATAAAGCACCGCATATCCATTATTTATTATAGAATTAAGTTCTTTATCTAATCTCTTTTGAACAACTTCAGGAAGATTTTCTCCATATATACTATGAACCTTATTCATAGTCATGTTTCTTATTTCTTCCTCAGCCCCTCTATTTTAGGAGGAAATGTTTCATCTGGTATAGGTTTTACAGCCTCAACCATATCAGCTATCTTCTGAGTATTTTCTATTACAACTTCCCTGCAAGCCTCTTCTCCTAAATATTCAAACTCTTTCATCATTTCATTAGTAGTTCTAAAATATAAAGGTGGTTGATTATCTGCATCTCCATATCCTTGACCAGCCATTATTATTCTTCTAAATACTTCATCATTAGGATCTAAGAAATGACAATCGCATGTAGCCACTACTGGTTTATCCATTTCCTTTCCTAAATCATATATTTTTCTATTTAACTCTCTAAGTTCTTCTTCATCTTTTACATTTCCTTTTCTTATAAGGAATTCATTATTTTGTATTGGCTGAATTTCTAGATAATCATAGAAAGATGCTATTTCTTTTAATTCCCCATCTGTCTTTCCTTCTAAAACTGCCTTATATAATTGTCCTGCTTCACAAGCTGAACCAATTATTAAACCTTCTCTATACTCAGTTATTATACTTTTAGGAAGTCTTGGTCTTCTAGCAAAATAATCTAAGTGAGCCATAGAAACTAATTTATATAAATTCTTAATTCCAGTTTGATTTTTAGCTAATATTATTATGTGATGTAGAGGAAGTTTCTTTACATCTATATTTGATAAATACTTTTCATTTAGAGTTTTAACATCATGAATATCCATTTCTTCTTTCATCTTTTTGAAAGAAAACTTTAATATCTCCGCAGTAGCCTTTGCATCATCAACAGCTCTATGGTGATTTTCAAGGCTAATTCCTAAATGTTTAGCAACTAGATTTAACTTAACCTTTTTTAAATCTGGATAAAGATATCTAGCTAAAGGAACAGTATCCATTACAGGATTCTTTAAAGTTTTTCCCATATCCATTAAGTTCTTTTTTATAAAAAACTTAACAGCTTTTCTCCCTAAGTATAATTTTAAATTTACCCTTCACATAATATGTATACTACAATAATTTTACAAATATTACCATATAATATTTAAAAAAGCGTGTATTAAAGTAAATTTTATTTAAAAACCACTTTAATACACGCTCTTTCTATGATTTATTACATATTATATGATATTTTTCTATTATCTATTGTTATAATATTCTTCACACTTTTTCCAGTTTATTATATCGAAGAAATAGTCTATATACTCTGGACGTCTATTTTGATATTTTAAATAATAAGCATGTTCCCAAATCATCCATTGTTAATATAGGAATTAATCCTAAAGAAATAGGAGATGATTGATCCTTAGTTGACATGATTTCTAACTTTCCATCTTTATCACTAACTAATCCATGCCCAACCAGAACCAAAGGTAGAGATTCCACATTGTTTAAACTTTTCTTTGAATTCTTCAAAAGAACCAAAATTCTCTGTCTAATAGCATCTGCTATTTCAGCAACTGGTCTATTACATCCTTTTCCTAAAATACTCCAGTAGAATTCATGGTTGTAAACTCCACCACCTTTGATTTACTAAGTCAGCCATAATATCCTCTGGCATATCATCTAAATTGCTTAAGATATCATATAAGCTTTTTCCCATAAAGCTCAGGATGTTTTTTCTAAAGCTTTATTTAACTTATCTACGTAAGCTTGTTGGTGCTTGTCATGGTGAATTTTTACTGTTTCTTCATCTATTGATGGCTCTAAGGCATCATAAGGATAGTCTAAAGGCTTTAATTTAAAACCTTCCCCTTTAGTTGAAGATGATCCACAGTAAGCTGGATACATTAATGGACTTTTTTTGTGTTTTAAAAAATTATTTTTCATTACCAAAGGCTTTAGGTTTAATATAATAATCAATAACAGGTACAAGTAAATTCATAAGAAGAATTGAATATGACACCCCTTCAGGATAACCACCAAATATTCTTATTAAAGTAGTTATAAGTCCACAGCCAAAGGCAAATATAATTTGTCCTTTCTTTGTTAGTGGAGAAGTTACATAATCAGTTGCCATGAAAAAGGCTCCTAAAAATAATCCACCTGTAAAGATTTCATAAATTCCATTTCCACTTAAAAAGCCATTTCTACCTATAACAGTAGTTAATATTAAAACTGTACCAATATAAACAAGGGGAATATGCCATGTTATTACTTTTCTATAAAGCAAGTATAAAGCACCAATTAGTATAGCTAGAGAAGAAACCTCTCCTATGCATCCTGCAATGTTTCCAAGAAAAGCATTGCTTAAAGGAGGAAGATTTCCTTGTCCATTTTTTAGTAAAGCTAATGGGGTAGCTGTAGTAACTCCATCTAATGTAAATATACTAATGCTTTCAGGCCAAGCTGCTAGTAGAAAAGCCCTAGCTGCTAAGGCTGGATTCATAAAATTACATCCTATACCACCAAAAATTTGCTTTACTAATACTATGGCAACAATTGAGCCAATACATGCCACCCAGAGAGGGGTATTAATAGGGAGATTTAAAGCAAGTAAAACTCCTGTAACAATAGCACTTAAATCCTTTATGGTGATTTCTTTTTTTGCTATTTTTTGAAAGGCGTATTCAGAAATTATCAGTCTGAGATTGCACAGGTTGCAATTATAAAAATTGCTCTTAATCCAAATACTAATACACCAACTAAAGAGGTTGGAATGAGAGCTATTAAAACATCTCTCATTATGCTCTGTGTTGATAATTTATCTTTTATGTGAGGAGATGAATCAACTAAAAGATTCTCGTCATTTATGTGGTTTAATATTAAGGATTCCATAGATTCTTGTTTTGTATCAACCATTTTTTTCACCCCTTTAATTTTTAGATTTATTTCTAAGAGATTTCTTAGCATTTCTAATATTATTTACTATAGAAATTTTTGCAGGACAGGAAAATGTACAGCAACCACATTCTAAACAATCCATTCCACCAAGGAATTCAAATTCATCTAATTTATCTTTTAAAGCAAGTTCATTTAATTTTTGAGGAATTAAATTCATTGGACATGAATTTAAACATTTTCCACATCTTATGCAATGACTATTAGGAAAATCATCAACTTTAGATAAGCATAAAATTCCAGAGTTACCTTTTGTAATAGGGAGATCTAAAGAATTTATAGAAGTTCCCATCATTGGCCCACCTAATATGATTTTATTTGGTTTATTTACAAATCCACCACAAAATTCAATTATATCCTTTACTGGTGTTCCAATTTTAACCCTTAAATTTTTAGGAAATCTTATGGAATCTCCAGTTACTGTTATAATTCTTTCTGTT
>OKVS01000611.1_pt1 | contig 10355 bp, 8 predicted proteins | sample 1606911 | NCBI WGS metagenome assembly OKVS01 (sample SAMN03281016, study PRJEB24777) | human gut metagenome | isolation source: fecal sample PR161 from 1 month old female Malay infant, caesarean... | reverse complement strand
GTCTGGGCATGGCCGCCCAGCGACATCAGCCCCAGCGCGGCGGTGCCTTCACGCGCCACGAAGTAGAGCATCAGAATACGCGCCGAGGTGGCGCCTGGCGATCTTCGCCACCCAGGCCTGGGCGCGCTCTTTAAGCCCGTAATATTCCAGCAGACCAATTACCGGCAGGATCAGGATGAAGGTCGCCAGCCGATCGGCTATTGACGAACTTCTCGCCAAAGGTCTCCAGCAGCATCCCGAAATCCATCCCGACCAGCAGGCCCGTCGCCAGACCCGCCACCACGACGACCAGCAGCGGGTTGAAGCGCAGTGCAAAACCAATGACCACGATCGGTATCCCGATCAGCGGCAACAGCGTAGTACCGTCCATAACGTTTACCCTATCGAAAGTGAGCGTTGCGCGCCGACGGCTATTTTTTTAATTTGCGGCGAGCGATGTTGTGTTTTTCGCCAGGCTTCACAAAACCTGCGCTAAAAAGCTATATCTGAACCTCAAAAACATGTAAACAAATTATCAATAAAATGTTCTTATTTTATCGACGAGTTTACATTTCTGGCTAAGGAACGTTATGACCTCGAAAAAGAGTGCTTCACCCGATTGCAACGATATCAACGATGGCCGGATCGTCTCCTCCCGCCATCTGGTGTCGGAGCGCTGCGCGGAACTGTCAGAGCTGGAGTACGCGCTGATCATGACCGGCAACGCGTTTAACAAGTGGATGGTGCGCTGCATGGCCGCAGCCGGAGAGCCGGATATGGGCGCTTTTGACGTCTCGCTGCTGCATCACGTGAACCACCGCAACCGCAAGAAAAAGCTGGCCGATATCTGCTTTGTTCTCAACGTGGAAGACACGCATGTAGTGACCTATGCCCTGAAAAAGCTGGTCAAAGCGGGCTACGTGACGAGCGAGAAAGCGGGTAAAGAGCTCTTTTTCTCCACCACGGAGGAAGGGAAAGCGTTGTGCATGAAGTACCGGGACGTGCGCGAAGCGTGCCTGATCGCCATTCATGCGGAGAGCGGCATTTCCGGGAAATCGATCGGCGAAACCGCGCAGCTGCTACGCGCGATCTCCTCCCTGTATGACACCGCCGCCCGCGCGGCGGCATCACTCTGAATTACGGACGTCTGAACAGGGTAATGCTGCGTCCAGCCAGTTCGTACTCTACGGTTTCGGTGAACGCTGTCCCGGCGGCAGCGTCATCCGCCGTAGAAAGCTCCAGCACCCATCCCCCTTCGCCAAACTGCGGGATCTGGAACGGCACGGTGCCTTCAAACGGATTGAACAGCATCAGCACGTCGTGCCAGATGCCGTCCTCCTGCTGAAGATCCGGCCTGCTGATGGAGACCCCGAGCGTTGATCCTTCATCCCACTGCTCGGCCTGCTGCGGACCGCCTCCGGCATTGAACCAGCGGATCTCCAGCCCGTCGCGCCAGCTCTCACGACGCAGCAGCGGCTGCTGCGCGCGCAGGGCAATGAGCCGGCGGGTGAACTCGCGCAGCGCCGCGTCGTTTTCGGACAGCCCCTTCCAGTCGATCCATGAGATCTCGCTGTCCTGGCAGTAGCCGTTGTTGTTACCCTTCTGCGTGCGGCCAAACTCGTCCCCCGCCAGCAGCATCGGCGTACCGTGGGAGAAAAGCAGCGTGGTCAGGAAATTACGCTTCTGCCGTTCGCGGGTGGCGATAATGTCCGGGTTCTCCGTCGGCCCTTCTTCGCCATAGTTGTACGACCGGTTATCGTTATGCCCGTCGTTATTGTCCTCGCCGTTGTCGGCGTTGTGCTTCTCGTTGTACGACACCAGGTCATTCAGCGTAAAGCCGTCGTGTGCGGTGATAAAGTTGACGCTGGCCCACGGGCGACGCCCGCGCAGGTCGTACAGATCCCCGGAGCCCAGCAGACGCGCGGCAAAGTCCGTCGAGACGTTGTCCCCCTTCCAGTACTCGCGCACGGTATCGCGGTATTTGTCGTTCCACTCTCCCCAGCCTGGCGGGAAGCCACCGACCTGATAACCGCCGGGGCCAATATCCCAGGGCTCGCCAATCAGCTTGAGCTTAGAGAGCACCGGATCCTGGGTAACGGCGTCGAAAAAGCCCCCGCGCGGGTCGAACCCCTCAGGCTCGCGGCCCAGAATCGTCCCCAGGTCGAAACGAAAACCGTCAATGTGCATGGATTCGGCCCAGTAGCGCAAGGAATCCATCACCATCTGCAGCACGCGCGGGTGGGAGGTATTCACCGTGTTCCCCGTCCCGGTGTCGTTAATGTAATACCGGTGCTGGTCCGGCAGCGTGCGGTAGTAGCTGTAGTTATCAATGCCCTTGAATGAAAGCGTCGGCCCCAGCTCGTTACCTTCCGCCGTGTGGTTGTAGACCACGTCCAGAATCACCTCGATGCCCGCGTCATGATAGGCGCGCACCATGTCGCGAAAGCCCTGGATCCCCGCCGGGCCGTAGTAGCGCGACGCCGGAGCAAAAAAGCCGAGCGTGTTATAGCCCCAGAAGTTCTTCAGGCCACGGTCGAGCAGATGCTGGTCGTCCGGGAACCAGTGAACGGGCAGCAGCTCCACCGAGGTAATGCCCAGACTCTTGATGTAGTCGACCGAGGCTTTGTGTCCCATCCCCTCGAAGGTCCCGCGCAGCTCGGGCGGGATGGCCGGGTTCATCTGGGTAAAGCCCTTCACGTGGCTCTCATAGACGACGGTATGTGGCCAGGGCACGTTTGGCCGGTTGTTGTCCTGCCAGTCAAAAGCGTTCGGGTCGATAACCTTGCATTTCGGCGTGAACGGCGCGCTGTCCCGCGTATCGAAGCTAAGATCCAGTTCGTCATGCCCCAGCTCATAGCCGAAATGGGCGTCGTTCCAGTCGATATCGCCCACCAGTTCACGGGCATACGGGTCAATAAGCAGCTTATGCGGGTTAAAGCGGTGACCGTTTTCCGGATCGTAGGGGCCGTAGACGCGATAGCCGTACAGCGCACCGGGTTTCAGGTCAGGCACATAGCCGTGCCAGACCTCATGGGTATACTCCGGCAGCTCCAGCCGGGCGATTTCTGTTTTCCCGGACGGGTCAAACAGACAGAGCTCCACCCGCTCCGCGTGCGCGGAGAACAGCGCGAAGTTAACGCCCTTCCCGTCATAATTCGCCCCCAACTGCTGGCCATGACCGGCCCGAATTTCAAACGTAGTTTCCTTTGCCATTTTCGTTCTCCACGATTATTCGCAGGTAAGCAGAACCAGTACACATCCCTTTTCTGACGTTAAATCCAGCGTCTCTTGCAGAATGCGGCTTTCACCGCTGAACAGATCCCGATAGCGCTTCCCGGCCAGTTCGTCGGGTATCGCTACCGTGGTATTGACCCACAGCTGATGATTATCGGTGATGCCGAAAACCAGACGCGGCACGGCAACGATCAGCGCCTCCTCGTCTTTAACGCGCGCATAGACAATCAGGTTCTCCTCGCGCTCGCCGGAAACCTTGAGCGGCAGCCAGTCGCCGTAGCGGAAAAGCGCGTCGTAATGCGGTCGAAGCCGCAGCAGCGTGGCGGTGACAAACTGCTTTACCCTGCCGTCCCGCCAGCACGCCGGGTGTTCAAACACTGAAGCATCCGCCGCGCTGAGGTTTTGCACCAGCGCGTTGAAGTCCGGCTCCCGCCGGTTATCCGGGTCGACGAGGCTAAAGTTGAGCGCCTCGCTGCCCTGATAGATATCCGGCACGCCGGGCGCCGTCAGCTTGATGACCGTCTGGCTGAGGCTGTTCATCAGCCCGGCGCGGATAAAGGGCTGCATCGCCTCGCTGAAATCGTGCAGGAACGGGGCGTTATCCGGGGAAAGCAGATGCCGCGCATAGCTCAGCACCACGCTCTCATAGCTCTCGTTGCTGTCGATCCAGTCGGTGCGCTGCTTCGCTTCGCGCAGCGCTTTTTCGAGGAAGCCGAGAAAACGTTCTTCCAGTGATGCCAGCCCTTCGGCATCGTCAGGCGACAGCGTGGCGGGCCAGACGCCGCCAGCGCCTGATAGATCATCCACGTATCTGCGGCGTTCGGCGCGGTGCCGTCGTTGAGAAAAACGCACCTGGGTCTGGTTCATCTGCCGCCAGCGGGCGAGATTTTCTCCCCAGCGTTCCGGCGCCTCCGTCAGGGTGTAGAGCCGCGCCCGGGCGTCTTCTCCGCGCTTGGTATCATGCGTGGAGGTGCCCAGCAGCGCGTCGGGCTGACGGGCCAGACGAATGCGCATCTCCTGGTGAAAGCGGGATAACGAGAACGCGCGCGGCGTCGGGTCAGCGCCCACTTCATTGAGCGCAAGCTCAAGGTTCAGACGGAAAAACAGCGTATCTTCCACCGACTTCGCCATCAGCGGCCCGGTCAACTGCTGGAAGCGGGTTCTGAAAAGCGCGGCGCAGTCGCGGCAATCTTCCGGCAGCTCGCCGGTAAGAATACGCACAATCAGGCTCAGGGCCGCTTCGGACGTCTCCACGCTGGCGACTACGCGGCTAAGCAGCGCCACGTCAGGCGGGTTCAATCCCTCGCGAGTGCCGTAGGTGCGGTACACCGGAAAAGCGATAAGCAACTCGCGCAGCGCGTGGCGGATCTCCTCGCGCGGCAGCGCAACGTCATTGCGGCGGGCCAGATCGTCCGCAAGGTTTAGCAGCGTGGTGAACTCGCCCTCAAAATTACGATCGGTCATCAGACCCTTGGCATCGCGCAGTTCAGCGTGGCGATCGACCGTGACGCCCAGCGTCTCGTTGTGGATTGTCTCCAGGCGCGAGAGGTTATCGTCGTCGACCAGCACCTCCGCCAGCGAGGCGATAAACTCGTAGCCGGTGGTGCCGGAAACCGGCCAGTCGGTGGGGAGCTGCTCTCCCTTCGCGAGAATTTTTTCGACCGTGATGTAACAGTCAGGTCCGGCTGCCTGCCGCAGCTTCTGCAAATAACCCAGCGGATCGGCCAGGCCGTCAATATGGTCAATGCGCAGGCCGTCAACCACGCCCGCGTGAACCAGCTCAAGAATGAGACGGTGCGTATCGTCGAAGACCGCCTCGTCTTCAACCCGTACGCCTACAAGACCGGTGATCTCGAAGAAGCGCCGCCATGAGAGCTGCTTCGGCGCTTCCCGCCAGGACATCAGCCGCCAGCTCTGCGCCTCATGCAGTTCGGCGATGCTTTTATCCTCGCTGTACGTGCCCGGATTAAGCGGGTACGCCGTGTCGTAGTAGACCAGAGAGGCTCTATCCGTGACGTTGTCACGTTTTAACGTAATGGCCCCCTTCTCCAGCTCCGCCTCAAAGGTGTCTCCGAGAAACGGCAGCGTAAGCGGGCGCGACGCGTCGATATCGAAATAGCGGAAATAGCGGCTCTGCTGGCCATATTCAATCACGTCCCGCCACCAGGCGTTTTCCAGCGAGGTGGACATATGGTTCGGGACAATATCCAGAATCAGCCCCATGCCAGCCTGCCTGAGCGCCGCGGCCATGCGGTCAAACCCTGCCCGACCGCCAATCGCGGGGTCAATTTCATTCGGGTTGGTCACGTCATAGCCGTGGGTGGAACCCGTTGTGGCGGTAAACACGGGCGAGGCGTAGAGGTGGCTGATGCCGAGGTCTTTCAGATACGGCACCAGCTCGACAGCGCGGTCAAACGTCATGCCGTTGCGGAACTGAATACGGTACGTGGCGGAAGGGATCATAACGATGCGTCTCCATCAGCAAAGCGAACGACAATACTGTTCGGCGGCAAAACGTCGTTTACCTCCGGCCAGGCGAAGCGCGTCTCCCCTGCGAGCGCGGGCACGTCGACAGGCTTAGGGCCGATATTGAGCACCAGAGAGAGCGTCCCGGACGGGAAGCGCCAGCTCACCGCCACCATGCCGGGCGCGGTCTCGACAGCCTTGCCTTCAACGATGCCGCCCTGATGCAGAAGCGGAACGATATAGCGATGGCGCAACGTCAGCAGGTGGCGGGTGAAGCGCAGCCACGTTTTCCCTTCGTCGGTAGCAATCTTATGCCAGTCGAGCTTTGAGCGAACGAAGGTGTTAACGTCGTTCGGGTCCGGGACGGCTTCATCGTGCCCGGCGTGGCCGGTAAACTCTTTCGCGCGCCCTTCCCGCACCGCCTTTGCCAGTTCGCCGTGAAAATCGGTGAAGAACAGGAACGGGTGGGTTTCACCATACTCCTCGCCCATAAACAGCAGCGGGATATGGGGAGAGAGCAGCAGCGCGGCAAGCAGCACCCGCGTCCTGTCGGCCCCCGCGAGGGTGATAAGACGCTCCCCCTGGGCGCGATTCCCGGTCTGATCGTGGTTTTGAATGAAATCGACGAAGAACTGCGGCGGCTGGGTACGGCACTCCACCCCGCGAGATTCCCCGGTTTGCAGCGAAATCTCGCCCTGGTAGACAAACCCTTCCGCCAGCGCACGGGCGAACTTTTTCTCCGGCTCACACGCAAAATCCTGGTAGTAGGCGTGCGTTTCGCCGGTGGCAAACACGTGGGCAGCATTGTGGAAGTCATCATTCCACTCGGCGGTGAACAGCGGCGTGTTGCCCTGTTCATCGCGCGGATGCAGGAAAATCACGTTGCGGCTGTCTTCCGTGGTCAGGTGAACGTGACGGTGCGGGATCGCCTCGCGGATCTTCGCGGCAATCTCCTCCAGAATGTGCGTCCCTGATCTGTCTTTAATCTGGTCGATGGCATCAAAGCGCAGGCCATCCAGACGGTACTCCGTCAGCCAGTAGAGCGGTGCGTCGGTGATGTACTGCCTCACCGGCTCGCGCTCGTAAGCGATGCCGTTGCCCCACGGCGTCATTCGATCCGCATCAAAAAACGCGGGCGATAGCAGAGGGAGATAGTTCCCCTCCGGGCCGAAGTGGTTGAGCACGATATCCAGCACCACTGAAAGCCCCAGCCCGTGCGCGGCGTCGATAAACGCGTGAAAATCCTCCGGCGTGCCGTAGGCAGCGTGCGGGGCATACAGCAGCACGCCGTCGTAGCCCCAGCCGCGGGTTCCGCCAAACTGGGAAACGGGCATCACTTCAAGCTGGGTGATACCGAGCTCCGCCAGATAGGGCAGCTTGTCGATGGCCGCCCGGAAGGTGCCCTCCGGGGTAAAGGTGCCGACGTGCAGCTCGTAAATGACCGTCTCTTCCCACGGCCGCCCTGCCCAGTCCCGGTTAACCGGCTGATAGCGTCGGGGATTGATAACAACCGATGGCCCGTTAACGTCGCCCTTTTGCGCGCGCGATGCCGGGTCGGGTACCGTCATGCCGTCCTGCAGGACAAACTGATACTCTGCACCGTGCGTGACGCCGGGGACGTCTGCCTGGAACCAGCCGTGCCCCACCGCCGTCATCGGCACGTCGGTGGCGGCCAGACGTAGCGTAAGTTCTTTCTGTCCTTCTGCCCAGACGCGAAAACGTACCACGTCATCGGAAATAAACTCAGCACCCCACTGCTTTTGAAATGTCCTGAATTCCATTCATTGTCCTCGAATGACCCACATTTTACGCGGAACGAAGTACAAGCTTAGTTCAGGATCTCAAGTGCGTGAGCTCAGCGGATTTAACCGCGTCGTCTATTCTTTATGAAATAACTCACTATCGGGAATACTATGCAGATTCGAAAAGGATTAAATACGGACCTCGTCCGTCTTGAATGTTGTGACTTTTCTTTCACCATTAGCCACATTGCGCGAGAGCCGTTTATCCATTGTGATTTGCATATCGAAGCCGTCGCCGAGCCCTGGATAAAAACCTACGAACTCGACATCCAAACGCTTGAAAACCATTGCGTTAATCCGGACGCCATATTTCTTGTTGCGGAAACCGATGACGGTGAATTAGCCGGATTTATTACCGCGTCAATCGGCTGGAATAAGTTTATTTCGGTGGACTACATCGCCGTGGAGCGCACGAAACGCCGAACCGGCGCCGCGCAAAAGCTGATGGCCGCCGCGCACGTCTGGGCCCGGAGCGTAAACGCGCCGGGATTACGGCTTGAAACACAAAATGTGAACGTCTCCGCCTGTCTGTTTTACCGAAACTACGGGTTCACCCTGGGCGGTTACGATCGGTATCTCTACAACGCCTTACCGGAAAAAGACGAGGTCGCCCTGTTCTGGTATTACATGCTGGTGTAGCGACGCTGCCTTCATATTTCTGTCATTGAACTTCATTACGCTTTCGGGATTTTAACCACGGTGTTGAGGAAAGAAGTGTGAATTCAATGGCTAAGGCATTACTGTTGGCATTACCCGTTTTGAGTGCAGCGGCGACGGCCGCTGAGCGCGAGCTGTGTGAACCCAAAGCGTACGAAATGGCGCTGCGCTATCAGCAGAAATCGGCAGAGATTATGGCCCTTCAGCTGCAGACGTATCGGTTTGCCACCGAGCGTTTCAACGAAAATTTAAAAGATCTTAAAACGCCTGAAAATTACGCCGTGGTGATGGACCTGGATGAAACGGTGCTGGATAACACCCCTCTGCTGGTGCGCGACATGGCGCAGTGTCACGACTATACGAAATGGGATACCTGGAGCGACTGGGAAAAACAGGGAAAACCCGGCTTAATCCCGGGAGCGAAGGCGTTTCTTGACCACGTGAATCAAAGCAAGGTCCGTATCTACTATGTCTCGGACCGTATGCAGGAAAACAAAGCCGACACGCTGAAGACGTTAAACGCTCTCGGCCTGCCGCAGGTGTCTGACGAAAGCGTGCTGCTGGATACGGTCAGCAAGGAAGAGCGCCGTCAGAGCATCCTCAAAAAGCAGCAGATCGTGATGCTGTTCGGCGACAGCCTGCCGGACTTCGCCGTAAAGTTCAAAAACAAAAAACCGAGCGAGCAGCAGCGTGAGCTGGTTGAAGCCAGCGCCGAACACTTCGGCAACGACTGGATTGTGCTCCCAAATGCCGTTTATGGTGCCTGGTCCAGGGCCACGCTGGATAGCTGGAACGCACCGCTGAAAAAATAACGCTTTACGGGCCGGGAAAGGCTTCACCACCACCCGGCTGTTGCGCTGTGCTATTTATCTCGTTTATAGGTCCTATCATTTCTGAGCAGGTTCTTATAATTTTACGGAGCAGTAAGATGAGTACTTTAAAAGGAGACTCGTATGCTTACCGTGAAAAAACTTGCTCTTTCCACGCTGATTTCCAGTTCATTGCTGTTCTACCCTGCGCTGCAGGCCTCGGCAGAAACGCCGCAGCACGTCGTTAAACAACCGGCGGGCGGTTACAGCGTGCAGGTCGGCGACGTTCTGGTAACGTCGTTTACGGACGGGACCGTTGCGCAGGATCTGCACAAGCTGCTGCGCCGGACAACGCCGCAAAACATTGATGCACTGCTCACGAAAAACTTTCAGACCAACCCGGCGGAAGTGTCCATCAACGCCTTCCTGATTGCGATGCCCGGACACAAAATCCTGGTGGATACCGGCTCGGGCCAGCTCTTTGGCCCCGGCAACGGCGGACGTCTGATTGAGAGCCTCGCCACCCAGGGGATCAAACCCGAGGACATCACTGAAGTTCTGCTGACCCACGCCCATTCCGACCACGCGGGCGGCCTGGTGAAAGACGGCAAGGTGGTGTTCAGCAACGCGCGCGTTTTCGTTGGCAAACCGGACGTCGACTTTTTCTTTAACGATGACAATCAGAAGAAAACCGGCTACGGCAAGAACTATTTCGATGTCGCACAGAAGACCTTAAAACCCTATCTTGACGCGGGTAAAGTGGTGCCGTTTAGCGGCACATCGGAGATTCTTCCGGGGCTGACCGGCACGGTTCACCCCGGACATACGCCGGGATCGGCCTTCTACACGCTGACAAGTAAAGGCGAGAAAATCACCTTTGTCGGCGACATCATTCACGCAGCGGCGGTCCAGTTCCCGCAGCCTGCGGTGACCATCACCTACGATGAAGATGAGAACAAAGCGGCAAGCGTACGCGAGCATGCGTTCGCTGACTTTGTGAAAAATAAAGACCTTATTGCCGCGCCCCATCTGCCTTTCCCGGGCATCGGCTATGATGACGAAAGGTGAGAAAGGCGGCTATGCCTGGGTCCCTGTTACCTATACCAACCGGGACGCCAGCGGCGCGAAGTAGAGTGATGTCGCGTATATCTGACATGGACATCGACTCTCCTGGCGCTGGACGCCCTGCTTCAGGACAGGAACATTACTCATGCGGCCACGCGGTTGGGGATCAGCCAGCCCGCGCTCTCTGCCCGTCTCGCGCGTCTGCGCACGCTGTTTGGCGAGCCGCTGTTTATTCCCTCCCCACATGGACGTGGGGTGTTACCCACACCGAGAGCGGAGGCGTTGAGGCCACAGGTTGAAAAGCGTGCTACGCGGCATCCGCGCGATGTTTGCCCCCACCGCG
>OKVS01000610.1_pt1 | contig 10357 bp, 11 predicted proteins | sample 1606911 | NCBI WGS metagenome assembly OKVS01 (sample SAMN03281016, study PRJEB24777) | human gut metagenome | isolation source: fecal sample PR161 from 1 month old female Malay infant, caesarean... | reverse complement strand
TTTTTGACCATCAAGAGCTTGACAGAGTGTTCGGCCATCCCTTGTCGAGACCCATTTCAGTATTCAGAGGACCAACTACCATGGGTGACACTTGCGTCACCTCGCTCTCTGGCTGGGGTGATGTAGTTTTCAAGGACATAATCCCGAATTTCGTCGGCCTGAGAGTCATCACCGCTCAGAAAACGTCCATATTGTCCGAGCCAGCTATTCCAGTTGGACAATCGGTTAAGCGGTTGCTCTGATTCAGGCATTAGTAACCTATAGTCATTGCCGTTGTCTTTGGCATCACGGCGAATCTCTTTGATCCGCTGCCGCAATTGCGCAAATCCATCCGCCTGGTAGGCTGCATCCAGATCTGCATGAGGAGAACCAAGTGCTGCGAGATTTTTTTCTATAGTTTTGACAGCATAAATACGGGAATTGAGGCCTGCTTGCGTTTTGGCGCCTCTGCTCTTCAACCATTCCTGAAATTCAACTTCGAGCATTTCCGATGCCCTCTCATTTTCGTTAACTTACTGATAGCTATCATTGTGGATGATGGAAGGGGCAGTACTGCAACTCTTCGCTACAGATTGCCAATACTATTAATCTTCCTTGCTGATTGTCTCGCTTGCGGGGCGAAGGGTTTGACCAACCTGACATAGCAGACAGGCATCATCCTCGAATGTAATGGTCCCTCAGGAGTGCAGCCCAAGCGCTGTGTCGCTTACCGTAAACATAGCACTATGGATGCCTCGGTCAAGGTATGTTTTTCCATAATTTATTGATAAGAAACAATAATAGTTATTATGTAATGATTTGAACCTTTATGAGCCTTTTAATAAATCGTCATGTCCAAACTATGTAGCAGCTGAAGGTGGAAGTGTGGACAAATTCCTGGACCTTCAGGAGTTAATTTATGCATTCATACGAGGACCGGATTCGGGCCGTCGAACTCTATTACCGGTACGGAAAGAAAGCCTCCGTTGTCGTCATGGAGCTGGGATATCCTTCCACAAAACAGCTGGGCCGTTGGGTTCGGATTTATGAAGAGAAGGGCGATTTACCCAGGGAATTAAAACCAAGAGAACGCTATTCACGTACACAGAAAATTGCTGCTGTTGAGCATTATCTTACTCACGGTGGTTGCCTGTCGTACACTCGCCGAGCCATCGGCTACCCCAGTAACGAAATTCTAAAGCGCTGGATTGAAGAGTTTTACCCAAATGCGCGTCCCCTGGTCATTCGCTCAGGCACAAGCAAATGCTTCAGCCCGGAAGAGAGGTCTCAGGCCGTCCGGGAGCTCTGTAACCGACGTGGAACCGCGCGTAAAGTTGCACAAAGCATAGGCGTCAGCGTCCCGGTCCTGTACAAATGGAAGAAAGACCTTATCAGTGACGAGGCTTATCAATCCATGCGCAAACGAAAGGCAGCCCCTCAGGATAAAAATCAGGATGCTTTACTCGGTGAAATCCAGCGTCTCAGGAAGCAGGTTCATCAGCTGCAGCTCGAACGTGACATACTGACAAAGGCGAATGAACTGATAAAAAAAGATCTGGGCGTCAGCTTTCTGAAACTGAAAAACAGGGAGAAAACCCTGATAGTTGATGCCCTTAAGAAAAAGTACCCCGTTGCTGAGTTGCTAAGCGTTCTGCAACTTGCCCGCAGCTGTTATTTTTACCACAAAGCCAGCAAACGTCTGTACGATAAGTATGCGGAAATACGCGTGATCATGGCCGATATCTTTGAGGAGAATTACCGCTGTTACGGCTACCGGCGCCTTCACGCGATGCTTCGCAGTAACAACAGAGTTATTTCTGAAAAGGTTGTCCGCAGACTGATGGCAGAAGAGCAGCTCGTTGTTAAGCGCACCAGGCGACGACGATATAACTCTTACTGTGGCGAAATCGGTCCGGCACCGGAAAATTTACTCGCCCGGGATTTTAGTTCCTGCAGGCCAAATGAGAAGTGGCTGACCGATATTACGGAGTTCCAGCTTCCGGCTGGAAAAGTCTATCTGTCGCCGGTTATCGACTGCTTTGATGGCCAGGTTGTAAGCTGGTCGATAGGAACACGCCCGGACGCGACGCTGGTGAATACGATGCTCGATGACGCACTCGATACGCTCAGCGAACATGATAAACCGGTGATACACAGCGATCGTGGTGGCCATTACCGGTGGCCGGGCTGGCTCGAGCGTATCAACACCTCCGGACTTATAAGGTCCATGTCGCGCAAAGGATGCTCGTCGGATAATGCTGCGTGTGAAGGCTTCTTCGGGCGTATCAAAAACGAAATGTTCTATGGCAGAGACTGGGCGGGTATCACGCTGGAAAAATTTATCTGCTTCCTGGACAGGTACATACGCTGGTATAACGAGAAACGTATCAAGCTATCATTAGGTGCAATGAGTCCTGTGAAGTACCGGCAGCATCTTGGGATCACAACATAACAGTCCAGGAAAACATCCGCAGCCCCTGAGACGACAATAACGCTTTGTGCTGACAATACATGTCAAAGCAAGTTTAAAATGTCACCTCTTTGTGCAAGATAGAAAGGGCACTTTCAGCCTATGTAATCATATTAATGTGACTGCTGCGTTATCCCACTCAACCAATTAATAAAGCAAAAGTTAAATATGAAAGACTGGAATAAAAATATAACGAAAACATCTTAATATGGAAATATCTGTGTCAACGGGATCTTTAGTTATTGAATATCTGGTTCTAAATAGGTTCTACATTCAACGGGAAGGGAAACCAAATATCTATATGTTTTTTATAAATACCATTACGTGGCAAACAACAATCTGCATATTTTTTTAAAGAATCTCCACATGGACAAATATTTTCTGGCGATAATACTCCATCATGTTCTTTCGCCTTAAATCTCCAGGTCGTAATATTGAAAATTTGATGTGGGGATTGTATGTATTTGACAACACTAATTAAAGTTGAATAGTTATAATGATCACCATCATTGGAGAAAAAAACACTACATTTGTTAACGGGATTACTAACTATGTCATAAGTAATTAATTCAAAATCGATCACTTCATCAAAGCAAAGAACTCCATTATAAAGTTTATTTTTAACATGACCACAATCATTAATAAAACTACGGGTTGTATTACATACTGAACATTTCACTTCTTTTATTATTTCACGAGAACTACCGAAGATTTTATATGGGAATAACGCCTGCCAATTACATACCATTCTCGCTAAGAAGTTAACACCATAGAAATTAACCTCAGGCAGAAACTCATTATTTTCTTTAATATGTATTAAATCTATTTCTATCCTTTCAAGTTCTACCCATGCTTCATAAAAATCACCTCTTGTAAGTAAATTAATGACTTGAATATATTTTAAATGGGCTAGTAAAATTGTTTTGTATAAAAACAATCTGTTTGATTCATTATTCAAGCTCAAGGATTGAGCTTTTTTTAACTCAGCATTAAGATAATCAAGAATAGCACTATCTTCTTGAGTAATACACATCCAACGCTTTAACTTTTCGTGAATATTCATAATATCTATATAGATTTTTATTTGATTTTGTTAATTACTTTTAAAACATCGTCTACTTTTCCAGAAACAGTGTATTTCACATGTTTTCCTGATTTATTTTTTTAATTATAGAGACTTTAACGTCTATATCTCTAGTTCCAAAGTTATCAATTTTTTTCTGAATATAATTTGAAACAAGATTTACTAAAAAAGGTATCATTACTGATGTGGCAAAGAAAGTGCCTAACGCTAACGTTATACTGTTTAATTGCAGGTACGAAACACCATTAGAATCTCCGTACACTTTAACATTAGAATGTGATTGCTTGGTGAACTGGAAAAAAATCCAGTGCATTACCTCCAGTAATTTTTGAACTATCAAAAACGATCGCAATCTCATCATCTTGAGGTTCATATGAAGAAATGATTTTTACCTCTTCATCTTCATCACTCATTTCACTCAAAGTAATGGGGTTCATTCTCAACTCCTTGTTTTATATTTTTACATTCAAATTTTACTATACGACTGGTTAATTGCTCCTGTCCAACACACACCAGAGTTCATATGCTTAGCATACAAGGGACCAATGCCAGTAGCGACAGGCTAGTGTGTCAAAAAACCACATTGAAAGATCAATCTCCTGCGGAAAATTTTGGCCGCAATTAGTTTCATTGTCCTTTCCATGCCTTGATAAACTGTCGCATCTGTAATGTTTAACCTTGCGAGTTCCTTAAGTATTCTAGCTTTGTTTCTGATCACTATTTTTTCTACTTTAAACTCTTGCATAGCATCATCAGGGTTTGAAACTAAATCGGGATAAACAGCATTATTCCCAAATAATAAGAATGCACCTGACTGTGATGACATCCTTTCATTATTATTTCTTCCTTTAACGAAAATTAACCTTTCCAAATCTGATGGTATAATTACATCTTTAAAATAAGGTTTTTCATCTTTAATGTAATGTATGAGTTTTTGACAAGCTTCAGTTTTATTGAAAGCCTCCTTGTCCATTTTACAATCCAGCTGATCTTTCAGTGTTTGACTTAGCATTGATATATTTGATATGCAACTTACTGTATCAGAGTCAAAGAATTTTATACGATCCCTTTTTGTTTTGAAAATAATAACATGTCCATCAACCTCATTTGTATTTTCATTATTACTAATGTCGCAACAAGCGAAATACAGAGCGATTAGTGGATTTGATGTTATATCCAACAAACGAGTTGGTAGTCCGTAGTGTTGCATCCTTACTAACTTGTCTAGCATTGTTTTATCATCAACAAACTCAGTTGGCCTTGCTGTTAGGGCTTCACGGACTAAATTTGATTCACTGTGCAAATGCTTGAAGTTACCTTTTTTGTTTTTCCTGAAAACTGATGGAGCCAACTCGTTAAGATACATCAGAATGTCCACGATAAAATATTTCTGCATCTTCTTCATGATCTTGTTCTAAAACACGCGCCATGAAACTTTGAACATTATCTATTATTGGGTAGTTATCAACTTCATCAGGAAGTGCTTCAGTAGGAGGAAGTGGTGTACTTCTTGTCGTTATATTTAGAAGTGCTAATGTTTGATTTAAATCACGTGCTTTTATTCCCCAGTGAGTCCGTTTCAGCCCATATGCACCTTAATTCTAAAGCTGTTTGATATAACTCTTTGTTTATCACTACGACATCATCTTGTGAGTGAGTGATTCTGAAATCAAACTCAACATTTTTTGTTAACTGTTCGTAGATTTGAAATTACACCAAGTCGCAAAGTAATGTATTCAACATTGTCTCGGGAATAAAGTTCTGACATAAAAAGCGTAGGTAATTTCTCAATATAAGATAATGCTTTATCATTCAAAGGCGTTAACTTCAACCGGATGTCATCAGAGGTGCCTTCTAACATACGTGATATAGGAAAATCACAACTCCCACTAACCCGTTCATACATGGGCCAATGTTCAAAATAGTCAGGTTCTCCGCCCATAATTAGATTAAACATTAAAACTAAATCCTTATATTTTACTTAATGAATTATTTACAATCCAATCAATTGCGCCAGAGGTGCGAATCCAAGGCTTTATATTATGATTCACATAATAAATGGCTTCATCCATTCCACCTAACGTGATATATCCACTGTTAGACTTGATCTGTAATCTGCACTTCGATAACAAGCCGGGGATGTGTCTATTAGAATCAATCGCAGCTTTAGCGATATCATCGGCATCCGGGGATGACTGTCGGTAGGCGAGTAGGGCGCGTGTATACTGAAAAAACGAACGCATATCCCAGGATAATCGTCCAGTAGCAAGGCCAGATCATCCACCATTTCAAGCTCAAGGTAATAGTTCGCTAATAAATGACGAATCCCCTGGTTATCGTTCGGGTTGAGCTTCAGCATTTCGCGGCTATGAGCCATAGCCGGATAAAAATTACCAGACTCCCATAAGGCCTCAGCCAAAGCTGCTTTTGCTCTCATATATGGACGTGTTTCGACAAAATCCCCAGAAACGTCCTGCGAACTCCTGAAAATCCTCGCCAAGTGCAATGCTGGCTGCGTACAAAGCAGTCTCCAGCTTCCCGATTTTTGACTCAGGAGGTTCTTGAGATATCTCGCAGTAGAATGAGTATGCGTCAGCACAGAGCGGGGATTTTTTGATAGCTTTTCTGATGAGTTTCAGCACAACGTCCAGGTCATCAGTTTCCCAGGCATCGAACATAAATTCCTGAGCCGCAGCCAGATCCAGCTGTAATTGCTCAGAACTGACGGCATTTTTATATAAATCAACGCGCTTTTTAGTCGGGAATTTAATCATCTCAAGTATCCTTTTGGGAGCTCACCGTTACCTGCTACTTCATAGCACTGATGGTCGATTCTACCGCTTTGAACTTGCCACAAACAAGTTCGGGTCTGCCAGAACGGGATTGATCGCCCGGAGTTATTCCTGGATGCGCACCTGAGCTTTACGGCTGGGCGATTTTTTGCTTCGTTCCCGTTTGCCTTCGTTTTCCCGTTCATCCTGTTTTACCTGAGCCAGTCTGAGTACAGTCCCGAGACGTTTGTTATCAACAATCTGCCCCTGGTCGACACAGGCCAGTTTATCAAATGCCTGGCACTCAAGGCTCCGATGTCCGTAGTGGAAGGCGAGGGTGCCATCGGGATAATCCAGCACTTTAATTTTCTCACCGGCAAGACGGCTATTTTCTTCTGTCGGGTCCATGAGATAAAGGGTCTTATCGTACTGGAAGGTCAGTGATTTCGACACGGTACGGACATCATGCCAGGCAAAGATGTCTCTTAACTCATCGGGGTTTTCCTTCACCGGACGATGCAAATCTTTGGGGAACTTAGCCGGTCGTGAAAACCGGCTGTTAAAGTCAGCGATGAAAGTGGCAAGCCAGGCATTTGCGGCCTCAATGCCGGTTATACCTTCCAGACGCATTTCTTTGATCAGCCGATCCTGAAGTGTCTGATTCGCACGTTCCACGCGGCCTTTAGCTTCAGAGCTGTTGGCACAAATAAGCTCGATTGCCAGGTCATAAAGCACACGTCCGAACTGGGTAACGGTGGTATTGCGTTTCTCCGGACCACTGACGCGAAATATTGCGTGTTTGTCACTGTACAGCGATACCGGCTTCCCATGCTGCTCGATGTATTCCCGGGTTGCCAGCATGTAGTCAAAGGCTGTTTCTGACTCGCTGAACCGCAAATGCATCAGACGGCCGGTGGCATCATCGATAAAGACCAGCAGGCAGCATTTTGGTGCACGGCCTTCAAACCAGTCATGGTGGGAGCCGTCGATCTGGATCAGTTCCCCCAGGCAATCACGTCGATGCCGGGGTTGATAAACCCGTGACTTGCGTCGGGCATGTGGGATCCAGATTCCGTCAGACGTCATCCAGTTGCGGACGGTCTCGATTGAAAGCCGGATATTATGGCGCTCTCTGAGCTTTTCTGCGGCCAGTGTGGGTCCAAAGTCACTGTAGTTTTCACGTATCAGCGTGAGTACACGCATTTTGAGAGATTCGGTCAGCCGACGGTTGCTGGGTTGACCGCGTTTGCGGCTGACAAGTCCTTCAGCACCAGAAACCCGGTAGCGATTGATAAGCCGTTGCGCCTGACGTTCTGAAATGCCAAGCTGTGACGCTGCATCACGACGGCGTAGACGTTTTTCACAAACTGCCTGTATCACCGGTAAACGGTGGATCTCTTTATCTGACATGGTCACCAACATGCGTTGAGCCCCTTAGAATTGCATTCAGTTTAGCTTACTCTAAGGTGACGTTTCTATCTGGATAAAAAGTGACATTACTAAATGGTTCTAACAATACAGGTGCGCATAACAAAGATTATGTTAAATTCAATGGTAAAATCATTATAAATCAATATCTTAAATATCGAACAAGCCCCTTTCTTCCTCAAACCTCACTGTGGTAACTTTAAAAACAATGTCCGTTCCTGAGTTTGTGATGCCTTAAAGCCATGGTGAAGATAAAAGTTTTGGCTTCTTCAGTCAGTGCATGAACCATAATCGCACGGACTCCAATATTCTCAGCTACACGGTAACAGCGCAGAACTGCATCATGCAGTAAATCGGCCCCGAGCCCTTGGCCACGGTATGAAACATCAACTGCCAGGCGAGCAAGTATGATTACGGGAATTGGATCTGGCATATTGCGCCTGAGGCTTCCCATTGCTTCCACGTGGTTAACGCTGCCGGTGGCCAGAGAGTAAAAACCGACAACCTGTTTCGTGCCTGTTTTACAAACAACAAACGTTCGGGCTGAACCGAGAGCCTGATTTTTTAATCCTCCCTGTTTAAGCCAGTCATCTAGTACAGCCTCGCCACTGACGAACTCAGTAAGTTGATGGGAGCTTGTTAACGGTTCTGGTGCTGTTACACGTCCCACTGAGGTTTCCTTGCCAGAAGTTTATCAATGGCAGCATCATCCGAAACTGGTGCATCGAGCATATCGATAAATTCTGCATACTGCTCATCGTTAAAATTGAATACACGCCGATCGAGGATCACATTCTCCGCAGCCTGGCATGCCATTTCCAGAATGAAGTCTGTACGTGATTTATGGAGAATCTCTGCAGCAGCATCGATGAGTGCTCTTTGCGATTCTTTGGCTCTAAGATTGAGCTGAATATCGGATTTCATATCTTCTCTCCTTGTATAGCAATTGCTTTACAAGCATAGCACAAGATTAGTGTATAGCAAAAGCTATACACATTTTAATCATTAAAGTTATGACCCTTACGTTTGACCTTGTATCTCGTTGAGATAAATGCCCTGCCTACAAGTTTCTTTTCGCTCTGTAGGCTTACCTGATTACACCTAACGATCTGAGATTACGGAGAACGCAGCCGGTTAAAAATCTCGTAAGGGTAATCAGCGCTTACGATGGATAGTTATCTGGTCTAACATCTGGAAAAATTACTGACGAGAAGGTAGTATTCGGATCGTCAGCGATCGTCTTGTGGTGGGACAGATTGTTGATCAGATTACTTTTGTGACCTAACTCAAACTGACGGTTTGACTGCTTTGTGGTGAGGCAGGTGGGTGACAAAGATGGTTTACGGAAGAAATGCGGACTTCCGGAAACAAACAGGGACAGGACGTGTCCGTTAAAACGTCCAGGAGCAGGTAACGGGATTTCCCGGAGCCTGAATGCACAAACCCCTGATAGCTTTCACGAACTTGGCGGAACGTAAGGTATCAGGGGGTCTAAAAGCAGGCGCGTTGCCTGTGAAGGATTATAACGCATGCACCACATAACACAACACCGGCCGCCATAAGAACAGGCCGCCGTGAATGACAATCAGATTTCTGTTCACTGGTCAGATCTACCGAAAGATGAGCTAACCCGTTTCTGCCAGGATGTCGATGCCGGCACTCAGGGTAATTTCCTCAATTGCACCGGTCAAAAAACTGAACCCGCCGCAAACGCGGTGAGCATTCCACAAAAGCCAAATGTGAGAACCCGGCATGGTATCGCCCGGAGCATTATAAAAAGCTCTCCGGACAGCTCGGTCATGCCTACAATCGCCTGGTGAAAAAAGACAAAGAAACCGGGCAGGTCAGTCTGCGCATGCATGTTTCTCGTCACCCTCTCTATGTCGCCGGCCGCCGTAAAGCGGGACGTAAATATGGCTTCCGTCCGGAACGTCAGCGCCTGCTCGATGCGCTCTGGCCAGTGCTCATCAGCTTCTGTGATGCCGGCAAGCATACTGTCGGCATGTGTATCTCCCGTCTGGCAAAAGAGCTCAGTGCAAAGGACGCCAAAGGCAATGTCATTCCGGAAACGGAGGTGACGGTGTCACGCCTTTCACGGCTTATTGAGGAACAGGTACGGTTTGGCGTTCTTGGCCTTGCGGAAGAGCGCACCTGGGATCGTGAATCCCGCTCCTGGCTGCCAACGTATGTCTATATCACCCCCGTGGGATTCCAGATGCTGGGCGTCGATATGGACAAGCTGTTTAAAGAGCAGGAGAAAAAGCTCCGTCAGAGCGCCGAGCGTGAGCAGCTGATCCGGGAAGGGGTGATGAGCGAACATGATGATGTTCAGCCCCACTCCGCGCGGAAATGCTGGTCCGGCCGTAAGCGCCGGGAGGCACTCGTTTACCGCCGCAAAAAAGGCGCGGAGCGTAAACGTGCCAACAATCTGATTAAGCTGCCGGCAGATGAACGACTCCATGCAATGTCTGAATGGATTTACCGCACCCTGCCGCCTGACGAAGCGTACTGGTGCACATCTGAGCGCCTGAAGGCTTTGGCCATCCAGCATCTTTACCAGCTGGATCTGGCGCTTTCTCCACCTGACTAGTCACAGATCGAAACAACAGTCTTTCTGTTTACAGG
>OKVS01000609.1_pt1 | contig 10365 bp, 11 predicted proteins | sample 1606911 | NCBI WGS metagenome assembly OKVS01 (sample SAMN03281016, study PRJEB24777) | human gut metagenome | isolation source: fecal sample PR161 from 1 month old female Malay infant, caesarean... | reverse complement strand
GCTGTTCGGGGGTTCACTGACGCTGCGTGACTACGATGGTCAGGTTGCGGAGGCTATGGCCCTGGTACGAGCGCTGAACAAAATGACGAAAGCAGGTATGCCTGAAAGCGTGCGTATTGCCTGAAAATCCAGCCAGCTACAGGGTCGTTCGCACGAAATCTTATTTATTCAACAAAGCCGTCATTACCCTTCATGGGGATGTCCTCATGTGGCTTATGAATACATTACTAATATTGGGGTATGTTAATAAACGCTGGGTAGGTCACATTGAGTACTACATGACAATAAAACACTATCAATGATTTAGAGTCATTTCCACTGAACTGATCTGAGGAAGATAGAGCATCACATTATTTCCTGTTGAATTTAGATAATGACGCTCATATTACAAAGCCGGGCAAAATAATCAGCACCAGAAGGTGCTGATATATTGATGCATTCTACATTAGGCATGCTTATCTGCTATTTTTCTATAATGTTATGCTCAGGACCATAAGGGAAATGGGTAATGTTCTCTGCTGCATTTTCGGTGACTACCAGGATATCGTGTTCGCGATAACCGCCGTGTCCCGGCATGTTCTCTGGCAGCATGATCATCGGTTCCATTGAGACTACCATTCCCGGCGCTAAAACGGTTTCAATATCCTCGCGTAATTCTAAACCGGCTTCGCGGCCATAATAGTGGCTCAGTACGCCGAAGGAGTGACCATAGCCAAAAGTCCGATACTGCAGCAGGTCATGCTCGCGATAAATTTCATTGAGCGAGGCGGCGATATCGCAACAACGGGCGCCAGGGCGAATGAGCGCCTGCCCACGGCGGTGCACCTCACAGTTGATCTCCCAGTGACGCAATTGCTCATCGCTAGGCTGACCGAGGAACAGTGTACGCTCCAGCGCGGTATAGTAGCCGGCAATCATGGGAAAACAGTTCAGTGATAAAATATCCCCTTGCTTGAGGCGACGGGTCGTCACCGGATGGTGAGCACCGTCGGTATTCAGGCCAGACTGAAACCACGTCCAGGTATCGCGCAATTCAATATGCGGCAAGCGTTTCGCGATTTCCCGGGTCATCGCCGAGGTGGCTGCCAGGGCAACGTCATACTCCGGAACATCTTCGGCAATCGCTGCGACGCATGCCGCGCCGCCGAGGTCGGCGACCTGAGCACCAATTTTAATCAGCGCAATCTCTTCGGCAGACTTAATCATGCGCATACGCATCGTCGCCGGTGCAATATCAATAAACTGTGTCTGAGAAAGGTAATGGCAAAATTTAGCGCGCTGTTCGATCGTTACATGATCGCCTTCCAGTGCAATCCGCCGGCTATTATCAGGAACCACTTTACGTACTGCACGGTAATAATTATCGCGCTGCCAGTCCGTGTAAACGATATTTGCACCGTAGCTGCGGCGCCATCCCTGACCTCCATCGATATTGGTGGTAATTAAAAATGACTGGCTCGGTGTCACTACCAAGGCATACTGGCGACCAAAACTACAATATAAAAAATCGCCGTAGTAATTAATATTATGAATCGAGGTTAAAATAACTGCATCAATGCTGTCTGCTTCCATGGTGGCCCGTAATCCCGACAGTCGGCGCTGCATCTCATGGGAGCTGAACGTTCCTTTAACTTTTTGCCCATTAGCTAATTCAATAATATCTGGCATGCTCATAATAAACTCCGTCGTTGATAATGGCGTGATGCCATCATCTGGAAAATGATATCTTGCTACAAACGGAGATTATTAATTTGCCGTCATTAGCCGGCCTTATGCAGCGTATATTCACCGAGAATTTGCGTTCGCTCTGCAATATGACGTGCGGTTTCTTGTGTCAGCCAGTTAATCAACGCCTGAACGCGTGGCCGTTTCTCATTATTACGCGGGCAGGTTAACCACACCTGTCCGTCTTCGACGATATCGGTAAAAGGGCGAATCAGTGCGCCATTGCTCACTTCCATCGCACACAAAGAGTGACGGCTTAAGGCGATTCCTTGGCCGGCGCAGGCGGCCTGGAGTACGAGGTCAGCGCGGGAAAATCCGGTTCCCGCCTCGACATTCAGGTCATAGAGCCCGAGGCGGGCAAAATAGGAGCGCCAATGGGTGCTATAGGCATTTTGCGGCATGGAATCATGCAGTAAGCGCAAACCACAGAGTTCGCTGTAACTGCGCAGATGCCGTGTTTTCAACAAATCCGGGCTGATCACGGGATAGATCACATCGTTGAACAGATGCCGTTGAATTAGATTTTTATCATCAACCCAAAAAGGAGTGATGGCGATATCGACCGCGTCAGATTTAAAATTGGCGGGCGTCATATCGGCATCAATTTCCAGGCTGATAGGGTACTGCTCATAAAACTGATGCAATCGGGGAAGCAGCCATTTGGTGGCAAAGGACGGCATAACCCGAATCTTTATGGTGCCCTCAAGGGTTTCTTCACCGGTTTGGTGCAACGTAGTTTCGAGGATGGCAAAGGCCTGGCGCACTCCGATAAAAAGTTGTTCACCCTGCGGGGTTAAGCGTAGTCCCGCGGGAGTGCGGTGAAAGACCAGATAGCCAAGTTGCTGCTCAAGCGATTGAATTTTTTGGCTTACTGCACTCTGAGTAAGAAAAAGATCCTGCGCGGCACGGGTAAAACTGAGATTGCGCGCTGCGGCATCAAAGTAGCGTAAACCGTCGAGAGACGGCAAACCTGGTTTTCGTTGCATCATCGGTTTCTCTTTTGCTAAATAACCTGTAATAAGCACTATTCATGCCAAAATCACCATTAGCCGTGCTAATAGTTATCAGTTAGAAACCACCGTTTGTCGCCGCTCAGCGAATGAATAAATATTATCATCGTCATTCAAACTCGCGGAGAAACATTGATGAAAAATAAACTGTGGCTATTACTTTCTATGTCTGCCTTACAACTTTCACCATTATTGATATCTACGGCCCAGGCTGATTTACTGGATGATATTAAGCAAAAAAAAGAAATAGTGATTGCCACCGAAGCGCGCTATGCCCCTTTTGAAATGCTTGAAGATGGCAAAATAGTCGGTCTGGGAAAAGATATTCTCACGGAAGTGATGAAAGGATTACCCGGGGTGAAAGTGGTTCAGCTGGATATTCCATTTCAAGGGATTTTGCCCGGCCTGGAAAGCAAACGATTTGACTTTGTGGCAACTTCTTTAACCATCACTCGCGATCGTGAAGCAAAATTTGCTTTTACCGCTCCCTTTTCTGACGCCAGCGTGGCCATTCTGAAACGCAAAGGGGATAGCCGCATTAATAGCGCCAAAGATCTCCAGGGCATGATTGTCGCCAGCCAGGCCGGGGCGCCGCAAATTGCGGTGCTAAAAGAATATGAAGCATCGGTACTTAAACCCACCACCGGTCACGGCGTTAAAGAAATAAAAGCCTTTATTGATTATAACGAAGCCTATGCGGCATTAGCGGCGCACCGTGTTGATGCGGTTGTGCAATCGCTGCCGAACCTCGCGCCGTTGGTAAAGACCCGTGGTGATACGTTTGAAATTGTACGCCCACCGTTTGGCCCGGCCACTTGGTACGCATGGGCCGGAAGAAAGGATGCGGATAGCGCCTCACTGGTCAAATTTATCAGCGACGGCATTGTGCAGTTGAATAAATCGGGAAAACTGGCGCAGCTACAAACGAAGTGGCTGGGTTTTTCTATGGCCGTTCCTGAGCAAGTTCCGACCCCGGCAAACTAATTTGATGGATACTGGAGGGCAATATGTTTGATATTTCAGTGGTGTTTCCCTATTTCCCTCAGCTATTAATTGGCGTGCTCAGTACTCTGGCTGTATCGCTGAGCGCGATTGTCATAGGATTGATCCTCGGTTGGTTAATTTGCCTGGGGTTAAACTCTCCGCGGCGTCTCGTGCGTTGTTTTTGCAAAACCTATGTCAGTTTTTATCGTGGAACGCCGTTACTGGTCCAGTTGATATTAATATTTTATGCTTTGCCAACAGTAGGGATCACGCTTTCACCATTGCTGGCGGCGGTTGTGGCTCTCTCATTAAATACCGCAGCCTTTCAAGGAGAGATTCTTCGGGCTGGCTTTAAAATGTTGCCCAAAGGCCAACTGGAAGCGGCACGAGATTTTGGTTTTTCAGCGGCGCAAACGCTGTTTTATATTCAGATGCCGCAGGTGTTGCGCGCCATGATGCCGGCTTTGATTAATGAAACCATCGATATTATCAAAAACTCGGCATTGGTCTCGGTGGTGGCGGTCCATGAGTTGATGAGAGTGACTCAAACGCTGGCCTCAACCACCTATCGGCCGCTGGAGTTTTATACGGCATGCGGTCTCCTTTATTTTCTGACCTCGTGGGGGCTGAGTATTGTTGGCACCAGGTTAGAGAAAAACCGCTCATCTTCGGCTCAAAGGGTATTAGCACAATGAATGTTGAAATACTTTTTACCTATAAAGATGCCATTGCCGCCGGTATTTTAATGACCCTAAAAATGAGTCTCGGCGGTATCCTGCTGGGGCTGGCGATCGGGCTATGTTTTTTTCTTCTCGAAAGACAAAAACCGGCTTTATTTAATGTGATATATCATGCATGGATTAATGTGTTTCGCGGCACGCCGTTACTGGTGCAGCTCTTTTTAGTCTTTTATGGTGGACCCTATATAGGTATTAATCTCGAGGCGCAACAGGTCGGGGTACTGTGCCTGGGATGTTATGGTTCCGCTTATTTTGCGGAAATATTTCGTGCGGGTCGCAATGCTGTCTCAGGTGGGCAAGTTGAAGCGGCGGCAGACCTGGGGTTAAGTCCATGGCAAATATTTACTTTCATTGTCTGGCCGCAAATGCTCGCGCGCATTATCCAGCCATTGATTGGCCAGAGCGTCATTTTGGTAAAAGAGTCGTCGGTGCTATCCATTATTACGGTCGGTGAACTCACCAATACCGCCATGACCATTGCTAACCAGACCTATGCGATGGTTGAAATCTACGCCTTAATGGCCATTGTCTATTGGGGGATCGCGATCGGTATCTCCCGTCTGGGTAATAAAATAGAGCGCCATTATTCTTATTCTCAATTAAGCCGAGGTTAATACTATGCGTGATTATGCTATTGAGATTAACAACCTCAATAAACATTATGGCGAAAACCATGTTCTACGTGGCATCGATGTCAGCATTTCTCCCGGAGAAGTCATCTGCGTGATTGGTGGCTCAGGGTCGGGTAAATCCACGCTGTTACGCTGTATTAACTTTTTGGAAGATTATAGCTCCGGCAGCATTCTGGTGAATGGCGAGAACGTCGGCTATGAACCTCTCGGCGGGGAAAAACGCCGGCGTTTAAGCGACAAGGAAAACCGTCAGGCTTTACGCGACGTCTGTATGGTCTTTCAGCAGTTTAATCTGTGGCCGCATATGACGGTACTCGATAACGTAGCCACGCCGTTGCGGCGGGTTAAAAAGGTCTCCCGTGAAGCAGCCTACTCCGAAGCGAAAACGCAACTGGCACGGGTTGGTCTGGCAGACAAAGCCGATAGCTGGCCCGCGATGTTATCCGGTGGTCAGCAGCAGCGCGTTGCCATCGCCCGGGCATTGACCATGAAACCCGCCATTATGCTGTTCGATGAACCGACTTCAGCGCTTGATCCGGAGCTGGTCGGGGAGGTGCTAAAGGTCATCCGCAATCTTGCCGATGATGGTATGACCATGATGATTGTGACCCATGAGATGGGGTTTGCCGCTAAAGTCTCCGATCGGGTGCTGTTTCTTGCCGATGGCTGCATTGAAGAGCAGGGAGCACCGGCGCAACTGTTCCATCAGCCGAAAAGCCCGCGGCTGCAGTATTTTTTGTCGTCGTGGAGTGAGCGCCAGTCGGGGGCTAGATTACCTGAAAGGGCATTGAAGGAGTCAGCATGAAGCAAGGGATTACATTTGGCGTACTCGCTGGCGCATGCTGGGGATTCATCTTCCTGCCACCGGTACTGCTACCCGAGATCTCACCACTGCTGTTAACCTGCGGTCGCTTTGCTACCTATGGGATACTGGCGGCAATATTACTTATACCTCAATGGCGCAACATTGCCCGTGTATGGCATCATCGCGATCTGCTGACGCTAATCCGTCTTTCGCTGATGAGCAATGTTTTCTATTTTCTGCTCGTCGCGGTGGCCGTACAGCAGGTCGGTATTGCCGCGACATCGTTAGTGATAGGTTTAATTCCGGTGATGGTTCCGGTGCTTGGTCGCAGGGACCAGCATGCTCCGCCCTTCAGGCAATTATTGCTGCCGATGACGGCTATCATTGCTGGTGTGGTGCTGATTAATCTGCATGCGATACAAACATCATCGCACCAAGTTACAGAAGGAAAACGGCAGATGCTGGGGATCCTTTGTGCCTTCGCTGCATTACTGTGCTGGAGCCGTTACGCTGTCGAGAACTCCCGCTGTCTGAAAAAACTCCCTTACACCAGTAACCAGTGGTCTCTCCTGATAGGCCTGTGTACGGGATGTATTTCGGTACTGCTATGGCTCATCGCCAGTATATTCAGGTTTTCTGCAGTTGACTTGTCGTTACCGGAACACACCCAAACGCTCTTTTGGATAACGAACATGATGTTAGCCGTGGTCTCCTCATGGCTGGGATATCTGGCGTGGAATCTCTGTTCCCGGCGTCTTCCGGTATCACTGACAGGGCAGATGGTGGTTTTTGAAACCCTTTTCGCGCTGCTATATGGTTTTATCTATTCACAGCGCATTCCGGATCTCCAGGAAAGTGCCGCTATTACGCTGTTAATTGGTGGGGTTATGTTTACGTTACATTACCATCAGCACAATCATGGCGGCGACGTGAGTAATACTTCAGAAGTCAATCGGAGTTGATTATGGCTTCACCAGATTCTCGTACATGAATAGACTGGCCCCTGGAATCTTCAGACAGTTGGTATCACTTAAGTTATTGATAGTATTAATACTCATTTTTAGGCTAGTCGCTGGAATCCGGATAATTGGGGTAAGTTTGGATATCGAAAATTATTGTACTATAAGGGCTTCCCCGGCATGTCAACGCCGGTGTTTACGGTTTCTGTCTGCACTACAGTTAAAAATAAAGGGGAGAGTTTGCGGTACTATAAACGGTCATAATGAATCGTTATCGATTCGGACCCTGATGAAAGACGCGCGTGAGGTTCTTGTTCGTTAAGCGGATACGTATATCCTGTACAATAGCCAGATAGGCCTCACGGGGTCTAACCCTTTATCATCAACGAATTGCAGAACAGATGGTTATTTTGTTTCGTGCTTTAGCTGGCTGAGTACAGCCTGACATCATCACCGTAATGCAATGATGCCCAGCACAGCCTTGCGTTTTTGACGGCGATCGCTACAACGGCACGCCAGTATCCTCTGCGCTCGATCAGTGAACAGACCCAACGACTGAATGAATCAGTCCTTTTCTCCGCCCCGATCAGTACCGAGCGGGCACCCTGAACCAGAAGTGTTCTCAGATACGAATCGCCAGCTTTCGTTATCCTGCCAAGATTCGACTTTCCGCAGCTGCTGTACTGCGATGGCGTAAGGCCCAGCCAGGCTGCCAGCTGGCGCCCATTCTTAAAATCATGTGCATTACCGATACTGGCGACCAGCGCACAGGCCGTTGTGGGGCCAACGCCCTTCAATTCCATCAGCCTTTGACTGCGATGATCTGTTTTGGCCATGCGGGACAAAATCCGATCATATTCAGCTATGTTGGCTTCGATGCGAGCAACGTGCTCCAGCAAATCATCAACACATTGCTGAACCTGAAGTGGTAAAGAATCTTTCTGTGCAGAAACCATGTGTCGCAGGGCATCTGTACTTTGTGGCGCGATGACGCCGAATTCAGATATCAATCCTCGTAGGCGATTATACGTTGCTGTTTTCTCTTCAATAAATCCCTGACGGGTGCGATGCAGGCACTGCATCGCCTGCTGGCTTTCATCCTTAACTGGCACAAACCGCATATGCGGTCGGCAGACTGCTTCGCAGATAGCCTGAGCATCAGCTGCATCATTTTTTCCTGATTTACCGGCCATGCGGTAAGGAGATACAAATTTAGCGGCCATCAGACGCGGCTCATGACCATACTGCCGAAACAGTCTTGCCCAGTAATGCGCTCCGGAACAGGCCTCCATTCCGATAACACAGGGCGGTTAAACCAGCAATCAGCCCGGGAAGAGCGGTGCGGGTTACTCTGGATTTAATCAGAACAGCTTTGCCATTCTGGTCAACGCCGTGAACAGCAAACACATTTTTTACAAGATCGATACCGATTGTCGTGATGGTCATAACGAATCCATCCGGGGCTGTGTTTACCCCATGATTGCACAAGAGTTAATCAGGCGCATAATCAGGGGAAGTCCCTTCCATTCGTTAAGGTTGTCTTCTCCTGCCAGCAAAGATGAGCTTCTTCATGCCTTCCGGATTTAATGTTAATATTTTTAATAGGATGCAGGAACTCACGACCGAGGAGCTTGACGCGTCACTACGCACCTAACAGGTATATGGCAAAACCAGTGGGTATCCCCTTGCTGGCCGAACGTGCCACGCGGGAGCTGTAGCTTCGCGTCATGCTCCGGGAGTTTGAGTCACTGACCAAACAGCAGATCCTGCAGCGCCTACAGACGCAGCTCACCACTGGCACCCCATGCAATGAAAGGAATTAGCCATTATGTCAGTGACGGCCACTATTACGAACGTGATGCGGATGGCCGTTATATAGAAGTACCTCGCCCGGCAGGCCTGTAGCTGCCAGAGCTCAGGTAAATTACCGGCTGCGCGCCAGCGCAGCCAGAATAGTGCGTTCAGAAATATTCAGGTAGGTTTCAAGGGTGGCAGCGGCGTTACCCGTTTTCACCCCGCTTTCAGCAACAAAATTATCCCCGCGTTTTTCTCCACATAGGGTGAATGCAGCATCTCTTTATCTGCCAGTTGACCAAAGGCCAGGCGTAATTCGGCTGAAATATGCTGGTAAAGCCGCATCAGACGCTCACTGTCTGAAAGTGCGACAATGGCTGCATGGAATTGCATATTCGCGGTGCCAACCTCCCCCAGTTTCCTCCGCAAAGCGCGACGCGCCTCGTTAACAGCACGCTCCATCATGGTAATCGCCAGGGTGGTATGGGTAAGCATTACGCAATGCATCACATTTCAATCAACCGCCGGATGCGGTAAATATCTATGATATCGGCATCTGTGGGTACCGCCACACACACGCCCCGGTTTGGCTGGTAACGCAACAGCCCTTCCTGGGTAAGCAAACGAAAAACTTCACGCAACGTGTTACGGGAAATATCCAACTGGCTGGTTAATTCCCTTTCCGAGAGGCGGGCACCAGGCAGTAACTCTCCAGCAATAATTTTCTGACGTAATGCCTGAGCAATCATTTCACTCAGTACAGGCTCTGCAGGTTCTCTCATCTGCCTCTCACTAACGGGGGACAAGCGGCAATATTCCCATAATCCAGAAGAAGCAGCAACTTATCCTCACCCCTTCCCGGCATTATTGCTGGCATAGCCGCGAAGAACGCACCAGACCGGTGCATGCAGTGCGTCATTGCTGTGCACAGTTGTTTTTGCGTGTTATCTCACTCTTTTAAAACCATGCATTAACAAATATTTTACATTCGTATTTTTTCCACTACGATCAATATTGTTCATCAATTTATCCATAATTGATGAACAATGAAATAACTTTAACCCAATAATGGAATGGTTTTTGCTTAACAACATGACATCCCCCCGACTGGAGTGCATGCAATGGCAGTTGATAACATCAATCAGCATAAAAGCTTTGTTCAAAACCGGCGTTCATCTCTTCTCGCCGCCATTTTTCTGATGGCGACTTCCGCCATTGGCCCGGGTTTTATTACTCAAACCGCCACCTTCACCGCCACCCTGGGTGTCGCATTCGCGTTCGGTATTCTGGCTTCTATCCTGATTGACTTTGTCGTACAGCAAAATATCTGGCGCGTGGTAACCCTGACACAAATGAATGCAGCAGAGGTAGCAAACCGGGCAATCCCGGGCAGTGGCTACCTGTTGGCTGTGTTGGTTATCTTTGGCGGACTGGTGTTCAACATTGGCAACATCGCGGGCGCCGGTTTAGGGCTGAATGCCTTGTTTGGCTTGAGCCCTAAACTGGGTGGGCTTATCAGCGCAGCTATTGCGATTTATATTTTTGCTTCACGCCGTGCTGGTGTAGCGCTTGACCGCATGCTTATTGCGCTGGGGGTTGTCATGATAGTGCTGACACTCTACGTGGCACTGGTTTCACACCCACCATTGGGCATGGCACTACGTGAAACCGTGTTCCCCAGCAATATTAACTTTGCGGCAATCACCACTATTGTTG
>OKVS01000608.1_pt1 | contig 10368 bp, 8 predicted proteins | sample 1606911 | NCBI WGS metagenome assembly OKVS01 (sample SAMN03281016, study PRJEB24777) | human gut metagenome | isolation source: fecal sample PR161 from 1 month old female Malay infant, caesarean... | reverse complement strand
GCTGTTCAGCAGCGCTTTCGCGCGGATGCAGAACGGGCAGGTCGCTTTGGTGTAGATCTCAATATTGGCCATGACTTCACTCCTGTTGTTACCCTGAGGGTTTTACGCCGCAGCCTGTGTTCTCTTCACGTCAGGCGTGAAGAGAAAACGCGGCGGCATCACCACGCGAGGTAAGTTATTTGCCGCGTACCAGAGGGAGGTTTTCGCCGCTCCAGCCAGCAATGCCCTCTTTCAGTACAAAGACTTTTTCAAACCCGGCTTTGTTCAGCGCGCTGGCGGGCTCTTGCGCCTGCATGCCGGAACCGTCTACCACAATAATGGGTTGCGATTTGTGTTTTTCCAACTCGCCGACGTTATTGGCTTTGATATCGCTGGGCAGCAGGTTAATAGCGCCGGCAATATGGCCTTTACGGAAATCGTCACGCTGACGCAGGTCGACCACCACCGCATCTTCTTTATTGATAAGACGCGTCGCTTCACCACGGGTGATGACTTTAACTTTCGACATCAGCCCCTTGAAGGTGGTGAACAATACCGCACCCAGCAGCGCGATCCACGCGATGCTCAGGACCGGGTGACGGCCGATGAATTGCATAATTTCTTGCATGGGGGGTTACAACTCCCGACTAAGTGAGAAAAAAACCAGGAAAGGAGTATACCTGTGCCTTGCGGCAATTACAGCCAGTGAGCGCGATGTAATGTATTTTCTGCGGGCGGTGGCGAAAAAAAGCCGCTCTCGCTGACCCGGCGCGGCCCGGCCGCTCCCTTTCTTTGATCTTTCACGGGGATTTAAACGATTCAGCTGTAGTAAAATTACGCAAAATTTCTGTCTTTGAGCATGAGGTTGTCGCAATGTCGGTTTCTAAAAAACCTATGGTACTGGTGATTCTGGATGGCTACGGCTATCGCGAAGACCAACAGGATAACGCCATTTATAGCGCTAAAACGCCGGTAATGGACGCGCTGTGGGCCAAACGTCCACATACCCTGATCGATGCATCCGGCCTCGAAGTCGGCCTGCCGGACCGTCAGATGGGGAACTCCGAAGTAGGCCACGTCAACCTGGGCGCCGGTCGTATCGTCTATCAGGACCTGACCCGTCTCGATGTGGAAATTAAAGAACGCACCTTCTTCGCCAACCCGGTACTGACCGCCGCGGTCGATAAAGCGGTTGCCGCCGGCAAAGCAGTACATATCATGGGCCTGATGTCGCCAGGCGGCGTCCACAGCCACGAAGATCACATCATGGCGATGGTGGAGCTGGCGGCAGAGCGCGGCGCTGAGAAGATCTACCTGCACGCCTTCCTCGATGGCCGTGATACGCCGCCGCGCAGTGCGGAAAAAACGCTGGCGACATTCGAAGCCAAATTTGCCGCGCTGGGCAAAGGTCGCATCGCGTCGCTCATCGGCCGCTATTACGCCATGGACCGCGACAACCGCTGGGATCGCGTGGAACAAGCTTATGATCTGCTGACCCTGGCCAAAGGCGAATTCCAGGCCGATACCGCCGTCGCGGGTCTGCAGGCCGCCTACGCCCGTGACGAAAACGACGAATTCGTGAAAGCCACCGTTATCCGCGCCGCCGGCCAGGCCGATGCCGCGATGGAAGACGGCGACGCGCTGATCTTCATGAACTTCCGTGCCGACCGCGCGCGTGAAATCACCCGCGCCTTCGTCAACGCCGACTTCGACGGCTTTGCGCGTAAGAAAGTGGTTAATCTCGATTTCGTGATGCTCACCGAATACGCCGCCGACATCAAAGTCGCCTGCGCCTATCCGCCCGCCTCGCTGGCCAATACCTTCGGCGAGTGGATGGCGAAGCACGATAAAACCCAGCTGCGCATCTCCGAAACTGAAAAATACGCTCACGTCACCTTCTTCTTCAACGGCGGCGTAGAAGAGCCGTTTAAAGGCGAAGAGCGGATCCTGATTAACTCGCCGAAAGTGGCGACCTACGATCTGCAGCCGGAAATGAGCTCCGCCGAGCTGACCGAGAAACTGGTCGCCGCCATCAAAGGCGGAAAATACGACACCATCATCTGTAACTACCCGAACGGCGATATGGTTGGCCATACCGGGGTGATGGAAGCAGCCGTAAAAGCGGTTGAAGCGCTGGATCGCTGCATCGACCAGGTGGCTCAGGCGGTGGAATCCGTTGGCGGCCAGCTGCTGATCACCGCCGACCACGGCAACGCCGAGCAGATGCGCGACCCGGCCACCGGCCAGGCGCACACCGCCCATACCAATCTGCCGGTTCCGCTGATCTACGTCGGTAATAAAGCGGTCAAAGCGGTCAACGGCGGCAAACTTTCCGACATCGCCCCGACCATGCTGTCGCTGATGGGAATGGAAATCCCGCAAGAGATGACTGGCAAGCCGCTGTTCATCGTGGAATAATCCTTCCCCATGAGGGGAAAGGCGATGTATTCAACTACATGGATCGCAGCGGCAGTTCGATCCGTCCTTTACGCCAGCGCGCTCAGCGCTGGCGTATTGCTGTGCGCGTCATCTGCGCATGCCGACGATCGCGATCAGCTAAAGTCCATCCAGGCCGACATCGCCGCCAGGCAGCGGGCGATTAAGCAACAGCAGCAGCAGCGCGCAAGCCTGCTCGCCCAGCTCAAAGCGCAGGAAGAGGCGATCGCCGCCGCGGCCCGCAAACTGCGCGAAACCCAGGATAGCCTGAACCAGCTCAATAAGCAGATTGACGAGATGAACGCCGCTCTCGCGAAGCTGGAGCGCCAGCGCGCGTCTCAGGAGCGGAACCTCGCCGCGCAGCTCGATGCCGCTTTCCGCCAGGGGCCGCATACCGGCATCCAGATGGTGCTCAGCGGTGAAGAGGGCCAGCGCAATCAGCGGATGCAGGTCTATTTCAGCTATTTCAACCAGGCCCGCCAGGAGACTATCGCGGAGTTGAAGAAAACGCGCGAAGAGATGGCGGTGCAAAAGTCGATGCTCGAAGAAAAACAGAGCCAGCAGCAAACGCTGGTCTACGAGCAAAAGGCCCAGCAGGCGAAGCTGGAGCAGGCGCGTAACGAACGGAAAAAGACCCTTTCCGGCCTGGAGTCTTCCATTCAGCAGGGTCAGCAACAATTAAGTGAATTACGGGCTAACGAATCGCGCCTACGCGGTCGTATCGCCCAGGCGGAGGCTGCCGCCAAAGCCCGCGCCGATCGGGAAGCACGCGACGCGCAGGCGGTGCGCGACCGCCAGCAGGAAGCATCGCGCAAAGGCACTACCTATAAACCAACGGAAAGTGAGCGTTCGCTGATGTCACGCACCGGCGGGCTGGGCTCGCCGCGCGGTCAGGCGTTCTGGCCGGTTCGCGGTCCGCTCCTTCATCGATATGGCGAACAGCTGCAAGGTGAACTACGTTGGAAAGGGATGGTTATCGCCGCGTCTGAAGGCACCGAAGTCAGAGCCATTGCCGATGGTCGGGTCATTCTGGCCGACTGGCTGCAGGGCTATGGTCTGGTGGTGGTGGTCGAACATGGCAAAGGCGACATGAGCCTGTATGGCTATAACCAAAGCGCGCTGGTCAGCGTTGGTACCCAGGTGCGTGCCGGCCAGCCTATCGCGCTCGTAGGCAGCAGCGGCGGTCAGGGCCGTCCGTCGCTCTATTTCGAAATTCGCCGCCAGGGTCAGGCGGTCAATCCACAGCCGTGGTTGGGAAGATAAGTTTTGCTTCAATTTCGCGCAATTGCTCTTGCCGTAGCCGGTTCGCTGGCTCTGGCGGCGCCAGCGTTCGCTGGCAAACTCTCCATCGTTATTGACGATTTTGGCTACCGCCCGCAGACCGAGAATCAGGTGCTGGCGCTGCCGGCAACTATCTCCGTCGCCGTGCTGCCGAACGCGCCGCACGCCCGGGAAATGGCCACTAAAGCGCATAATCAGGGCCATGAAGTGCTCATCCACCTGCCAATGGCGCCGCTCAGCAAACAGCCGCTGGAAAAAGACACCCTGCGTCCCGAAATGAGCAGCGAGGAGATCGAGCGCATTATTCGCGAGGCTTACGGCAAAGTCCCTTACGCCGTCGGGCTGAATAACCATATGGGCAGCGCGATGACCTCCAACCTGTTTGGCATGCAGAAGGTGATGCAGGCCCTGGAGCGCTACAATCTCTATTTTCTCGACAGCGTCACCATCGGCAACACCCAGGCCATGCGCGCCGCGCAGGGTACCGGCGTGAAGGTGATTAAGCGCAAAGTGTTTCTCGACGATACGCAGAATGAAGCCGATATCCGCAACCAGTTCAATCGCGCCATCGCCCTGGCGCGGCGCAACGGTTCGGCGATAGCCATTGGCCATCCGCATCCGACGACGGTGCGGGTGCTGCAGCAGATGGTCTATAACCTGCCGCCGGATATCACGCTGGTGCGCCCGAGCAGCCTGCTGAACGAGCCGCAGGTCGACAACTCGACGCCAAACTACGCCCAGCCGCCTGCGCAACAAACGCAGCAGAAGCCGCGTAATCCGTTCCATGGCGTGAAGTCTTGCAAACCGAAGCGCCCGCTGGAGCCTGTGAACGCCAGCCGCTTCTTCACTATCCTCAGCGATAGCATCAGCCAGAGCGCGCTGATCCAGTACTATCGCCTCAAATGGCAGGGCTGGGACAACCCCGGCAACTAGACCACTCAGGGGTCCGTTCGCTTTTGCGCGACGGGCGCCTGGTTATCTTCGTGGGCGTACCACGCCTTAAAATATTTCAGAAAGCTGTAAAACGTCGCGTACAGGCCGGTCACCACGCCGACCTTGCCATAGCGCCACGCCCCGCTAAACAGATACCACTTAAAGAAAGCGCCAATGGCGCTGACGATCCCCCGCGTCAGCGAAGGTTTGATCTGCTGGTACTTCACCAGCCGGGTGGTATAGCTGTTCAGCTTATTAAACACTTCATGCAGCGAATAAAAGGTATCGTGGCGAACGAAGCCCGGCAGCCTGACGGAGCTCGCGTGTCCGACCACCTGGTCATCCACCGGCCGATCGTTAAACCGCGCCTGCTGGCGGTTAAAGAGGCGCACCGGATAATCCGGTGAGGAAATGGGGTAGATCGTCCGTACCTGTTTGCCTAGCACAAACCAGTAGCGCGGCAGACGCCAGGCGCAGGTCGGGTCAGGCTCCTCCCCCGCTTTTAGCGCCTGAATGGCCGTCACCACGTCATTATCAAGAATTTCGTCGCTGTCCATGCACAGCACCCAGTCATGGCTGGCCAGCCCGATGGCATAGTTCATCTGCGCGCCGTGGGCTTTATAGGCATGGTGATGGACGGTGAGACCAAACTGCTGGCAAATAGCGACGGTTTCGTCGGTACTGCCGGAGTCGACGACGATACATTCATCGGCCACCTTCAGCAGAGGCGGCAGCACCTCCATCAGCAGGCGCGCAGAGTTACAGGTCAGTAAGCATACGGAGAGTTTAAGCATGATAGTTACAAAGTTAAACTGCGACTAAACACACTGTATAAGCGAATAACCGTAAAATCGATGTAGAAATTGTGCGCTTAATATTAAGCAGGCTAAAAATGTTATCCAAATCTAAATTAAGGCGCCCGCAGGCGCCTTTTTTGCTGATTTTTACGCCAGCATGGGGGATTAGTCCCAGCTCAAAACCACTTTACCGGACTGGCCGGAGCGCATCGCGTCAAAACCTTTCTGGAAGTCATCAATGCCGAAGCGGTGGGTGATGATCGGTGAGAGATCCAGACCAGACTGGATCAGCGCCGCCATCTTGTACCAGGTTTCGAACATTTCGCGACCATAGATACCTTTGATAAACAGCCCTTTGAAGATGACCTTGGTCCAGTCGATGGACATATCCGACGGCGGGATACCCAGCATCGCGATACGGCCGCCGTGGTTCATGGTATCCAGCATGCTGCGAAACGCCGGCGGCGCGCCGGACATCTCCAGACCCACATCGAAACCTTCGGTCATCCCCAGCTCGGCCATCACGTCATTAAGGTTCTCTTTGGCCACGTTCACCGCGCGGGTAACGCCCATTTTGCGCGCCAGCTCAAGACGGTACTCGTTGACGTCGGTGATCACCACGTTACGCGCGCCGACGTGTTTCGCTACCGCCGCCGCCATCACGCCGATCGGACCGGCGCCGGAAACCAGCACGTCTTCCCCGACCAGATCGAAGGAGAGCGCGGTGTGCACCGCGTTGCCGAACGGGTCGAAGATAGACGCCAGGTCATCAGAGATATTGTCGGGGATTTTAAAGGCGTTAAAGGCCGGGATCACCAGATACTCAGCAAAGCAGCCCGGGCGGTTGACGCCCACGCCGATGGTGTTGCGGCACAGATGGGTGCGGCCCGCGCGGCAGTTACGGCAGTGGCCGCAGGTGATATGCCCTTCGCCGGAGACGCGGTCGCCAATCTTAAAGCCGCGCACTTCCTGACCAATCCCCACCACTTCGCCGACATATTCGTGACCGACCACCATCGGCACCGGAATGGTCTTCTGCGACCACTCATCCCAGTTGTAGATGTGCACGTCGGTCCCGCAAATGGCGGTCTTGCGGATTTTAATCAGCAGATCGTTATGGCCGACTTCCGGTTCCGGTACGTCGGTCATCCAGATGCCTTCTTCCGCTTTCAGTTTGGATAACGCTTTCATCTCATACCCTTATTAGGCGATGACGCCCAGTTGTTTGCCGATGCGGGTAAAGGCTTCCACCGCACGCTCAATTTGTTCAGGGGTATGCGCCGCCGACATCTGGGTGCGAATACGCGCCTGGCCTTTCGGTACCACCGGATAGAAGAAGCCGGTGACATAGATCCCTTCTTTCTGCAGCTCGCGGGCAAAGTTCTGCGCCACCACCGCCTCGCCCAGCATCACCGGAATGATGGCGTGGTCGGCGCCGGCCAGCGTGAAGCCTGCCGCGGTCATTTTTTTCGCGGAACAGACGCGCGTTAGCCCACAGGCGATCGCGCAGGTCTGCCCCCTCTTCAACCATCTCCAGCACTTTGATGGAGGCGGCCACGATGGCCGGCGCCAGAGAGTTGGAGAACAGATACGGACGGGAGCGCTGGCGCAGCCACTCAACCACCTCTTTGCGCGCGGCGGTGTAGCCGCCGGAGGCGCCGCCCAGCGCTTTACCCAGCGTGCCGGTGATGATATCGACGCGCCCCATCACATCGCAGTATTCGTGGGAGCCGCGGCCGTTTTCGCCGACGAAGCCGACGGCGTGGGAGTCATCGACCATCACCAGCGCATCGTATTTATCCGCCAGGTCGCAAACGCCTTGCAGGTTGGCGATCACGCCATCCATCGAGAACACGCCGTCGGTGGCGATCAGCACGTGACGCGCGCCGGCCTCGCGAGCTTCTTTCAGACGCGCCTCCAGCTCTTGCATATCGTTGTTGGCATAGCGGAAGCGCTTCGCTTTACACAGACGCACGCCGTCGATGATCGAGGCATGGTTCAGGGCGTCGGAGATAATGGCGTCTTCCGGGCCGAGCAGCGTTTCAAACAGGCCGCCGTTGGCGTCGAAGCAGGAAGAGTAGAGGATCGCGTCTTCCATACCGAGGAAATCGGCCAGCTTCTTCTCCAGCTGCTTATGCGTATCCTGGGTGCCGCAGATGAAGCGTACCGAGGCCATCCCGAAACCGTGGCTGTCCATGCCGGATTTCGCCGCGGCAATCAGTTCCGGGTGGTTCGCCAGACCCAGATAGTTATTGGCGCAGAAGTTAATCACGTGGCTGTCGCCGACGGTAATGTCCGCCTGCTGCGCCGAGGTGATGATGCGCTCTTCTTTGAACAACCCTTCGGCCCGAGCGGTCTCCAGATTGCTAGTTAACTGTTTGTAGAAATCACCACGCATTGCAACTCTCCAGATTCGGCAAAATTTGGCACATATTACCCAAAGCTATACGCTGATACGAGATGATGCAGGCCTGAATGAATTATTTGCAGCATAAATCACGTCAGCCCAGCACCTTATTCTGCGAATGGCTGTAGGCTTGCTCATGTGGTGATATGATAAGAGCATTCATGTCCGGATTGTCTCCGGGCTCTCAACTTCAAAGGTACAGTTATGATCATCGTTACCGGCGGCGCAGGCTTTATCGGCAGCAACATCGTTAAAGCGCTGAATGACAAAGGCATCACCGACATTCTGGTTGTCGACAATCTGAAAGACGGCACCAAGTTTGTAAACCTGGTTGACCTGAACATCGCTGACTACATGGATAAAGAAGACTTTCTGATCCAGATTATGGCGGGTGAAGAGTTCGGTGAAATCGAAGCAATCTTCCACGAAGGCGCGTGCTCTTCCACTACCGAGTGGGATGGCAAGTACATGATGGACAACAACTATCAGTACTCCAAAGAGCTGCTGCACTACTGCCTGGAGCGCGAAATCCCGTTCCTGTACGCCTCCTCCGCGGCCACCTATGGCGGACGCACCAGCGACTTCATCGAGTCCCGCGAGTACGAACAGCCGCTGAACGTTTACGGCTACTCCAAATTCCTGTTCGACGAATACGTCCGCCAGATCCTGCCGGAAGCCAATTCGCAGATCGTCGGCTTCCGCTACTTCAACGTCTACGGGCCGCGCGAAGGCCACAAAGGCAGCATGGCGAGCGTCGCTTTCCACCTCAATACCCAGCTGAATAATGGCGAAAGCCCGAAACTGTTCGAAGGCAGCGACGGCTTCAAGCGCGACTTCGTCTACGTGGGCGACGTGGCTGACGTCAACCTGTGGTTCTGGGAAAACGGCGTTTCCGGCATCTTTAACCTCGGCACCGGCCGTGCGGAATCCTTCCAGGCCGTCGCCGATGCGACCCTGGCGTACCATAAGAAAGGCAGCATCGAGTACATCCCGTTCCCGGACAAACTGAAAGGCCGCTACCAGGCGTTCACACAGGCGGATCTGACTAACCTGCGCAAAGCGGGCTATGACAAACCGTTCAAAACCGTTGCCGAAGGCGTAACGGAATATATGGCCTGGCTAAACCGCGACGCGTAAGAAACAAGCATGAAAATATTGGTGGTAGGCCCGTCTTGGGTGGGCGACATGATGATGTCGCAAAGTCTTTATCGTACGCTCAGGGCGCGCTATCCCCAGGCGATTATCGACGTGATGGCGCCAGCCTGGTGCCGTCCGTTGCTTTCGCGCATGCCGGAAGTGAACGAAGCGATCCCGATGCCGCTGGGTCACGGCGCGCTGGCTATCGGCGAACGCCGTAAGCTCGGCCACAGCCTGCGCGAACGTCGCTACGATCGCGCTTACGTGCTGCCGAACTCGTTTAAATCGGCATTAGTCCCTTTCTTTGCCAATATCCCGCTGCGCACCGGCTGGCGCGGCGAGATGCGCTACGGCCTGCTCAACGACGCCCGGGTGCTGGACAAAGACGCCTGGCCGCTGATGGTGGAACGCTACGTGGCGCTGGCCTACGACAACGGCGTGATGCGCTGCGCCAAAGATCTGCCGCAGCCGCTGCTGTGGCCGCAGCTGCAGGTCAACGAAGGGGAAAAGTCGCAGGCCTGCAGCGCCTTTAACCTGTCCAACGATCGGCCGATCGTCGGCTTCTGCCCCGGCGCGGAGTTCGGCCCGGCCAAACGCTGGCCGCACTATCACTATGCTGCGCTGGCGAAAAAGCTTATCGACGATGGCTATCAGATTGCGCTTTTCGGCTCGGCGAAAGATAACGAGGCCGGCAAAGAGATCATCGCCTCCCTCAGCAGCGAGCAGCAGGCCTGGTGCCGTAATCTGGCGGGTGAAACCCAGCTGGAGCAGGCGGTCATTCTGATCGCCGCCTGTAAAGCTGTAGTGACTAACGATTCGGGGCTGATGCACGTCGCCGCGGCGCTGGACCGCCCGCTGGTGGCGCTGTATGGCCCGAGCAGTCCGGACTTTACCCCGCCGCTGTCGCATAAAGCGCGGGTTATCCGTCTGATTACCGGCTACCACAAGGTGCGCAAAGGCGATGCCGCCGAAGGCTATCATCAGAGCCTGATCGACATCACCCCAGAACGCGTCCTGCAAGAGCTAAACGAACTGTTAGCGGAAAAAATCCGAGCACGAGGAAGCGTAACGGATGCGGGTATTGATCGTTAAAACCCTCCTCCATGGGCGACGTGCTGCACACGCTGCCCGCGCTAACCGACGCCGCGCAGGCTATCCCCAGGCATCGCTTCGACTGGGTGGTTGAAGAAGGTTTCGCGCAGATCCCCTCCTGGCATGAAGCGTCGAGCGGGTGATCCCGGTGGCAATCCGCCGCTAGGCGCAAAGCCTGGTTCTCCGCGCCGATCAAAGCCGAGCGTCAAGCTTCGCGAGGCGTTCAGGCGGTAAAGTATGACGCCATCATCGATGCCCAGGGGTCTGGTAAAAAATGCGCCGACGCTGGTTACTCGCCTGGCGCAC
>OKVS01000605.1_pt1 | contig 10429 bp, 13 predicted proteins | sample 1606911 | NCBI WGS metagenome assembly OKVS01 (sample SAMN03281016, study PRJEB24777) | human gut metagenome | isolation source: fecal sample PR161 from 1 month old female Malay infant, caesarean... | reverse complement strand
GGTAGGCTCCAGTTGATTGCGTTGCAACGCAGAGCTAATGGTGATAGCGATTTTTGCTTCCGGTTTTCTCTTGCTCAACGTGTAGATGATCGTCCCAGATGTCCGAGAATTTCATACGGGATATATCACCTAGTCGCTGTCCTGTTACTATGGCTAAAAGCATGGCGTTCCCATGTATTTGTGATTTTCATCGGCTATATCAAAAATCTTTTGCCATTCCTCAAGAGTGAGGCGCTGGCGAGTGATCTTTCTACGAGGTTGTTTAGTTGCTAGTGCAGGGTTATAACCAGGAGGTACTTCTCCCGCATGCTGAGCTTCTTTAAAAACATCTATTAGGACAGAGCGAATGACCTGAGCCATTCTGGGTTGTCCCTCCGCTAAATATTCATCAAGAATTTGCGCAACATCTCGAACATTGACAGCGGATATTAATTTCATTCCTACCCGTTCCTTAAGCAGAGATACTGGTTTTGCTTTTTGTTTGATAGTGTTTTCTTTAATATCTCCGGACTTCAATCTTTCCTGCTGAATCTTCCAGTAACGTTCAAGCCAGGTGTTAGTTGATATTGATTTTCCTGAGCTGGTGGAAATTCTGTCAGTGATTGCCATTATCTGGCGGGTTTGTTGTTCCGCCAGTCTTTTATTTGCTTCAATAGCTATTGCCGTGGCCTCTGCTTCGTCTGTTCCTAGACTATGAAACTTACCAGTTATCGGGTGCTTATAACGCCAGTATACTTTATTAACCTTTCTGCTGAAGAGCGGGTATAAATTTGGAATAGATATATTATTTTTACGTGGTCTGGCAGCCATCGTTCAAAATCCTCTGCAAAAGAACAGGGTCGCTTTTCTTTACTACAGGAGTGGTCAATGTACCGACCAACTCAGCATCCTCCCTGACGCGCCAGAATCGACCTTCTTTTTTGGCTGGGGGAGAAAACATATTCTGTTTAGCATAATTCCTGAGAGTGGAAACACTTGGAGGATTGCTTCTGTATTTCTCGTTTGCCCACTCTTCAAGGGTTAACATCTGGAGCATATGTTTTACCTCATCATGGCCCATTGCTGGGCCAGTATCTGAAAATACAAAATCAGTTTTGCATCAATTTTTGCAGCACCTGATTGCCGGCAATTATTCGCTGCCAGATCGCTGATACATAGCGGGCCTGATGAATAGCATCAGCGAGGGCATTGTGACGAGACCCTTCAAACGGGATCGTTGTTTTGGGGTCGAAGCTAATGGCTTGGCCGAGCTCTACCATTGTTCGTACGTCCCGATCGTTCCAGTATTCCCACGGATAATCTTCAGCAATGCAATCGTAAGAAGAACGCAGAATAGAGTTGTCGAATGACGCACCGTTACCCCATACCTGCGCCTTTTTGCTCCCACCAGCGACATTATCAGAAACAAATTCTCTGAACTGGAGTAATGCATCCTGCAACGGGATAGCATCATCATTTACGATCGCAGAGCGTGCTTCGGAGGACTGCTTAAGCCACCAGATAACAGTAGATGGATCGATTACGGCGCCCCAGTTCACAGAGGATTCAAGGCATACGACTTTATAGAAACTTTCTCCAATAGAGCCGGTTGCCGGGTCAAAAACAACCGCACCAATAGCGACGATAGGGGCGTTATGTTTTTTACCCATGGTTTCCAGATCAACCATAACGTGAACATAATCAATTGGCTGATCTTCCTCCTTATTATGATGACCGGATTCAATATCTACAGAATCCGTTTGATGAACAACTTCATCTGTTTTTTCTTTTTGGTTAACCTTGCCCGTAACGTCAACAAGACCTTCAATGGAAAATACTCCGTCCCCAATTTTTGAAACTTCAGGCTGCCTGGTCTTGGTAAGGTCTTCGGTTACCCACTTCGGATCCGTAGGGTCGCTAACCCCTTCAACATATTCGCCGCGCTCGAAGGCCAGAACCTGATTAGCGTCTGGACGTTGCTTTTGAGCCTCTTTTACCAGCTCGGTACCAACTGCTTTAAAGTCGGAGGAGAGTGCTTCCAGGTTTGCGCTGCTATCCTCTCCGGCGATTGCTTGGTTTATTGCATCCAGAGTGACTGAAGCTGATGGAATATGCCCCGCCTTGGCAAGCGTTTCAGCGCTCGGGGTATCATGCTTATGTTCAGTCAGATTCGCGTTGATGTAGCCACGCAACCGATCTGGAAAAGGAGTTATTCCACTGGATGCTTCCCTGATCAGTGCAAAAATCGCTGCACGGGAATAATCAAGGATGTCTGGTGTGCTCCGTAATGCTGCAGACCATTCTTTAAATGGACTTTCTTTCTTCTGTACTATTTCCTTCGCGCGGCGGTGGACTGATGCCGGAAAATTATAGATATCAAAATCCATAGGCATCGTCGCAAGAGCGATCTCTATATCCAGAGTATCCAGCGAATGCTGATAATCCGGATTGCGGTCAGTTTTGTTACCGCCACCAGCATTGGCGCCGGCATCGGTTTTGTTTATTGAGGTGATATAGTTTCCAGCAGCCCATTCCTTTGTAAGGATCCCGCGGTCAATGTGCGACGTTTCAAGCCACAATTTGGCGAACTGAATTTGCTTGCCGAGCTCATGGCGTTTCCCCACAGGAAATACGCTCTTAAATGCACTGGTAAATTTCCACAGGCCAGGCATATCATATTTTTTAAGCTCCGGAATATTTTCTGCCGTCAGCAGCAGATTCTGCACACCGTGATTATCCGTATCCATTTCCATCGCTGAAAGGCGGTTACGATGAGGAATGCTAATGTGATACACGTGACGCTCGTCGGCCATATACTGGGCAAGCAGCTGCGTGCGGAATGACATTTCCGCCAGGTTGAAGAGTGCTTCTTCATTGTTCGAATAGTCCTCTTCATCGCTATTTGCAGGAGAGATATCGTTTTCTGGTTTACTGGAGGGCTGTGGTTCAGCAGCCGCTGGCGCAACGATTTTTTGCCATGTCAGCCCGTCTTCACCACCAAGCTCGTAGCGATCGCACCAGGTGTCATCCAGTACACCTTCTTCCGGTAAGTCATCAACGATGAGCCAGTTGGTGCGGATCGGCAGCTGATGGCTGGCGCCGCGGCCAACGTTAATTTCAGCGTCTTCCAGGATGTCCAGGATTTTGCGCTCGGCGCGAGAATCGGATTTAGCAGAGAACCAGCAGAAGAGACTTTTCGCTTCGTTTGCTTTTGCCTTCGCTTTAATGAGATACGGGTAGTTGTTCATTGCGTTTGGGCTCCTTTGGATTGTAAGATACCCGGCAGCTGATGGCAGCCGCCCTGGTGGTGGTCATTGGTCAAAACTCGATTCCGGAAAGCTTTGGTCGGCTGACCGGGTACTTAACCCGCCTTGCGCGGGTTTTGTGCTTTATGGGGCTGGCGAATCGCCCCGCAGCAGCTGTGATACGCGAACGTCGTCAAGCGCTCGCAGGATAGGCTCAAAAGTTTTATGGGCTGGCAGTTTAGATACCGCAGTGATCACTTCTGTAACGGTGATGTCATCGCCGCGGGGGCTATAACCACCACCTGGGCCACGCTGTGAAATTACCAGGTTACCCGCCCGCAGCTTTTTGAAGATCTGCTCAAGGTATGAAGTAGACAGCTTTGACTCTTTACTGATGGCCGTCAGTGAAACGGGCGAGCCGTCATAGAGCTTATTCAAAGTGGCGGCGGCCTGGACAGATGCCAGAACGCGTTTCATTCCAAATTCCATAATCACTTCTCCGGCCGTAACGGCCATTGGTCAAAACTCGATTCAAAAACTCACTGCAGGCTGTTGGTCGTCAGCCATTTTTTGTGCATTTCGGTAGGGGAGGCACTGGCCCTGTACTTTTTGTTCATCGGCGTTGCTGTTGCAACTGGCCTCTGATGGATAAACACCGATCAGAACATCAGAGCATTCACCAGTGAGAGCACATACGCTGATGACAAGGGCAAACAGGGTATTCATGCCTCAGCCTCAGGGTTTCCTTTCTGCGCAAGTAAGTAACACAGCTGGCGTAGTCTCACCTCGAACCAGTTCAGGCGGGTCGCCTGGTTCCCGGTAGGTACTCGGGCAAAATCCTTCATAGTTATCTCCAGTTAACTCAGTATTAGGATGTGGTTTTGCAATGCGGCGCCGGGTGCCTCCCGGTGACGGCAGCCAGTTAACAACTACCGCCGACAACTTTTTCCCCACAACGTGTGAATAACCGCCATGTTTACTTTTTTAACTGTGTCGCGTGCGCATAGCCGCATTCACCGCATTGCAAACCCTGATTTTTTATTTTCATTACTTCGACGCGCTTCGTCGGTGGTGTCGTGACGCTGATCTTCACGATTGAGCTTTTTCACTCTGCAATTCACCACCACGAAGCGCGCAGTTTTTCCATTACATTTCAGAAGAGGCGCAGTCTGCCGGCTTACCTGAAAGTGCCGCGGTAAACTCGCTGAAACTCAGTACCTCTTCACCTTCAGAGAGGTTTTCAAAATAGTCTTCGTATGCTTTATCCATACTTATTTCCTTCCCTTAAGGCCGGGCAGCCGAACGTTGAACCTGCTGCGATTGATATTGCTGTCATCTCATCCGGTGTTTCGTATGCCGCCGGCAGCTACTACGTGGGCTTCCTGCCTCGATGACTTGCTGCGATGGAATGATTAAAGCATTGGTTTATGTTTGATGTCAACATTGGATTTATACAGATGCAAACTTTTGCTTTAATCGAGACAGGGGAGCTGTTGGAGTGATTGAGGCTGCGCGGCAGGCGAAAAAAAAACCGGCATTTGCCGGTTTCATGGGGTGAGATCAGAGATGTTAGTTAGTGTCGCTAGCCTTAAATCGACCACGGAGATATTTCTCAACATAATCATCGATTTCTTTTAGGCGGACTTCAAACGTATCGATCATTCTCTCTTGTTCAGCCTCAGGTAACTGCCTAAACAGACGTAACATTTTGCTCTCATTTGGCTTGAGGCCTGAATCTTCAGATACTTTCTCTCCAAGCAACCAAGTTACAGACACATTGGCAGCTTCCGCGAGGGCAATTGCGGACTTTTTACTGATTACTCCTTTCTTAAACCACCCATTCACCGCTTGAGGTGTAACTCCAGCAATGCGAGCCATATCCGCCTTGCTGATCCCTCTTTGAGTAATTTCTTCCAAACGAGCAATCAGTTGGTTGTTGAGTTCTTCAGTGTTTTTCATAAGCCCATTGTAAAGGTTTAGTTTATAGCCACAATAAATTAAAAATTTGCATTGAATATAAACCTATGCTTTATTATGCCTAACTTAACGAGGAGATAGATATGACAGCCCTTGATAACGCAATTCGAGTAGCTGGCTCAGCCAATAAATTAGCATCAACGCTTGGAGTAAGCGGCATGGCAGTAAGTCAGTGGAAAACAAAAGGTATTGTGCCTTCATCGCGAGTTTTACAGGTTTTTAATGCAACGGGCGTTACGCCTCATGAATTACGTCCTGATCTATATCCGAATCCAACGGATGGAATACCTAAGGAGTGACCATGCAAACCACCTCTTTTGAAAATCATACTCCGGTGATGAGTATGCAACTGAAAACGGAAAATCAGTATTTGCCCCGTCGGCGTGACGGCAAGAAATGCCGAGCCATTTTGGCCGCCGTTCAGGAATGGGAGTCCTCATTACCTGGGCGTGCGCAAGACCACGTCGCGCAGCTGGTGGCCGAACAGTGGGAGAAACAAAACGGGCGCGGTATCAGCGTCAATAAACAAAATCTGTATCGCTACCTGAAAAACGAGGGCGGTTCAGAGAAGTACACCAGTTATGTCATCCAGCTTTCGGCGGCGATCGCTGATGCAATGCCGATAGAGATCGCAGCGCAAACATGGCCTAAAACATGGCTTAACTGAAACTGAGCTGGTGGCCAATGCGATCAAAGAATGCAGCGAAGCGCACAGGCCAAGTTACTTGGCGCACCTTCTGCAGAAACTAGAGCGTGAAATACGGGAAGCTGCAATTGCACTTTTTAACATGCTCCCTGCAGATGCGGCGGGACCACTACTGGCGAGCATCAGCGCCGTAGCGCCGCAGTTTTTTCTAATCGAGTTTTGACAATGACCACCAGCACCAGCTGGTTAATAAGAGGTTTCAGATGGCCCGCATCAGAACAGTTAAACCTGAATTCTGGACAGATGAGAAGGTGGTGGAATGTTCAATTCCAGCGCGTCTCCTGTTTATCGGGTTGTTCAACTTCGCCAACGATATGGGATGCCTTGAGCGTTCGCCAAAACGGTTGAAGATGCAAATCTTCCCTGCGGACGCGCTCGATTGCGAACCACTAATACAGGAACTGATTACTCATGGATTACTCACTGAGTATTCAGTGAATGATGTCTGCTATTTGCAGATTAAAGGTTTCCTTAAGCATCAAAAAATAAACAGGCCTTCGGCCTCAAAAATACCTCTTCCGCCAGAATTCACTGAGTCTAAGGCAGGAAAGGAAGAAAAGAGAGCTCCTAATCAAGGAGGGCTCCATGAGGACTCAGTGAATCCTCATGGAGGACTCACTGACGGAAAAGGAAGGGAAGGGAAGGGAAAAGGATCAAACCCCACTCTCTATGCGCAGGAGAGAAATTTTCCCCAGCAACCTCAGTATCTGCCTGGAGTGGATATTCCGATCGGGAAATTCGCTATGCACGACCTTTGGCTGCCGTCACAGGACTGGCCGCGACTGGCTGCTACCTGGGGTATAGCGCTTCCCGAACCGGCATACCTGCCGACAGAGCTGGCAGAGTTCACCGCGTACTGGAAATCCGAGGGGAAAGTATTCACTCAGGTTCAGTGGGAGCAGAAATTTGCCCGCAGCGTGATAAATGCCAGAGCCAAATCCAAACCACAACCAGCAACCGGAGGTAAAGACCATGCAGGAATTCAACCAGTTAACACCGCATCCCGGGCAGTTCAGGAAATTCAGGCAGCCAGAGAACGCTGGGAAAAGCAAAACGGACTTGCTGGCGGCGGATACGGCATGGCGGCTATGGACAGTCATGGGGGAAATATTTTCGAATCGGTGGACCCAGAAGAACGGGGCGGCGCCCTCGGATATGTGGATTGCCCAGATTGGATCGATGAGTGAAGCCCAGATTACTCTGGTCTGCAGTCAGTGCATGGAGCGCTGCGCCGCGGGTAACACATGGCCACCGGATCTGGCTGAATTCGTTGCTCTGGTATCTGCCAGCGGTGCTAACCCGTTCAATCTGACATCCGAATCTGTAATGGCGGAATACAAGCGCTGGAGGAATGAGTCTTACCGATACTCGGGCAGCGACAAATACCCATGGAAACAGGATGTTATGTATCACATTTGCATTGAGATGCGCAGAACCGGAGTTGAAGAGGAACCTGACGAGGAGAGCTGAAAAACTGGCAGAAAACTTACTCACGAAATGGACCAAACACCTGGCTAACGGGTTTTCGATTCCGCCAATTCGTCAGCAGTTGGCAGCACCGAGACATCCAGCAGGACCGACGCCAGCGCAGATTCTGATGGAAGAGTACAAACGCCGCAAGGCGGCAGGTTTAACCAAGTAAACGAGTTTTGACCATGACCAAACAATCAAAAACCAAAGTAACCAAAGCGCAGATGGTGCTTGCCATCGTTAGCCGGACGCCAGAATGCGTCCTGCAGGATGTCTGCGATGCGCTGGACTTGCAAGCCAGTACAGCAGGTAACTTGCTGCGGCAGCTCCATGCCGCGGGAAAACTCCATCGTACCCATAACGGTTGCCAGTATGTCTACCGAGTTGTTGCAGGCGTTGAGGTTCCCGATGTTGCCCTGCCGCAGGCTGTAACACAATTATCTGAAGAGGATGTGAAAAAAATCCAGGACGCACTGGCCCTGGCGAAGACGCTGGAAGACAAAAAGCTGTGGCGCCGGGCTGCGACTGTTTACACATCGATGCTTGGAATGACGACAACAGCAAACGAGCTCTGGTTGCTTGCCAGAATGCGCAACCGCTGCCTGCGCAATGCGACGAGGTGCTGATTATGCCTAAAATGGAATCAACAGCATCTGGTACGGGATGTCAAAGCTAAGTTTAATTATTCCGGGGTGAGGCAAAGCTGAGATGTCCGCTGAGTGCCAACAACGGACATTATGGAAGGTCAGAATAAAAGATTAAAATGGGATGCTGTGTGCAAAAAACGCATTTTTTGCGGTTTTCTCAAGGTTTTGCTCTGCACCTTCCTAGGATACTCCACCAACAGAATACGAAAATCAATATTATCAACGATCCGGAAGTGTCTAGATTATCCGTGGCTATTCACTATAGGGCAGGATCGTCTACCGGGGCGGGGTCAGTCCATCTAGGGATGGGAAATCCCATCCTAGGACTTATGCTTTATATTGCTTTTTGAGATCGCTTCTAGCATAGCTCCACTCAATAATATTGTCGGGTCGTTGCTGATCAAAAAGGATTCGGGATTCAATACCATTACCTAAAAAGCTGGCATGCCCATTTACGTAAGAAGCTATCCCTTGCGAACCAACATGAAGAATATTTTCTAACGGTTGCTTTGTGCTTTCCGCATTGCTAAGAAGAAATAAACTTGGGTACATTTTGTTGGCACGGTGAAAAAAAAGTTCATTGTCAAAACACATTACGATGATTATTTTCCCTGACATGATATCGGAGAGCATTTCAGTTGGCAGATGCAAACTCATAAATGGCCGAGACAAAGGGTCAAAGAATGAATCGTTTATATTCACAACAGGGCTTTTTATACCGATACTATCCATCCATCCATTGAAGGCAACAAAACCCATTCCAGAATCACGGTACATCCCTAAGAACAAACATTCATCAATAGTATCAATTGCCCAATTTTTTCCTCCACGAATAACCTCCCACATTTTAAATAAGCGGTGGGTATAGAATTCAGACGGAAGATCTATTTCATCGATTTTAACTTTAGACTGATGGAGGTTGTCAAAGCCCTCGCCAGTATTTAATCGCCTCCAGCACATTCATTGCCACGTACGACTTGCCTTTTTATGCGTTTAAATTGCTTAACATCATTGCCAGACATATTGTTTTTGAAGTTTTCTTCAAAGTGCGGACACATTTGAGATAACAGAAAAATTCGGCAGCTTCATAAATCTCATTATTCTTTTTACCTGTTTTAACTTCCACAAGCTGGAAGCCATCCAGTGGATTAAAGGTGACTAATCCCCACATGAACAAATGTACTCATATCAGAGACAATTGCTATGGCGTGTTTGTCCTGATTGATAAGATCAGCTGCGACCATAGAATCAATTATGTTATCTTCTGATAGATTGTCATTGACTGCATTAATAGGTAAACGCCGCAAACTCGAGTGTTCTTCATCAAGAATGCTCCAAATTAGTGAGTCAACACAACGGCGAAGAATAAGAACTTCAATTTTTTTTAAATTTATTTCATCAATACACTTTTCTTTCTTTGCTTTATCCTTGTTTCGATGATGCTCGTTTTTTTTAACTTCTAATTTTTTTATATCGCTCAGCCGAAAAACAATTTCAGACGATATAATTTTCTGTGCGTCTTTCCAATTTTTGAGGCAAGCTTCATACTCTGTAAGAAAATCCTCATTATTAGAAGGTGGTTCTTGAGTTGGATTTCCCCCCCTTATCATATTGGCAAGTGAATGCAGTCGAGCTACAAAATGAGGTGAAAAAACTGTCCAAAATTTCCTAAACGGTTTGTACTTTTCAATAAAAGCTGATTCTTCAGTATAATTTACCATAACTAAACATGCCTCTTATCTGTTTTTCTCAAGTTACAATCTACCAACCTTATTTTTACATAATTATAGTTATAATGTGAAGTCTCATTTAGATATCTTCATACAGCACGAAAGAAATATTTGAGGCTCTGACATCATAATCTTCTAAGCTGCCTGATTTTTCCTCACCTTTATATAAAGCAACTATCCATCGAGCACTTTTTGGGATGCTTTTATTTATTTCAGCAAAGTATTCACCGTCAACTTCAGCAAGCGAATGGCCTAAAACAATGACCTCATCCACATTTTTAAGCGACGAGAAAAAAACGTTCTCTTCTTTAATTATGTCTTTGCTGGGCTTGAATGTATTACCAAAGTATTTGTCTATACTATCGTATGCTTCTGCTATTCTTATATCTTGATCTGGTCCTATATATGGATTTAGTGACTTTTCCACCCTAAAACTATGACCTAGTATGAGATCTTCATCGTAACTACAATTGCCGTGAATATGCATAATTTGCGCGTCTGGAACGGCATAGATCTGTTGCAAGGTATTTGTATAATTAAATGAAAAATATAGACTTTCTCTTGGTATGGGGGGGATGTATTGTTCAGAATTGTAAGCATCGGCTATGTTAATCCCTTTAACCCAATCAGCGAATTGCTCCTTCAAGCGAGCTGACAGCATCCGTGTTATTTTAT
>OKVS01000604.1_pt1 | contig 10461 bp, 13 predicted proteins | sample 1606911 | NCBI WGS metagenome assembly OKVS01 (sample SAMN03281016, study PRJEB24777) | human gut metagenome | isolation source: fecal sample PR161 from 1 month old female Malay infant, caesarean... | reverse complement strand
AGTACAATAATTTTCGATATCCAAACTGACCCCAAATACGTTACTGCTTCCCAGGCAAGCAAAAATTTATAATTTTTCTTAATACCAATGTTATATTGGCTTCTCAGGATGAATTACGATTATTCATTTTTATTAAATCTTGGTTGAGCTTATTTTCACTATTCTCTTTTGGCGCGGAAACCGTTCAGCTGTCTTTTACAAAAAATAACGGTAAACACGGCGCCGGCCATAGAAATTTTCACAGTACCGGATAATCGTGAGGCTGCCGCTTATCCAGCGGAGAGTTCATTGAGAAACTCCTGTGTAGTGATTTGCCTGCAATAACCTTTTATAGCGTTGAGAGAGTTTTGATGGCGTTCAGCCGACAGTGTCGCGCAAGCATCAGTCACTAAGGTTACCAGGTATCCCAGATCACAGGCGTCACGTACTGCGCTTTCAATACACTGGTCGGTAAGAAAACCCGCAACCACAAGATAACGGGTACCAAGGTTACGTAGTACATAATCAATGTTGGTCGAGATAAATACGCTGGAAGAGGTTTTCGACAGAACAATTTCATCATCACCAGGAGCAATAGCTTCCAGAACCTGCGCGTCCCAGGAGTCACGCGGCACGTTAAAGCCGGTAATTTTGTAGTCTAGGCTGCGGTCACGGCCATCTTTGGTCAGACTTTCTATAACGGTATACATCACTTCAATCTGACTTGCACGACATGCAGTCTGGATTTTTTGCATATTAGAAATTGTTTCGCGTTCAATTATATCAAAGAAGTAGCCGAACCTCTCATTTCAGTTCGGTTGTCGACATCCCGACATATTCCCCACCATCACGGCGAGCATTGTAATTTTGTACATCAATAAATAACAGCGTTGCGGCTTGCTTCTCAATTGGGATCTCACGGCTGGACGGTTTAAACATTCGTTATGCCTCTTTTTTATATTGTTGACTGGTGAGAATGTCCCAGCTATCTGTAAATATTTGAGCCAGATCTTCAGCCCAGGTTCGTTGTCCTTCTGGTTCTGTAATCAAATCCTGACGAATTTCGATTTTCAACATAGGGGAGTTCATTTTTTAATGGCGTGCTGAGGAACAGCATAGTCAGTCACATCTGAAACGGAGTAAGGCAGATTATCTCCAACACACCATCGCCGGGTTTGTTTTAATCGCTCCAGTACCGTCAGAGCATATTCAGCCTGATGCTGGTACAGAACACCGATCTCCCATGGCCGCGATTCACCATGATATACCGGTGTAAAGCTGTGCATCGCGAGGATACAGGTCGGAATACCGTGTTTCTTCCTTTCAGTCAGTATCGCGCGTATAGCATCATGATAAGGAGTGAAAATTTCGTCACGCCTCTGGTCACGCTCCTGCTGGGTCAAGCCGATATTTCCCGGAATGGTAGTGGCTTCAGATACCTCCGGGATGGAACTGGGGATACCTGGTTGCCGGTTACAGTCAATCACCAGTCGGGAATATATCTGATGCACCAGTGGGGCGTTGAGTAAACGACTCATATGTCGGGACACAGTCAGCACGCCCAAATCCCAGCCGATATGTCGATCTATTTCATGCTGCGGTAAACCTAAATCGCCAAGCTGGCGCGGGATATGTTTTCCACCATGGTCACAAAGGATCAAAAAAGGAGAAATGCCTGATTGGTTTTCCACCATTACCGGAGCAGGTTCATCTGAAAAAAGAAGGGGGCGCTCACGTCTCTATTACCTCATTTGGATTTTGCATTTAAAGATAGGGGGCCAAGTGCTTCCCACTGCTGCAGGCGCTGCACGGTTTTATCACCCTGGCTTTCCATAATGCTGGCGATAATGGCATCAATGAGGACAATACCGGCGGCGTACCCATCAAAAAGCCATGGCGTTTCGACATGGATAGCCAGAACGACTTTAGCGAGAGAAGCTATAGGGGAAAGTTGGGTATCCGTTACGGCTATGAGTGTGGCACCGCGTGCCACAATCTCCTGTGCCAGTTGATACATATCCTGCTGGTAACGACGAAAATCGAACAACACGAATACGTCATTTTTATTAACGTCGATGATCTGCTGAATACGATCGTGATGGTTTTCGGCGAGCACTTCAACACCGCGTCTCACCTGTTGCAGGTTGCGGCCAAAATACATTGCCAGAGACTGGCTGATACGACCGCCACCGAGGATTATATGATGTTCTTTAGCACCGATGAGACGGGTGGCTTCAGCGATCTCATATTCCGCTATGTCACGTAAGGAACACTGTATCGCCAGTGTCGAGGATGTTATGGCGGCCTCTATCAACGACGATGCGCTTTCTGTCGTTACCCAGTTATCCAGGCGCTGTAAAGGGCCTTTAGCCTGTTCCGATATTTCATCCCTCAGCGCCTGCTGAAAAATCAACGAAACCACCATATCCCATTCGACGTGCAAAACGCACCACGGAAGGCAGACTGACGCCAGCTCGATCGGCCAGCATTTGCACCGAACCTAAACCAGCACCGGGATAGTCAGCCAGCATGGCCCTGGCAATTTTACGCTCTGCAGGACTTAGCTCCGCCATGTTGTCTTTTATCTGTTGTGCCAGCACCTGGCTCTCCTTCATTCCACTTCAGGCAAATAACATTACCACAAGCGTTACGTCTGAATCATACGGATTTAATATATATTACACATCTTGCTTTTTTTCAACGAATGTAACATACATAAAAAGAATCAAGCGGTGTTTTTTATTCCAACTTTTAACGGGAGTTTTCGATTTAATGGGCAAGCAATCTGTAGGTGTCGATGATGAAGTCATTGATTTACAAAGCATAAGTGAAAACCTCAGAGCTCTGGGGATCACGACCCTTTTTACCTCGCTGGTCGACTCTGCGGGCGTAATCCGAGGCAAATCTGTCCCGGTAAACCGGCTCAAAACCCTTTGTCAGTCAGGGGTGGGAGCATCGCCTTCCTGGGCTCTGTTCTGTGCCGATAACGCGATTGCCTGGATCCCGGCATTCACGGCTGTTGGTGATCATCGCCTGCGCGCCGATATCAGTTCACTGGTGACGATTCCAGGAATGGCTTTTTTGCTGGGCTCCGGTGGATGTTTTTGAACAGGAAGGACAGCACGCCGCCTGGTGCAGCCGTCATTTTCTACGCCAAGCAGGTCGCAGCGCTGCAAAAACAGGGTATCGAAACTCTGGCAGCCGGTGAGCTTGAATTCTATTTGTTACCAGAGCAGGACGTACCGGGGCATAGCGGATGGCACGCTTACGGTATAGGGGGGCTACTGGCTCATGAGTCGATGATCAATGATCTCGTCAGAACGCTTGAAGAAGCGAATGTCGGCCTGGAACAATTTCATGCTGAATATGGCTCCTGTCAGTTTGAGCTTTCACTGGCACCGGCCGATCCCGTGACGATGGTGGATCGCCTGGTGCTGACACGTATTTTACTGGGCCGCATTGCACGCAAACACCATTTACGTGTCAGTTTCTCCCCAAGGCCATTTGCGAATGAAGCAGGTAACGGTGCTCATCTGCATTACTCCTTTACACGTGAGGGGCAACCTCTGCTGGCCGGCGGTACCGGTATCTACGGTATTACCGCTGAGGGCGGGAGCCTGATAGCGGGGATCGTACGATATCTGCCGGAATTGGTGGCATTACTTGCCCCGTCAGTATTGTCTGCCGAACGCCTGCAACCCGGCCACTGGTCGGGCGCGTATGCCTGCTGGGGACTGGAAAACAGGGAAGCCGCAGTACGTTACTGTGCGGCAAATCGGGGCAACCCTTATGGCGCACATCTTGAAGTTAAGTGTATAGATCCTGCTGCCAACCCCTACATTGCCTGTGGGGCAGTGCTTGGGATGGCGCTGGCTGGTCTGAAAGACGAACTTCCCCTACCGCAGCCTACACAATCTGCTCCAGCCGATCTCTCAGAAGCTGAACGCAATGAGCAGAATATCCAGCGACTTATAACAAACCACAGCGAGGCCTTAACCCGTCTCGCACAAAGCTCACTGGCGCAGTCAATGTTACCTCCGGAGCTACTGGGCGCGCTGATCGCCGTACGCCAGCATGAACAGGATACCTGGGGACATCTACCGCTGGAAACCATCACGGAGACATTCCGCTTCGCATGGTCGGTTTAAGTCTGAACAACTTCGGGGCAACCCATAACACATCTCGCTAATTAATTGCGCTTATGAGGGTGATGAAGATGAGTCATGCATCAAATAAAAAGCGAAGTTTAAAACTCTGGGAGGCTCTGGCGCTCTCTTTGGGAATGGTTGGACCAACACTGGCTATGTCAGGTAATGCGCAGGGGTTGATCGACTCAGTTGGCAAGGCATTGCCGATTGTGTTTGTATTAGGTCTGATCGGGGTAGCATTAATTGCCTATGGTTTTATCCGTTTGACCCGATTTTATAATCACGCTGGTAGTGCCTACGGTTTGGTCGGAAAAACTGTCGGTCCTCGCGCCGGGTTCTTTTCCGGTTTTGCCATTATGGGAACGTATCTTTTCTTTTCGATTGGCACACTTGCGGCACTGGGTGCATTTACCAATGCTTTTCTGGCCGCATTATTCCCCTCCTCTGGTTTTCAGATCCCATGGATTATCACTGCGACAGTTGGAGTGATATCTAGCTGGATCCTGAATTCTCATGATGGAAAGACGGTCGCTCGCGTACTGATGGTGATTGAGGGGCTCGGCATTGTATTGATGCTGGTACTGGCTGCAGTGATTGTCGTACATCAACCGGCGACAGGGGCAGAACATGCTTCATTGTTCAGTTTGAATGGCGTCAGTTTTCAGGCGGTAATGGCTGGCGTCGTCGCCGCTTTCCTCTCCTGGGCTGGCTTTGAAGCCTGTGCCACCCTCGGGGAAGAGACAGAAAACCCCAAGCGCAATATTCCGCTGGCACTGCTGGGTTCCATTCTGCTAACCGGTGTGCTGTTTGTGGGGATGATGTATGTGCAAACCCTTGGTTTTGGCCTTAGTGAGTCGGGCCTGAATGCCTTCAAAAATTCAGCGAACTCCCTGGGTACATTATCACAAACATACGTTGGCACCGCATTTACCTTAGCGATGTTGTTTACCGCCATGATGTCTGCTTTCGCGGCAAATTTATCTGCCGCCGCCACCTCCAGCCGTCTGTTATTTGCGCTCGCTCGCGATGGGTTTGGTCCAGCGTGTTTTGCGAAAATGTCAGATAAAAATCATCAACCTCGTAACGCCCTAACTCTGATACTTATTCTCAGTCTGCTGGTTGATGTTGTGGCCTGGCTGAGTGGTAAACCGGCAATGGGAACGGGTAACAGCGCGATAGATGCATACTTTTATTTTGCGATCATCGGCTCCGTTTGCCTGATGGTTGCCTATCTGATGATCGAGATTGGAGTGATTAATTTTATCGCCCGCATGGGTCAGAACATCCCTAAATGGGAGCTGATCATGCCAGCGCTGGGCATCGTCATTATGGTGATGTCGTTATATTTCAATGTGGCAGGCCAGGAAGAGCTCTTTAGTCCGGCACTGGTGGCGTTTTACTGGTGCATCGCCGGCCTGATCACCATCATTTCGGCACCCAAGCTCGTACGAAATATCGGATTGTCCCTGGCGTCAGAGTTTGCAACCCCAGGTGATAAAGTGGCAACCAGGACAGTACAAAAGGAGTGGATATGAGCAAGCAGATCTTTCCTGACGAAGCAGCCAGTTTGTATCAGCGTGACACCCGGTCCGTAGCTGGGATTGAGAAGTTACGCTTCTTCCCGTTAGCCGTTACCGCTGGCAAGGGATGCTGGTTAACTGAAGCAGGTGGCCGGAAATTGCTCGATCTGTCAGCCACCTGGACCGCGGCAGGACTGGGTCATGGTCACCCGGAAATCGCCGCGGCCATCACCAGGGCTGCACAGAATCCAGCCGGGGCCGGTGGCCTTTCAGCGGTACACCCGGATTCGGTCGGACTTGCAGAGGAGCTGCTGGCCATTACCCCGGGCAACGGGGATCGCTGCGTCTATCTCGGACATGCCGGTAGCGATGCCAATGACGTGGCGCTTCGCGCCTGCCGGCTCGCCAGCGGAAAACGTAAGGTGGTGGCTTTTGCGCATGGGTATCATGGAGGTATCGGGCTGGCGATGGAAGTATCCGGAGTACATATATCGGCAGGTAACGCAGCTGATCCAGACCTCTACCTGGCAACTTATCCAAATCCATTCAGAACCAATGATGAAGGCGCTGCGGCAGTCAGCGCAAGCCTTTCACGAAGTTAAAGAACAGCTCGATCAAGGTGATGTGGCTTGTGTGATTGTTGAACCCATCCTGTCGGATGGTGGAATGGTCGTGCCACCAAAAGGTTTTTTTAGGTGGGTTACATCGATTATGCGTAAAGGCGGGTGTGCCGCTGATATGCGATGAAGTCAAAATGGGTCTGGGCGCCCCGGGCTGATGCACGCCTTCCAGCATGAGAACATCGTTCCGGAAATCGTCACTTTTGGCAAAGTGTTAGGTGGAGGTTTGCCGCTTTCTGCCACTGTGGGCCCCAAAGAGATCCTTGGTGGTCCCGCAGCGCATGCATTGCTTACCACCGCAGGAAATCCTATTTGTACAGCCGTAGGCCGTTCTGTGTTGCGTGTGCTGCAGCACGAAGAACTGCCTGAACGAGCGGCTCAGGCTGGGCTTTACTTCATTCAACTTCTGCGTGAGCTGGCGAAGGACTTACCCGAGATCGGCGATGTTCGTGGGCATGGTCTGGCTATTGGCATCGAGTTAGTCGTTCCTGACGGCAGCAAAAATCCGGACCGGGCGCTCGCGCAAAAAGTCGTATATCAGGCATGGAAAGAGGGCCTGGTGGTGTACTACGTCGGGGGGAATGTGCTGGAAATAACGCCACCGTTAATTATTACCCGGGATGAGATAACCTGCGCGGTAGAAAAACTATCGCTCGCAATACGGAATGCCCCGAAGGTCACACGTGAAGAAATACAGCCTTATGCTGGCTGGTGAGTCTTCCTCACTATAAATTACCTCGCCAGCCAGTCTGGCGAGGCCTGCTTTTAGTGATGTGTGGCCTTATGCAATCGCCCCACCACCATCGATGAGAACAGTGGAACCTGTGGCATAAGGGTTTCCTGCAACATAGAGGATGGCATCTGCCACGTGTTCAGGCAGCCCCATTGTTCTGGCTGGAAGTGTTGAGGCGGCTTTTTCATACATAGACTGACGTGCTGAACTCTCCAGAGTGTCCCACAGGGGAGTGGCAATCAGCCCGGGTGATACGGTATTAACCCTGACGTTAGATGAGGCAAGTTCTAAGGCAAGACCGCGGCTCAGTGATTCAATTGCTGCATTAATGGCTCCCTGTAACACTGGCTTGGAAGGACGAACGCTGAGAAATCCGGAGACAAAGTCAGGGAGCCACCTTTATTTATGCGTGCGTGTCTTGCGACGTTATAGGCACCCCAGAATTTACTGTTCATAGCCTGCCGCGCATCCTCAAGCGCCATCTCCCGCACGGGCCCGGAAGTCGTCTGGGCAGCGCTGACAACAACGTGGTCGAATCCACTGGCTCCCTCGAAAAAAGCGCTGTACTGATTCATCATTGGTAGTATTCAGTTCTGCCACTTCGATATCCAATCCAATCCGTGTAGCTGCAGCCTGAAGCTTCAGCATATTACGTGACGCAATGGTCACTCGTCCACCGGCGTCAGCAAAGGCCCGGGCCGTTGCCTCTCCAATTCCGGAACTTCCTCCAATGACCAGAATTTTTTTATCAGTGAAGTGATTTTTCATGAGGTTACCTCGTTAATATTGAATTCGTCGTCGCCTTGCCTTCCCTCATACATGGCAACAACCAGTTAAAATCTGAGTCAGTCTGACCAGGTATACTTTCAGAGGTACAGCCGTAATCTGCCCGGACTGTTTACCCCGATGTACTCACGTTTTTTTAAATCGATGACCCACGCTGAGACGGTTCCTGAATGAAGAACACCGGTTCCGGCTGGTCTTCTCAATTTAATAGTTACCTCTATGAATAACAATTGACCTACAATGCAATAGATTATTAACAAAAATGGTAACCACAAATGAACTTCGGAAATTTCGCTCTGCTACGATTTTTTATTGATGTGATTGATGAAGGTTCGATTTCCGGAGCAGCACGCACTCACAATATTTCGATACCAGCGGCAAGCCGAAAAATGCGGCAGCTTGAACATCTCTTTGGAGTCAGGTTGTTACAGCGGACAACGAGACGGCAATCACTGACGGAGGAAGGTGTAATACTTTATGAACAGGCTGTTCGTATCCTGGGGGATCTTGAAACACTGGAAGATATGCTCAGACAAAATAGCAGGGAAGTGGCCGGTGTTTTACGTGTAACCGCACCTGTGTCGCTGGGGCGTCGAAGAATAGCCCCGTTGCTGGCGCAGTTTGGGGCAATGTATCCAAGGTTATCAGTTCATTTAAAACTTACCGATACGGTGCTTGATCTTGTGGCCTCGGGTATGGATGTTGCTATCCGCTACGGAGCGACTGAGGATTCATCTTATATTTCCAGACCGCTGGCCAACAATTATCGTATCCTTTGCGCTTCACCAGACTATGTGCAAATTCATGGCGTTCCCGAAACACCTCAAGACCTTATCAGGCTCGATGTCTCCATTCTGGCACAGAGTCATCCGTTGACTGGTCACTGGGGAGACCTCTCAGTGCGGATTAACTCCCCCTTCACTTCAAATGACGGGGAGGTTATTCGACAACTGGCTCTAGATGGTTACGGTATTGCATTAAAATCAATCTGGGACGTGGCGGATGATATTGAAAGCGGAAGGCTATGCCAGATCCTCAAGCAATATCAGTCACAAGCTGCCCCCTTGCATGCCATTTATCCTCACAGGCAACATGTGGCCCCCAGGGTAAAGGTTTTCATTGAATTTTTGATAAAAAACATCCGGGAGCCAGATATTTACGCAAAATCACCTTCCTGAGATGTTTAGAGTAATGAGCTCATTCAAGGGGCGTCAGACAATATGCATGAACCAGTAGGGTTTATTCGTTCAGTCATGCTTATCTCAATCAGTTTCATCTTACTGGCCAAAACGCCAAGCAGCGTTCTGATTCACTGACGATAGTCTTGAAGACTGGATATCATAATGTTAGTTTTTTTTTGTGGTGAATCCCCCTGAGCGGAGGGGCAATGTAACCAAATAATGTTCAATCATTATCGGCTGACAACATGCGGACCGTATCTGGTTACACTGCAGTTCACCGGGAGGCACCCGGCACCACACATTCCACTTAATAGGTAATCACTTTCCTGTTCCAGCTTTTCCTACTACTGTTAAAAAGTAGTAATGGTAAAAATGCGATCGCTTTCCAGGTAAATCGGTAGCTCGGACTATCCGGGGAGTGGCGTGCCGTTGCTCAATCTGTATCGCCTACTTTCTGCCCGCCCATCCGAGCGGGCTTTTTTCCTCTGTATCCTTGTCATGTCGAAAGTTAGCCCTGTGTATAAGGCCTCATCGACCAGTTTCGACAACGAGTTATACATTGACTCTGCTAATGATTGCATCGTAAATTATCGACGTGGTGAATCCCCTGAGCGGAGGGGCGGCCAGTCTGTTACAGTGATCTGTAAATGCAGCGCGAGCCATGTCGACTGGGACTGGTTCACCGGGAGGCACCCGGCATCACACTCGTTACTAAGCAAATTCGTAGCAGATTTAATCCCCTTATTAACCCTGCTATGTTTAATGCCGGTAATGGACTGGAGTTAAATGCTGTCTGATAAATCGGTCGCTCGGTTTTCAGAAGTACTCCATTCTGTTACTACCCTGGAAAGCCAATTTCAGCCCGCCTCCTTGTGCGGTTTTTTTTTAGCTGCAGAAACGTGGTACTGCGCTCCCGGGAGAATACTGAATCTGCGCATTCCTGTCGCCAGTGGGGCATCCCGACACATCAGTTGAGCGGAAAGGCGTTAAGGATATAATCCCGGACGTATGCCGTTCGTCTGTTATTCGCATTACTCTTGTTCCAGGCAAGATAAAGGTGATTTACCGGGGCAGTCTCTGCCTTCGTGACTGAAACCAGTCGCCCGCTTTTCAGGTCATCCAGGCAGTGATAATCAGGCAGAACACTCCACCCATGACCGTCGCGCACCAGATCACGAATAATACGTAAGTCCTGAATGGTAAAGGATGCCTGCATGTCTGGTGCCCTCTGATACATGGCCGTCCAGACCATCCTGATCAGTGGCAGTTCTTCGTCATAAGCAATCAATGGAACCGAAGCGAGTGTGGCAGCCGACGGCTGTGTTCCCAGCGTTTCCGTCAGCCGGGGGGAATGAACCAGTAACATACGTTCTGTCAGCAAATGCGCATAACCGTACAGGCGATCATCCGGCATCGATGCGGTTACAGCCAGATCAACACTGCCTTCCTGCAGGAGGGAATAAATGCGCTGTTTATTGCCGGTATGAAACCGCA
>OKVS01000603.1_pt1 | contig 10465 bp, 7 predicted proteins | sample 1606911 | NCBI WGS metagenome assembly OKVS01 (sample SAMN03281016, study PRJEB24777) | human gut metagenome | isolation source: fecal sample PR161 from 1 month old female Malay infant, caesarean... | reverse complement strand
TAATTGATGTTTTTTTCATGGTTGATACTGCTAAACGCTTTCACTTTTTGAAAAAAATCAGATAAATCAGATTCTGACAAAAATAAATGAAAAATTTCAATAGTTCTTGATTTTTTCAACATCAGCACTTGCCTTTATCAATACAGTTTCATGAAGCAATGATGTTGGTCCTAGGCCACCACATCCTTTCAATGTCTTTTCGTCTGTAAAAATGAACGTCAGCTGGCGTTATTTCTTTGCTACGCTCTTTTTCAGTAAATCCATCAAATTCACTTGGCTGTCTGCTGCGACTTTTCGAATTTCCAATTCAATACCTTGTTCATTTAAAACAGAAATGCTTTTAAATCGTTGGCATCCACTGCGACTGCATTCGTAATCATTCGCTTGCCTGTACTGAAACTCATTCCGCCAATATTCACAGAAGTTAGTTGTACACCGCCTTCGACCACTCGTTTCACGTCCAAAGGATTAGTGAATAACAACATGGCTCGAAACGAATCAAAACGAGGATCAGGGTAAACATCAATCATTTTTTGAACAGTGATGACATTTACTTTGACACCAGGTGGAGCAGCTTGAACCAACAAGGCTTTTCTCAAATTGTCATGAGCAACGGAATCACTAACCACTAAAATGCGATTAATGTTCGTCAATTTTGCCCAAACAGTTGCTACTTGGCCATGAATTAATCGATCATCAATTCGAGCTAAACGAATATCCATTACCATCGGGAATGCTCCTTTAAATTCATTTTTAAAGGTTAGGACCTTTGTCTTTTTACCTAAAAATTTTAGGTAAAAAGGGACACCTTATTATAAGCAAGTTTCGTGCCAACTTTAGTGTATCGGTTCGAAACCTAGAAAATTATAGGTTTTTTTAAGAAAATAAAAAAACGATACACTAATAAATAGTGTATCGTTTTTTCTGTATTAATCTAGTGTATCAATTTCGGTGATTTTATCTTCGATACACTGAGCATTTTTGACTAACTGTGCGATAAAATAAACTTCTTCTGCTGGAACATCCATATTAAGAGCTTCTTCCATAGTCTCAATTGAGGCCACAATCACTGGATAAATTGGCTCTTGAACCAATCGACCAAGTTCTTTTTCTGAAACCGTCAGTGTATCATTCCGTAAAATACGCTCCAACATGCCCGATGTGTGCATAATCAAATTGATGTAAAATGTGTACTCTTCTGGCATCGCTAATTGGGTTTGGATATTTTTAGCGAATGACCACAACAGATCAATGATTTTTTTTCCATTAATGAAAGTGAAACTTTGCTCCATATATTTTAGACAAATTTCTTTTGCTGCCGCTTCGTCCAACGGCTTATTCATTACTTCTTCTTTCCGCTCTGCTAGTAATTGCTGAATAATTTTTTCTGCTTCACCGGAAAAGAAATTTTCCATGGAAATATAAGGAACTCCAATTTTGGGATTGGTAATCCCAGTTGTCGCAATAATTTCATAGTCTTCTTGAATTTTAGGCAAGACTTCTTTCATATTTACAATGGACAAAGGAATCACTTCTAAATGCCAATCTATTTGTGGCAAGACAGCTTCCTCAATAAGCTCTTTCATTCGGCGCGCAGTTCCTTCTCCAGAAGCGCAGATAGCAATAATTGCTCTTGTTTTCCAATTTTCAATGATTTGTTTCGTTTCACTTTGGCGAATATCGGCATAGCCATGAAAGTTTTTTAAAGACTCGTGAAGTGTTTCCAATTGCGTATCAATTAATGCGGTTTTGCGGGCCGCTTCAAGAACAATTGGCGTGGTCACCATGTCTACTGTCCGCACATCAATGCCTGTCTGGCGTACAATTTCTTCTGAAAACGTACTTAATGAACCCATGTCCACTAATAATAGTACGCCATTTTCTTCATTCACTTCACCAACTGCTTCAACGATTTTACGCAAAGCTTCTTTCGGTGGCATATCTAAAGGCATATCCACAGCCTTCAAATTATCAACATTTAACAATTGAGAAACCACTTGTACCATACTGCTAGCGGTACTATTTCCGTGCGCAGCCACGACAATGCCAATCCGGCCAGCCTCAGGATTTTCTCTTAAAGAAATGAGCAAAACAGCTAAATAGTAACTTTCAGATTCAGGAATCTCCATCTGATAACTACTTTCAATAATATTTTAATTTCTTTTGCTGTTTCAAACTCTGTTGGATAATCTAAAACCATATTTCGAATACTTTCATTTAAAGGATGCTTAGGATCTTTGCCTAATTGGATGCGTTTCAAGAAAGAACTAATGTGTAAACTCATTGCATAAATAAAATTGGGTTGAAACGAATACGATAACCGCTTCGCTGCAAAATTATAAATTTTCTTAGTGACATCAATAATTCGTTGGTCAACAATTTCAGCCAATTTATTTTCTGTATCAAAGGTGAATCCATAATCTTTGTAGAAAGATTTTAAATGAACATTGATATCCGTTGTAATAAAATTATTAATTAGTTCTTGGTCCAAGCCGTCTGCTTTTAAGAGAGCCGCTTTATCTCCAATAATCTCATATAGATTGTAAGGCAATTCATAGGCATCTGACTGAATAGCTACTAAAGATTCATTTGGTGATACCACTAATTGCGGTTCCAGATATTTCGATAACTCCGACAATACTTCTCGATTACTGGCAAGTTGCATAATGCCTTCTTTAATATTGTCCGTTAATTCGTCCATCGTAATCATTAATTCCTCTTGTTCCATCTGATTAAGGAACCCTCGCGCAGTCACAAGTTGCACATTCGATTTTAGCTGACCGACATTTCCATAAGAAACACTTCCGATTAACGCTTTGACCACATCTTCTGACAAAGAGATTCGCCGTTGAATCCGCGCTGCTTCCATTGAAACCATCACTTTTAGGAGGTCAATTTTTTCTTTCGCAGGACGGTCACTAAAGTTCGGTAATTGAATGATAATCGGAATGCGTCGCACAAAAGTATTCAATAAAGAAGAAGTAGGATTCTCCGTCGTAGCACAAATAACCCGAACATCCGCATGATGTGATTTCACTGTTTCACCTAAACGCGCGTACACGCCGTGATCCATAAAATAAAAAATCATTTCTTGTCCTTCGGGTGGTAACCGATGTACTTCATCTAAAAACAGAATGCTGCCATCTGCTTCATCAATAATCCCTTCTTTCGCTTTCGTAGCGCCTGTGAAGGCCCCTTCTACATACCCAAATAAATGCGACATCAAAAGTTCTGGATTATGCGCATAGTCTGCACAGTTAAATACCACAAACTCTTTTTCTTTGGCCACAATTTGGTTCAGCTTCGCAAATTGAAACATGGCATGAGCAAAATAAGTTTTCCCAGAACCTGTTGGTCCAGTAATTAAACAATTCAAGCCTTTTGGCGGATATAAAATCGCTGCTTTGGCTTGTTCCACCGGCGTTTTCATGCTTCCAGCTGAACCGATAATTTTTTTGAAAATATCTTCAACTTCTGGGGTTTTGCTGGTCGTGACTACTGGTTCAACCAATGGTTCGATAAAAGTTTTTGTGGAGTGATCCATTGATTTTTCCCGATAACTTTTAACTGGCTTGGTTAATGGTCGATGCTGAAACGCCACCTGCGCGACATATTTTACTGGTCGACCAGATAATTTTTTCAAGCGCCCTTCACGAACGAGTTGATTCAAATCTTTACTAGCATTGGTCCGCTGAATGTTTAAACGTTCTGAAATTTCTTGTGTCGTGACTCCCGCATCACTTGTTAAGGTCATTGGCGTTAAATTCTTCGTTTGCTCTTTAACATATTGATAGATTTTTTCAATCCGCTTCATTTTTGATGGCTCCTTTAATCGATACACTAATTAATTTACATGATACAGTGTATCATTAAAAAATACACTAAAAACCCTTTCATGAAAAAAAATTCTGTTTCACATGAAACATTTTTAAAAAAACGCCTTTTTTTTCTACAAAAAACCCACCTTTTTATTCGTTTCTGTAAAAAGATTGAAACTCCTTGAAAAAAGGTTCTGTAGCCGATATAATGCAGAGAGGTTCAAGAATATATTAAAAGCGAGGAAAACAATTGATTACTGTTAATGATGTAAGTTTACAATTTCCAGATCGTAAACTTTTTGAAGAAGTGAATATTAAATTTACTCCTGGCAACTGTTACGGCTTAATCGGCGCAAACGGTGCAGGAAAATCAACGTTTCTTAAAATTTTATCAGGTGAGATTCAACCGACAACTGGCGTGGTTTCAATGGGTCCTAATGAGCGACTAGCAACGCTGAAACAAAATCACTTTGACTACGAAGACTACACTGTTTTAGAAACTGTAATTATGGGACATAAACGTCTTTACGAAGTAATGAAAGAAAAAGATGCTATCTATATGAAAGAAGATTTTTCAGATGAAGATGGATTCGTGCCGCAGAACTAGAAGGCGAATTTGCTGAACTTGACGGTTGGAAGCAGAACCTGAAGCAGCTGTTTTACTCCAAGGGCTAAACATTCCAGAAGAATTACATGATCAAAAAATGAGCGAATTAACAGCTGGTCAAAAAGTCAAAGTATTATTAGCTCAATCTCTTTTTGGTAAACCAGATGTCTTACTATTAGACGAGCCGACAAATGGTTTAGACACCCGCTCAATCAATTGGTTAGAAGAATTTTTAATCAACTTTGAAAATACCGTTATCGTGGTTTCCCATGACCGTCATTTCCTAAACAAAGTCTGCACTCACATGGCAGATTTAGACTTTAGTAAAATCAAACTTTACGTTGGTAACTATGATTTCTGGTTGGAATCAAGCCAACTAGCGACAAAATTGCAAGCACAATCTAATGCCAAAAAAGAAGAACAAATCAAAGAATTACAAGACTTTATCGCTCGTTTTAGCGCCAATGCCTCAAAATCAAAACAAGCAACGTCTCGTAAAAAAATGTTAGATAAAATTACCTTAGATGACATTCAACCTTCCTCTCGTCGTTATCCATTCGTTGGTTTTACACCAGAACGTGAAATCGGCAATGACTTATTACAAGTTGAAAATGTCTCTGTAACGATTGATGGCAAAAAAATCTTAGATAATATCTCGTTCAACTTAACAAAAGATGATAAAGTGGCATTCATCGCTGACTCAGATATTACAACGACTACGTTATTCAAAGTGATTATGGGCGAAATTACTCCCGATACAGGTTCTGTTCGTTGGGGCGTTACAACTAGCCAAGCTTATTTACCAAAAGACAACAGCAAAGACTTTGAAGAGCCATTAACCATTTTAGATTGGTTACGTCAATTTGCTGGTAAAGAAGAAGATGACAATACGTTCTTACGTAGTTTCTTAGGTCGGATGTTATTCTCTGGTGAAGAGGTACTAAAACCAGTCAATGTTCTTTCCGGAGGCGAAAAAGTGCGTGTCATGCTTTCAAAATTAATGCTTTCCAAAGCCAATGTCTTAGTTTTAGATGATCCAACGAATCACTTAGACTTAGAATCAATCACTGCGTTAAATGATGGGTTGATGGCTTTCACTGGTTCAATTCTTTTTGCTTCACATGACCACCAATTTATCCAAACATTAGCGAACCGAATTATTGCTGTTTCTGATAAAGGGGTCATTGATCGGGCAGAAACAACCTATGACGAATTCTTGGAAAACCCAGAAATTCAAAAACAAATGGACATTTTATTCAGTTCAGATTATTAAAAAATGAGGTCGGGACAGAAGCGTTTAACTCCGAGAACCAAGTAGGTACTGTTCAACATCTATTTACTTTGCAAATAGTGTTTCTCAGCAATAAGAAGGAATTTCCGAAAATTGTCATAAAACACAACGAGGAACGAGTTGATGTTGCATGATACCTACCCGGTGTTCTATAATTTTTGGAGACCAAGTAGGTATTGTTCATCATCGAATCACTACGTTCTTCGTGATTCTCAACAATTTCGGCTTATTTCCGAAGGACCTTCAACTCTTAGAGCTTTAGCTCTTAGAAGTTGTTGAGATCGGAGCAACGCGTAGTGTTGCTTCTGTTCCCGCCGTTTATCAATTTTTAAGCCTGGGACAAAAATCCAAAGTGATTTTTGTCCCAGGCTCATTTTTTATTTTCTTTTTTCACCAAAAGAAAACACAGCAATACAACCTATTCCGGTATGACTAGTAATGGTGGGTCCTAGAGGATAAATCAGTATCTCATTAACTTCTATTTCTTTTTCAATTAATTCTTTGACTTTTTCCGCGTCATCTTTCGTTCCCGCATATGCAATCAATAGTGTTTGTTTCATTGGCTCTATAATGCCTTGAATCGTTTCTTGCGCAATCTTTTGCAAGGACTTGTTTCGTCCACGAGTTTTACCAACGGATGCTAGTTTGCCTGCCGCATCCACGCGAATAATTGGTTTAATGTTCATTAAGCCACCAAGTGCTGCCGCTGTTTTAGAAATCCGTCCGCCACGTTCTAAATGTTTTAAATCATCTACCGTTACCCACGAGTGAAGTTTCATTTTTTGCTCTTCAAGATAGGCAACAACTTCTCCTAATGAATGACCATCTGTTTGTAATCGAATGGCTTCTCGGACTAACATCCCTTGACCTAAGCTAGCTGCTTTTGTGTCAATAATATGAATTTCTACATTATCATACTCTTCTTTTAACATCTCTACTGATTGCAACGCACTTTGATAAGAGCCACTTAACCCAGATGAAAAAGCTAAATAAATCACCGGTAACCCTTGCTCCACAAAAGGACGGAAAAATTCATTGTAGCGTCCTACATTAACTTGAGAGGTAGTGGGCATACTTCCATTTTTAATAGCCGTTAAGAAGTTCTGATAATCAAACGTTTCACCTAAATCATCGCGATATTCTTTCCCGTCAATTTGAATATTCATGCTAATAAAAGGTACTTGGTTTTCTTTTAAGTATGTATACGGCAAGTCACAACAAGAATCTGTCACTAATTGATAATTCACGGACAATTGCCCCCTTCATGTTTTCTTTTATTTTACCATAGTTTTTCATTTTTATATAAAATTAAAAAAGAACGTAAAGGCTGAATTGGCATAAGCCATCCTTTACGTTCCCTTAAAAATCTGCTTAAATTTGTGCCCAAACGCTTTCTAAAACGTTCGTTTGGTTACGGTCTGGACCTACAGAGAATGTTGAAATGCGCACACCAACTAATTCTGAAATCCGATGCACATAGTTACGAGCATTAGCTGGTAAATCGGCTAAAGTTTTGCAACCAGTGATATCTTCAGACCAACCTGGTAATTCTTCATAAACTGGTTTACAGCGGCTTAATTCTTTCAAGCTTGCTGGATAATGATAAATTAATTCACCATCAAGTTCATAAGCTGTACAAATTTTCACCGTTTCTAAACCACTTAACACGTCAATCGAGTTTAATGACAAGTTTGTAATCCCTGATACACGTTTTGAATGACGCATAACTACTGAATCAAACCAACCGACACGACGCGGACGTCCTGTTGTTGTTCCGTATTCTTTACCGACACGACGAATGGTTTCTCCTGTTTCATCAAATAATTCTGTTGGGAATGGGCCGTCACCGACACGTGAAGTGTACGCTTTGCAGACACCAACCACTTTATTAATTTTTGATGGACCAACGCCACTACCGATAGTTACGCCACCAGCTACTGGATTAGAGGAAGTAACAAATGGATAGGTTCCTTGATCGATATCCAACATGACACCTTGTGCCCCTTCAAATAAAACCCGTTTTCCAGCATCTAATGCATCGTTTAAAATAACCGAAGTATCTGTAACATATTGTTTAATTTGTTGTCCGTATTCATAGTATTCTTCAAAAATATCATCAAATTCAATGGCTTCGCTATCAAACATTTTAACGAATTGACGATTTTTTTCTTCTAAGTTAATTTGCAAACGTTCCGCAAAAATTTCTTTATCCAATAAATCAGCGATACGGATTCCCACCCGTGCTGCTTTATCCATGTAGGCTGGGCCAATTCCTTTAATCGTTGTCCCAATCTTGTTTTCACCTTTCGCATCTTCTTGCAATTGATCCAATTTAATATGATACGGCAAGATGACATGGGCACGATCTGAAATACGTAAATTATCAGTGGCAACATTATTTTCTTTTAAATAAGCTAATTCTTTTACTAAAGATTTTGGATTCACAACTACGCCGTTACCAATTACACTAATTTTTTCTTTATAGAAAATCCCTGAAGGAATTAAATGTAATTTATACGTTACGCCGTCGAATTTAATGGTATGTCCGGCGTTATCTCCGCCTTGGTAACGAGCGATCACTTCTGCGTTTTCACTTAGAAAGTCTGTAATTTTTCCTTTACCTTCGTCGCCCCATTGCGTTCCAACAACTACTACTGATGACATTCGAACACCTCGTTCATAATTTTTTTGTCCTGAATCATTGTACCAGTAAAACCAGTCCCTTTCAAGGGTAAAAATCGAATATTCTTTCACAATCAAAAGCGTTTCTGTCAAAAATACGAACATTTTTAGCTATGTTTTTGTAAAACAATAAAATATACGAATATTGTTCGTGTTTTACTCTCTGATTTTAATCCCTTAATAAGCAAAAAACGAACTCAAAAAATGAGTTCGTTTTTTAAAATTCTGTCCTCGGCGAAAGCGAAGAAAATTTATTATATTCTTTAATGAAAAGTAATTCGACCGTTCCACGCGCACCACTACGGTTTTTCTCAATGATGACTTCTACAACATTGTCAACTTCTGGTGGCTCATGATCGCCGTCTTCTCCTTCACCACGATCATAGTAATCATCACGATAAAGAAAGGCAACGATATCGGCATCTTGCTCAATGGAACCTGACTCACGAATATCACTTAACACAGGACGTTTATCTTGACGTTGTTCCACGCCACGAGAAAGCTGTGACAAAGCAATAACCGGGACTTTTAATTCTTTCGCTAATTTTTTTAATTGACGTGAAATATCAGAAACCTCCTGTTGGCGGTTCTCTTTTCCAGTTCCTTCAATCAATTGTAGGTAGTCGATCAAAATTAGACCTAGGTTGCCTTTTTCTTGTGCTAATTTACGACATTTCGCACGAATTTCGGTAATTTTAATCCCTGGTGTGTCATCAATATAGATATTCGCACGAGACAAACTACCCATCGCAATAATTAAGTTTTGCCATTCTTCTTCAGATAATTGCCCTGTTCTTAAATGGCTGGCCTCAATGGATCCTTCTGCACAAAGCATCCGGTTCACTAATGATTCTGCCCCCATTTCTAAACTAAAAATAGCGACAGCTTTATCTGTTTTGGTGCCGACATTTTGGGCAATATTTAATGCAAAAGCGGTTTTCCCTACCGCTGGACGGGCCGCTAAAATAATTAGCTCTTCCGCTTGCAAGCCGGCAGTCATTTTATCCAATGCTTGATAGCCTGTAGGTAAACCAGTAATCTCTTCATCATTTTGGTATAATTGGTCAATATTCGCAATAGTTGTATTTAGAACATCTGAAATTGATAAAAAGCCACTACGATTCCGCTTTTCGGAGACTTCTAAAATGCTTCGTTCTGCATCATCCAAAATAGATTCAACATCTTCACCTTGCTCAAAGCCTTTAGTTACAATCTCTGTAGCGGTTTGGATTAAGTTGCGCAGCAACGATTTTTGTTCAACAATTTTTGCATAATAAATGACATTGGCAGCTGTCGGCACAGCTAAAGCTAAATCTGACAGATAACTTAGTCCACCAACATCTTCTAACAAATTCTCTTGTTCTAGGCGATCTTTGATTGTTACCACATCAATCGCTTCATTTCGGTCGCTTAAGGTCATCATCGTTTGGAAAATCAACTGATGACTACGACGATAGAAATCTTTAGGTTCCACATATTCCATCGCTTCTATTAGCACATCTGCATCTAAGAAAATAGAACCTAAAACGGCTTGTTCCGCTTCAATATTTTGTGGCGGTACCCTATCTTGCAATAATTCATTCATTTTGTTCTCTCCCACGATGTCTTACTTTCTGGTTCATTTAGTCTATCCATTTTAACACAATTTCATTAAAAAAAGTACATTTTTTCTCTGCTGATTTCTCTATTTTTAGTTCACTTTCCAATTTTTAAAAATATACAATTAATAAAAATATAATATTTTTATTAATTTAAAATGTTGTACATTTGATTTCTAAACGTCATAAAAATAATTACAGTAATTTATTTTGTATAAAAAAGAAGCCGGAGAAATCGGCTTCTTTTTTATCGATTGTATTATTCCGCTACGACATGAACCTTAATTTTCGCTGTAACTTCATGATGTAGTTTGACTGGTACGTTAGTGTAGCCTAGAGAACGAATTGGGTTGGCTAATTCGATTTTGCGTTTATCCAATTTTACATGTATTGTTTGTTTAAGGCTTCTGCAATTTGTTTTGAAGGAATTGAGCCAAATAAACGGCTGTCTTCTCCAGCTTTTGCCTGA
>OKVS01000601.1_pt1 | contig 10557 bp, 19 predicted proteins | sample 1606911 | NCBI WGS metagenome assembly OKVS01 (sample SAMN03281016, study PRJEB24777) | human gut metagenome | isolation source: fecal sample PR161 from 1 month old female Malay infant, caesarean... | reverse complement strand
GCCAGCGCAGCCAGGCTTCACTGACGGCTCACGGAGAACCACTTTGACGACCCTCCCACTCAGGAACGGCGACCGTCTTATGACGAAAACCCGACATCTTAGCCAGGGCGAGATTTTTAATATTCTTCATGCGACCTCTCAGGAGCCAGGCTCGATGTTTTCAGGCTTACCTTTCAGGCGCAGGGAGAACGTTGCCGCCACTACGCCGTTGGTACCTGAAGACCAGGTGTGCTGGCGGATTTCAGCCAGGAACTTAAAGCCCTTGCCGGACGGGAAGATAACCTGGAAAGCGTAGGTCGTATCGTTGTCATAGGCCTCACGCAAGGCGTCCTGCGCCGGATTCTTGTAGAAGTTGCCGGACAGAGAGATTTCTGACGGAGAAGGCAGGCCGTTGATGTTCTCCTGCTCGGTAGAGCAAAGTGTTGTTACGTCGATATCCTGCTTCTGACCACCGGTGAACTGAATTTCTTTGATGGTGCAACTCAGATCGAGGAAGGTTGCGGAATCCATCGTTTCTTTGGTGGCTGGCAGGGAGGAAATAAGGATCTTCGTCAGCTGCGATTTTTCATAAAGTGCAGACATAGCTGTCTCCTGGAAAAAGAAAACCCGCCATCAGGCGGGTTCGTTGGGTGAATTAATTGTCAGGGGGTAACTTTAAAATCCAGGGTGGCACGGTAGAGCCGATAATCTGGCTCGTAACCGGGGATTTTTACCACCTCTGTAGGGTTTAACTGCTTAAGCGAAGCGAGCGCCAAATCTCTCAGGGATCGTGATTCAGTGATCGTTGTGGCATACACATCGACCTGAACGGAAACCCTGCTCTCTGCCTGGCCACACAGTACGTCAGCGGAAACATCATCGATGATGGAAAAGATAATCCAGGGTGGAGAGACAGACGGTTTCCCGTCACTACCTAATGGCGCAACATAGGGGTATACCCGTCCCTCTGCCAGGGTAGAAAGCAAGGCGTAGATATTATCTTCATTCACTTGCTCAGTACCTCATCAATAGCCTGATTCATCCTGGCAATGGCGACGCTGGCGGCCTCTTCCTCGCGCGTATCGTAAGCGGGTCGCACAAAAGGATGTGCAGGCATGTTCGCGGTGCCCAGTTCAACGAATCGCCAGTAAAAGGCGTTTCTCGGGTTATTCGCCTTCATCGTGTTATCGCTGTTGCCGGTGCGAGGGTTAACGCCACGAATATGGACGCCGGAAGAAATCTCCCCGCGGCGGCGGCTTTTTTGGGTCACCACCACCACGTTTTTTTTCAGTTTCCCGGTGCGCACCGGAGCGCGGGCGATCACTTCTTCCTTAAGCACTTCGGCGCCAGCGCGCGTGGCATCACGCAGAACCTTGTTGTTTTCAGCGCGGCTAAGCGCCTCCAGATCCTTTGCGATGTCATTCAGCCCGGAAAAATCGAGGCTCGTCTCAATCATTTTTCGATCCCCTGCTTACAAAGAATTTCGAGCTGAATACCACGAGAATCAGGGATTGGCGGACCAATGATATTCAAAATGGCCCCCTTGAACGCGCCAGTCATAACCCTGAGTCTGGACGCAGCAGTTATATCGCTACGAAATCGTGTCCATACCCTGATAGTGGCGACTGCGGTTTCAGCACCAGCGGCTACCAGCTCGCGGCCACTAATGCCCTTTACTTCTGCCCAGGTTTCTGCGCCGTCATGCCATGCTTCAACAGGCTGGCCAGAAGGATCTCTGGATGTTGTGAGGTTCTGAACCACCACCCTGTCTCTCAGTCTTCCGGCCTGCATAAAGTCCTCCTATACCCCGTAAATTCGGTATGGCTGCAGCAAGGCTTCAACTGCAAACGGGACCTCTGCAACAGTCTGACCGACGGAAACTGATTCTCTGTTGGCATACCAGTGACCTATCAGCAATAACATGGCCGCTTTTAACATCATCATTCAGTAGAACGGGTCCGGGTCATCTTGCGTAGCCAGGGGAGCTCTGGTTTTCATAAGCGTTCGCCTTGTCCATGTCTGGACGTAACGCGCCGCCGCACCGGTGTATAAAGTCAGCAGGGCATCGTCTCCTGAAAAATCGGTATCAATGCGGCAGTGCTGTTTCACCACATCAAGGTCGACCATTATTTTTCGCCTTCTTGTCCGCTTTTACTTCCGGCTGTTCCTGCTGCTGTTCCTGCTGCTGTTCCTGCTGCTGTTCCTGCTGCTGTTCCTGCTGCTGTTCCTGCTCTGCAGGATTTTCTGATTCATCGAGCATCGCATAGCCTTTTTTGATGAGCTCGCGACCGTGCTGTTCCAGAGTTTCCAGCGGAAGCCCCTCAGTAACGACGGTACCGCCGAAATAAATCGGTTTAAGTGCAATCAGTTTCATTTTCCCACCTGTAAAAGCGGCCCGAAGGCCGCTATTTCATCAGCTACCAGCGCCAGTGCGGAATGCACCGTATACAAATGCCTCAGGGCGTTTGACGGCCAGCGCCAGACGTTCCTCGCAACGGATGGTGATCATGTTTTTCTCGAAGTCGTCGGCGTTCTCCGTGGAGATCACCACGTTCGCATCTTCGCGGTCGAAGATTTGCGCGCCAGCGTTGAATGCACCGGTCAGGAATTTACCCTGGAAGGCTGCCGCTTCCGTTGCAACAACCGGCAGACCCCACAGAGTCGGGCCAGTCAGTGCCGCCGGGTTAGCCAGGATGTAACGGCCCAGGCTGTCTTTTGTCAGCTCGATCCGCGCCCAGTCAATGAAGTGAAGAACGTGACCGGATGCAGGGAAGCGCGCCAGCTGCGCCTGCAACATTGCCAGACGCAGATCATCAATCCCGCTCTGCTGTTCGACAGTGAACGCTGGATTAAACGCCGACGCCTGAGGAACGATGCCATGCAGATGAACGCCGGTACCATCACCGAAGAGAATTTCCTGCTCTTCTGCATACTTCAGCCCGTAGCGCATTTCGGCATCAACGGTGGACTGCAGCTGTGCGAAGTCATCAAGGATCTGCTTAGATGCTTTGAACAGGTGGGCGATGGTGCTGACGCCAGTGATTTTCGGCGTGAACTCAATTTCGCTGTATGGTTTCTGCGTATTTTCAGGAACCACTTTCGCGTTGTTGGTAAAGCCCGTCTGCTGCACCCAGAAAATAGCCGGGGAAGAAGTGCGACCAGGCGCAATCAGATCGCGGATAAACAGACGCTGCTTCGGCGCCGTATCAATACCCGGCAGGCGCTGAGGCTCCACAACACCATCAGTAACATCCGCAGAAGTCAAAGCAGCCTTCACAGGGATGCTGATACGTTTGCCACCTTCAATACCTGCAGCAAAGGTTTTCAGCGCTTCAGCAGAGATCACCTGCTGGCCGATTGATTCCACAACATGCTTCGCGTTTGCCAGCGGCATCTGGGCAACATGTTGCTCCAGTTCGCCCATCGCTGCCTTCAGCGTTTTTCTGCCTCACGCAGGGCGTTGAACTCAGAAGCCATTTTGATCGACGGCTGCCTTTGTTTCTTCTGACAGCTTGCCAGACTTCTGCGCTTCTTTGACGGCTTCTTCTGCTTTCGCGTTGAACTTGCCGGTTGCTTCTTCAATGCTGGCAGTGACTTTTTTCAGAATATCGTTTACTTCAGACATAAAGGGTCCTTATTTGACTAACTGCCGCCAGGGCGCTTTCAAGTGAATTTGATGGTTTCAGGTTTGATGTTCTTCGGCAGCGCCCGGCGTACCGTCGTTGGTGGTGATCAGCGCCAGGCCATGCCACCGGATAAGGCTTTAATGAGTTTTTCTGCGCTCAGAGCGCGGGGTGTTGGTCTTGGGGCCAGTCAATGCATTCCAAGTTTTGCGAAGTCGCGGGCTGCAGGCGAGTTCGTCGCCGTCGCTGACCGCATCAGCAGAAAGCAGGCTGTCTGCCAGTCCCTTCGCCACAGCATCGCTGCCACCGATATAACTTTCGGCGTCCATTAGTTTCTGAACGGCGGCAATATCAAGGCCGGATCGCGCCGCGTAAATATCAGCCATTGCGGTATCGAATGGCTCCAGTGACTGCGCCAGTTCAGCGAAGTCATGGCGGTTTCCCATCGCGTACAACCAGCAGTTATGGATCATCAGAAAAGCACCGCGGCCAATCTGAATATCATCCCCGGCCATCGCAATTATTGAGGCGGCACTGGCGGCAATGCCCAGCACCTTCACCGTTACATGGCCTTCGTATTCGCGGAGAAGGTTATAAATAGCCAGACCTTCGAACATGTCGCCACCCGGCGAGTTGATATTCACCGTAACGTCTGCGCCGTTCATTGAGCGAAGTGCACCGGAAATGCGCTTTGCTGTTACGCCTTCATCCCAGTAATCACGCCCAACGACATCAAAAATTGAAATGGCGTTGTCATTATCGGTAGCAGCTCTGATTCCGCCGTTCCACCGCTCAAGCGCTGAAGGCAAGGGTTCACTGGTAACACCCGCGCACGGGCGCCCCGCCGGAGCAACCGGAAGTTGTCTAATTGTCATGGGGATTAGCTCCTAAGCAGCCTGTTTAAGTGGCGATTGCTCGAAAGGAATATCAGGGAATACGTGGTTATGAAGCTCTCTGACCGCCAGTGCCTGAACGGCCGGGTTGCTGTTTTCGAGATTCTTCAACTGAGTCAGGTTGAGCTGGACTGTATAAATATCCCCGCCTTCAATTGGCGGCATATTTTCCAGCCTTCGCACATCGTTGCGCGACATCCAGCCATTCTGCAATGCGCTGGTATAGTACGCCGCACGTCCTGCGCTATCGGCGCGCAGAAGCCCTTCAACGGAGAACTCAGCAAACAAGTCCTCATCACTGTTCAGAAGACAACGCGATATTTCCTGCTCAATATTAACCAGGAGAGGGCGCAGGGTATGAGTCAGGAACAGCATGTTCATCCCTTCAAGACTCGACGCCCAGCTTGATTGTTTTGTCGTATGGCCGACCATAAATGGCGGTACACGAAACCAGCGACAAATTTCCTCAATACTGAATGAACGGCTTTCAAGTAGCTGCGCGGCCTCCGGGTTCATAGTGACATTCTGGTAAGTCAGTTCATTTTCCAGAACCATCAGTTTCCCGGCGTTTTTAGAACCAATAAAAGACTGAAGGTTTTGACGCAATCTTTCTCGCTGTTCCTTATTAAGCGCCGTTTTTGAAGACAGGAAACCAGTACTTTGTAGGCCATTTTCAAAGATTTTCGCCGCGGCTTCATCAACCGACATAGCAGCTCCGAAAACGTCAACCCCGGCCATTGTCGGCATCATCCCGCACACACCATCAATACCAAATCCGCGGATATGCATCATCCGGTCTACTGGAATAATCCGCTTAACGCCATTTTCCGTGTATGTATATTGTAACTTCCCGCTTTCGAGTCGCTTTACAACCATATTCTGAGGAAGTAAGGGAACCAGCGATACCAGTTTGCTGCCGATATATAGCTTCTCGACAAATGCATTACCACGCAGACAAATACTGGCCACAATCATTAACATGAAACGAGAAGGCGTCATTTCCGGGTTGGGACGCCTGCATAATATCTGGTAGGCGGGATTGTTCTGGGCCAGCTTTCGCGATCCATCAGCCTGCTGCTCGTAAATTTTAAGCGGAAGCGTGGAAACTGACTCACTTAAGAGCCTTACGCACGCCCAGACAGCAGAAAGCCGGATAACTTTGTCAGCGGTGACCACTTTTCCGCTACTGCTGGTTCCGAACCATTCCCGCCAGAATTCACCGGTCGTCAGGCTTATGGGAACACCAAGCCAGTTTAAAAGAGCGCTCTTAACGCGCCCTGGTTGCTGTTTATTCTTTGCCATCAGATACCCACTATGATCGGATCGTCAAAAAAGCCCTCAATATCACCATCATCAGGCTCGTAACCTTCCGCAGCACCAATTGCCATCGCTGACGCAACCACACCATCTATTCGACCAGTACTCTTTTTCTTGGCGAATATGCGGTTTTCTTTTTGGTCGGCTTCGGTTACGGCGGAAGCAGCGTTCCATCGGAGGCAGGGGTTAGTTTTAATAATGATTACGCCATCATCCAGCATCTGTTCAAAGAGTTCGATGGAATGAGGCATCCACAGTCCTGAATCCTGCGCCTTGTAGTATCCCTGCCCGTGAGGAATAAGCGGTACTGATACAGAAGCGTTTTCCAGTTCCGGTTCAAGATATTTGATGCGGTACTGGTCGAAGGCGATCGCCTTGATATCGAACAACATGGAAAGATCAGCAATGCGCTCGGCAACAAAGCCATATTTCACCGCCTTTCCGGGAGTGGTATGAATATGGCCTCCCCGTTCCCATGCGTCATAAGGTACGCGGTCTGTTTTCGCTCTATCCAGCAAAGTATCTTTTGGTGTCCAGAACTCCACCAGCAGCTTTCTTTTTTTAGGGAAAAAGAGCGCCAGAGACGTAAGGTCGCGAGTTCCTGAAAGGTCCAGGCCGCCATAACATTCTTCTCCCTGCAGCTCCTGCAGGTCAAAGTCCTCTTCGCACCCCATCCACACATCGCTACTCATCCAGGGGTTATCGGCATCCACCCACTGACAGAAGTTTAACCGCCGAACAATGCTTTCCTTCGACGGCATCCCCCGAGCCTGAGTAACCTGCTCACGCAGGTAGCGATCGGTAAAAGTATGACCAAGAGAGGGGTTTGCTTTTTTCCAGCAGGACTCGTCCTTGAATGGGTCTTCTCCTTCGTCCAGGGAGCAAATGAAAGAAAAGAAACTGTCATCCTCAATCGAGCCTTCGGCAACTTTACGCCCATACTCGTGATAGTCGTAGCAGACGCTGGTTTTGTCGTGGCCGCTGTTAGTGATCATGAAAATCAACGCCTGGCGACGACCTTTCGTCCCGGCGCGCATCATTTCCACAACCTGGTTATTTTTGTGCTCGTGAATTTCGTCAATCAGAGCACAGTGTGGGCGTGGCCCTGACTGCCCATCATCCGAACTGATAGGCCGGAAAAATGAGCCGGTCTGAAGAAACGCAAGGTTCCACTCTTTCCCGGCGCCGCCTGATTTATTTATTCGCTGCGCTAACGCAGGGGACTGATCCACCATCGCGACAGCATCACGAAAAAGGATCATGGCCTGGTCTTTTTTCGTTGCAGCTGCATATATCTCGGCACGAGGCTCCTTATCTGCTGTTAGACAGTAAAGCCCCACTCCGCCTGCCAGTGGTGATTTGCCGGAACCCTTACCAGATTCAACGTACACCATGCGAAATCTACGATAACCATCCGAGTTCTTCCAGCCGAATATCGACCCTACAATAAAGCACTGCCACGGTAGCAGGTTGAAGGGTTTACCTTCATGCTCACCGCCGTTGAGCTTCAGTACCTTGGCAAAAAAGTCGATGGCGCGCTGCGCCGCTGCAACATCCCATACCAACCCGCGAGCATGGCAGGATTCCAAATCTTTGAGATGTCGCTTACAGGCATTCCTGATGTCAGGCCCGGCGATTTCTTTGCCGGAGTCTACATCCCGCGCATATTGCGTGGCGGGATCAACCGAAGAACTGGTTGAGCGGGTCTTCTTCTTTTTCTCCACCATCCACTTTCACCTTCGTTCTGGCGGCCGGAGTCAGACCGAATTCAACCAGGTAACTTTTAAAACGTCGATCAGCATCCGCCAACATTGCTACTGCCGGGTTAGCCTTAATCAAAAACCCGCCCTCGGTCTGCACGGTGTAAGTTCGCCCCTCGTCAGCAATAGTCAGGCGAAGCTGCAGAATGTCGGCGTAAATATCGCAGAGTCGTTCGAGCGCCAGCGTATCGGCAATGGTTAAAATGCCCATGCCATCCAGCAGCACGGTCAGCTTCCCCCACGCCACCTTTCCCCAGTCAGTGAGGTGCTCTGGAGGGCTTGGTATTTCTCGCGCTGGCGATGGTTCTTTGTCGTTAAGTTTGCGTTTGCCCGGGTTGCCGGTAACCACTTTGAGGTGGGTCGGTTTCGGGCGTCGTCCTGCCATCGGAACCTCCCGGAAAAAAACTTTTCATTTCGCGGTTGTGCACAAAAAGGACTGGCGGCGGTCATTTGGGTTCGAGGTTCTGAACTTTTGACCCGCCCCTCCCCCTCAGATGAGAATTGATATCATTTGATTCAAAATGATTTCATTTGCAATCATTCCCCCGCAAAAAATGAGATTAAATATCATTTAAACCAATGTGAGTTAGGATCCAGGGGCATTCCGCTCTCATCACAACCGATGACGGTGCCACGCTTCTCCATTCGCTGCTTCGTTGAGTCGTGGTGCTGCTTACACAACCCTTGCCAGTTCTTCCGGCTCCAGAAAAGCTTTTGCGCCTTCGCTATTTCCTGGCTGTCACCAGAGCGCAGAGCCTCTTTCAGTTTGTGCGGAATGATGTGGTCAACCACCGTTGCCGCTGTCACCCTGCCTTGCTCCTGGCACATGACGCACAAGGGGTGCGCACGTAGGAAGATAAGACGCTCTCGGTCCCACTTGCTGCCATAGATACGGGGCTCTTTGTTCACGTAATCGCTCCTTGAGCATTATCACAGGCGCTCAGCGAGTGCCTGCTGTAATGCCTTAGCTGGCCTGCTCTGCGATGGTATCAAACAGAGCCAGAGCTTCGGTCGACTCCTGAACTGCTTTGATTGTCCGCGCCACCACTTCTGATTCAGTTGTTACGCGGCTGTACTGTTGGATAAACAGCTGATATTTGAGTTGGCTATCCTGAACGAACGCAATAGCCTCTTTTGCTGCTGCTGTGTCGTAGTTCAGGGTGGAAAGCAGATTCAGTCGAATCTGTTCTGCAGGTGTGATCTCTGCCATGTGTTACCTCTGTGCGATGTGGGGAGCATTATCGAAGCCGCACGGTAGCGGCACTGATCGAATATCAGGATGTTACAAAAAGTTACGCTCGCTTATCTTTGAGTTTCCACACAGCAAAATAAGGAGCTTTTATGTCTGTTGATAATCAGAAACTTTTCCAGAAAATCGTCGAGGAGCTGGAATCACTCTAAGGTGAGACCGAGGTACTATCTATCGCTATATCTTGCCTCTTCAGCGAGATGCCATCAGATAGCGTCAGTAAAGTGAGGGTTAAATTCACAAAGGCCGTGAATGAACTAAACACCCTTAAGCCAGCAGCAGCTCCTAGTCGAAGGAGGTCGCGTCACGACGTGTATTCAAAAGCGCTGTCAATGATGACCAAGCCTGAATAATTTCGGCATCAAGGTTGCTAAGGAATACGCTTCGGGCATCCTGCGTGTTCCTTTCCTCTTCTGGCTTTAATGCTGCCGGCACTGCGTCAGAGATGTTGATCGGCAGGCTGAGGCTTCTCAGTTCTTCTTTGAGCAGGCGAACCTTTTCGATTACTGAATCAATGGCGTTGTCATCAATTTCAATTACGAGTTTTCGTTCTTTCATAGATACTCCGTTCCGGGCATAAAAAGTCCCGCTATTGCCAGTCATCACGATTGAAAGTTGCCACAGAGTAGCGGGCAACATTTCTCCGCTATACTGTTAAATCGCCGAGCTCAACAGAACAGGAATGAAAATATGATCGATCATTACTATGTAACTCATGCTCAACTCCTGGCGCTGAGAAACGTTGTTGCTTTTATTGTGCAAACGATGCCTGAAGAACAAAAAGAGAGTGTCCTTCAGGTTTTGAAAAAAATTTGCTGAAATAGAATTAATGGATGGTATCGACGCGCCGCCTACGAGTGATATCACCCCGAAAACAGTTGAGAAGTTAAATAAAGCCTACAAGGCAATCTTCACTGACATTATCGATCTTTCAACGCCTGGCAGGAAATCTGCTTCAGCAAGCTACCTGCAATAGCTCTCGACCTTATCTCCATGATGGCCAGAACGTTCTCGTCTGGCCCTTTCTCAAGTTTGCTCAGTCGAAATTCAATATTCTTTGCCTTGGTCATCGCGTAACCCTGCCGGTTAGTTGCGGGCAGTTAGCCTGCACTGATTTGTTTTGCGCCAGGATGTCACGCTTGGTCTGCTTATCCAACACATCGATATCGTGGTCAGTCAGGTAGATGATCCGCACCCAGCTGCAGGCCGTGTCAACGACTACCGGGGCGGGTAAACTTTTCGCGCAGCTCCCGATCAACATCGTCATCACCCATACGCTTAACGTCTTCCTGTACATCGCTGGCCCCTTTCGTGACTTCAGCACGGCGTTCTGCCGCGGCGACAGTAGCAGCGGCGTTCTCTTCGGTACGTTGCTGATCAGCTTTGGCTTTCGCCTTACTGGCCCCGCGAGCATGACCAATGCCGAACGCGCCAGCAATAGCACCCAGGATGACGACCACCAGTCCCGCGATAATTTCAAAGCTCATTGCTGCTCCTTCAGTTCGTCGGCCTTTTCTTTCAATGCTGGCTGGCGTACGTATTGCGATAGTACGGCCAGCACCACCAGCGCAGGGCTAATCAACGCAACGATGTTTGGCCGGCAGGATGTTTTTGATATCCGGCGGCAGCACCGTCCCAGGCGTGCATGCGCAGCCATCCGGGAACGACTGCGCCCATACACCAACCAGCGCGCCGAGTAGCTCCCAGCTTTACAGACCACGTTTCAGCAGCAAGCT
>OKVS01000600.1_pt1 | contig 10587 bp, 15 predicted proteins | sample 1606911 | NCBI WGS metagenome assembly OKVS01 (sample SAMN03281016, study PRJEB24777) | human gut metagenome | isolation source: fecal sample PR161 from 1 month old female Malay infant, caesarean... | reverse complement strand
TGACTGCAATTGATATCACGACGATAAACTCGCCCCTGGCGACAACCTTAGGCGCGACCCAGGTGTTCAACAGCCGGACCCTGAGCACCGATGACATTCTCAACGCGCTTGAGGACAACCGGTTTGATCAACTCGTGCTGGAAACCGCTTGGAACACCACAAACTGTCTCGCTTGGCCATTGATATTGCCGGTACCTTCACGCCCAGGTGGCGCTGGTCGGTACATTACATCATGACCTGAATTTACCTGCCGCAACCTTTGGCAAAATATTGCGTAAGGAGCTGACGCTTCTGGGTAGTTGGATGAACTACTCAGCACCGTGGCCAGGGGAAGAGTGGGAAACGGCAGTCCGCCTGCTCACAGGGAAAAAACTGCAACTGGAGCCACTCATTGCCCATACCGGCGACAGTGAGAGCTTCGCTCAGGCCGTGCAGGCTCTGAACGGCGCACCTATGCAGGGCAAAATTATGCTGCGTTTCGCCTAATCCCTCGAGCCAGCAACCTGAGCTGGCTCACATTTACTTTCGAATATTGCCTTACACCTTTCGCATACCTTCGATTAGAATAGGGACAATTAATTATCAGGCAATTCAATATGAACTCATTTGAGCGAAGGAACAAAATCGTTGACCTCGTCAACGCTCAGGGCAGCGTGATGGTGCAGGATCTATCAAATCTGTTTGGCATCTCTGAAGTGACCATTCGAACCGACCTGCGTCTGCTGGAAGAAAAAGGGCTGGTCACGCGCTTCCATGGGGGCGCCGCAAAGCCGGGCAGTAACCTGGCTGAAAGTGAGAATCAGGAAGTCGTACTGGAGGAACGCTACCAGCTGGCAAGCGATCCGAAAAAACGTATTGCTCAGGCCGCCGCCGCCCTGATCGAAGAAGGGATGACGGTTATTTTAGACAGCGGCAGTACCACTATGCTGATAGCCGAAGCGCTGGTGAGGAAAGCCAATATTACTGTCATCACCAACAGCTTGCCCGCTGCGTTTGCTCTTTCGGAAAATAAAGATATTACGCTGGTGGTTTGCGGCGGCACGGTACGCCATAAAACGCATTCCATGCACGGAACCATTGCCGAGCGTTCGCTTGCAGGTATTAGCGCGGATTTAATGTTTGTTGGGGCTGACGGCATTGATGCCACAAACGGTATCACCACCTTCAATGAAGGCTACTCGATCAGCAGCGTGATGGCCGCTGCAGCCCATAAAGTGATTGCCGTACTGGATGCCAGCAAGTTTAATCGTCGCGGGTTTAATCAGGTGCTGCCGATGGAGAAGATTGACTGTGTGATTACGGATGATGGGATCGGAAAACACGATAAAGACTTGCTGAGCAAAACGGGCACTGAGATCATTACGGTTTAGCGAAAGACGCAGATCGCCGGTTGGTCTGCGCAATTTTCTTTTCCGACATTTATTCCGACACTCTGGATTTTGTAGGCCGGGCAAGCGCAGCGCCGCCCGGCAAAAACAGGCGGAGTATGACTTACTCCCCCTGCTGCTCCAGCGCATATTTATAGAGCGCATTCTTCTTCACGCCGTGGATTTCTGCCGCCAGTGCTGCTGCTTTCTTAAGCGGCAATTCAGCCTGTAGCAGTGCCAGAGTACGCAGCGCATCGGCAGGCAGTGCATCCTCCTCCGCTTTATGCCCTTCGACAATCAGCACCATCTCACCCTTGCGACGGTTTCGTCCTCTTTCACCCACGCCAGCAGTTCGCCGACCGGCGCGCCGTGAATGGTTTCCCAGGTTTGGTCAGCTCGCGCGCCAGCACCACGTAGCGGCGCTCTCCCCAGACGGTCACCATATCTTCCAGGCTTTCCAGCAGGCGATGCGTGGATTCGTAGAAAATCAGCGTACGCGGTTCAGCTTCCAGCTCTTTTAACACGTCACGGCGGCCTTTGGATTTGGCGGGCAGGAAACCTTCATAGCAGAAACGATCGGACGGCAGGCCTGCAGCGCTCAACGCAGCAATCGCAGCACACGGCCCCGGCAGTGGGACCACCCGGATCCCGGCTTCACGGCAGGTACGCACCAAGTGGTAGCCCGGATCGTTAATCAGCGGCGTACCGGCGTCAGAGACGAGCGCAATGTTCTGCCCCTCTTTGAGCTTCGCCACCAGCGTTTCTGCTTTTTGCTGCTCATTATGATCGTGCAGGGCGAAGAGACGAGCGTTAATCGCAAAGTGTTGCAGCAATAAACCGGTATGCCGGGTATCTTCAGCGGCAATTAAATCAACAGCTTGTAATACGGTCAGCGCACGTTGGGTAATATCAGACAAATTCCCGATAGGAGTAGGTACAATATAAAGCTGGCCTTGAGAATTCTCTGCCGTTTCGTGTTGTTTCATTGTTTCGTCCGTATTGCCGATTTAATATTGAGCATTGCGTAAAAAAAAATCACTGGATACAGTATGGTACCGTTAACGTTTCTTCGAAAAAAAGCCACGCGCAGCGTGCCGCTTCTGCTGGCAGCCCTGATCTTTGCAGGCTGTGGCACCCAGGCACCTGACCAGAGCACGGCCCATCTGCAGGGATCCGCTCAGGCTGATTCTGGCTTTTATCTGCAACAAATGTCGCAAAGCTCAAATGATACCAGGATCAACTGGCAATTACTCGCCATTCGTGCACTGCTGAAAGAGGGCAAAACCCAGCAGGCCGCCGAACTGTTCAACCAGCTTCCGCACGAGCTTAACGATGCCCAGCGTCTTGAGCAGAGCCTGCTCTCTGCCGAGCTGAAAGTCGCGCTGAAAGATTATGCCGCCGCGAAAAAGATCCTTGGCGACATCGACGTAAGCGCACTGGATAAAAATCAGCAGGCCCGTTTCTGGCAGGCGGGTATTACCGCTGAGCAGGGACGTCCTTCCCTGACGCTGCTGCGGGCGCTGATCGCCCAGGAGCCGCTGCTCGGCGGTGCGGACAAGCAGAAAAATATCGATGCCACCTGGCAGGCGCTCGCCTCAATGACCCAGGAACAGGCGCAGGCGCTGGTCATCAATGCTGATGAAAACGTGTTGCAGGGGTGGCTGGATCTGCAACAGATGTGGTTTAACAACCGCAGCGATCCAAAAATGCTGAAAGCCGGTATTACCGACTGGCAGACCCGTTACCCGCAGAACCCGGGCGCGAAAATGCTGCCAACCCAGCTGGTGAATGTGCAGAACTTTAAGCCTGCGTCGACAAGCAAAATTGCGCTGCTTCTGCCGCTGAATGGCCAGGCGGCAGTGTTTGGCCGTACGATTCAACAGGGCTTTGAAGCGGCGAAAAACGGCACCACGCCGGTAACGGGCAGTGCGGTTCCGGTGCAGGCAGCGCAGGCGGCCAACGTGAACGACGTTGTCAGCCCCTCTGCCGCCGAGACCAGTGACCTGACCACCGCACAAACCCCGGCGCAGGGTACAATGCAAAATCCGGTTACCGCACCGACTACCCCTCCAGCGACGGCAGCACCAGCAGCACAGGCTCCGGTTGAGGCACAAGCGACGCCTGCACCAGAGGCTACGGCAGAACAGCCTCAACAGCCGCCTGCACAACCTACCGCTCAACCTGCAGCACAGCCGCAGGCCGTTGCAGCTACCAGCGCCAACCCGGGCGCTGAATTGAAAATCTACGACACCAGTTCGAAGCCGCTTGACCAGGTGCTGGCGCAGGTTCAGCAGGACGGGGCAAGCATCGTTGTCGGCCCGCTGCTGAAAAACAACGTGGAAGAGCTGATGAAGAGCAATACCACGCTGAACGTACTGGCGCTCAACCAGCCGGAACAGGTTCAGAACCGGGCCAATATTTGCTACTTCGCACTCTCTCCGGAAGATGAAGCCCGCGATGCGGCGCGTCATATCCACGAGCAGGGTAAACAGGCCCCGCTGCTGCTGATCCCGCGCAGTACGCTGGGCGATCGCGTGGCTAATGCTTTTGCCGATGAATGGCAGAAGCTGGGCGGCGGCATCGTGCTGCAGCAGAAATTCGGTTCCGTCTCTGAACTGCGTGCGGGCGTTAACGGTGGAGCGGGTATCGCGCTTAACGGCAGTCCGGTTTCCGCCAGCCTGCCGCAGCAGCAGAGCGTGACCATTGGCGGCCTGACCATCCCTGCCCCGCCAACCGACGCTCAGATAAGCGGTGGTGGTAAAGTGGATGCGGCCTATATCGTTGCCACGCCGCAGGAGATCGCCTTTATCAAGCCGATGATCGCGATGCGTAACGGCAGCCAGAGCGGCGCAACGCTCTACGCCAGCTCCCGCAGCGCACAGGGCACCGCAGGCCCGGATTTCCGTCTGGAAATGGACGGCCTGCAGTACAGCGAAATCCCGATGCTGGCGGGCAGCAACCCGGCGCTGATGCAGCAGGCGCTAAGCTCCGTACGTAACGACTATTCGCTGGCGCGTCTGTATGCGATGGGTGTTGATGCGTGGGCGCTGGCAAACCACTTTACCCAGATGCGTCAGGTACCGGGCTTTGAGCTTAACGGCAACACCGGCGATCTGACCGCCACTCAGGACTGTGTGATTAACAGGAAGTTATCATGGCTCAAATACCAGCAGGGGCAAATCGTCCCGGCCAGTTAAGCCGTAAAGAGACCGGCGATGCGTGGGAGTTAAAAGCGCGTCGCTGGCTCGAAGGCAAAGGACTGCGCTTTATCGCCGCCAACGTCCGCGGGCGCGGCGGCGAAATTGATCTGATCATGAAAGACGGTCAGGTGATTGTGTTTGTAGAAGTCCGCTTTCGACAGTCTTCCCGTTTTGGCGGTGCTGCCGCCAGCGTGACGCTCGCCAAACAACATAAATTATTACAGACTGCCCACTTGTGGCTTGCCCGCCATAATGGGAGCTTTGATACTGTGGATTGCCGTTTCGATGTGATAGCCTTCACCGGAAATGAGATCGAATGGCTTAAAAACGCTTTTGGCGAAGACGCATAATTAAGATTTAAAAGGGATAACGTGCTCGAAAGAATTAAAGTGTGCTTCACAGAAAGCATCCAGACTCAGATTGCCGCGGCGGAAGCCCTTCCGGACGCGATCTCTCGCGCTGCAATGACGCTGGTGCAATCCCTGCTTAACGGCAACAAAATCCTCTGTTGTGGCAACGGAACCTCAGCCGCCAACGCACAGCATTTTGCTGCCAGCATGATTAACCGTTTTGAAACCGAACGCCCGAGTTTACCTGCCATTGCACTTAATACCGATAATGTGGTCTTAACAGCGATTGCTAACGATCGTCTGCACGACGAAATTTACGCAAAGCAGGTGCGCGCCCTGGGGCATGCCGGCGATGTGCTGCTGGCGCTCTCCACGCGCGGCAACAGCCGGGACATCGTCAAAGCCGTTGAAGCCGCCGTTACCCGCGACATGACCATCGTCGCCTTAACCGGCTATGACGGCGGTGAGCTGGCGGGTCTGCTCGGGCCGCAGGATGTGGAAATCCGCATTCCGTCTCACCGTAGCGCACGTATCCAGGAGATGCATATGCTCACGGTGAACTGCTTATGCGATTTGATCGATAACACGCTTTTCCCTCACCAGGATGATTAAGGAGTTTTTATGAAGGCTTTATCGACCCTCGCAGTCCTTATGTCTGCATTACTGCTTCAGGGATGTATTGCTGCGGCCGTTGTGGGTACTGCCGCAGTAGGCACCAAAGCGGCGACCGATCCGCGCTCAGTGGGAACGCAGGTGGATGACGGTACGCTGGAGCTGCGGGTCAACAGTGCGCTGTCGAAAGACGAACAAATCAAGAAAGAAGCGCGTATCAACGTGACGGCTTATCAGGGCAAAGTCCTGCTGACGGGTCAGGCACCGAATACCGAACTCTCCAGCCGCGCGAAGCAGATCGCAATGGGCGTTGAGGGCACCACGGAAGTCTTCAATGAAATCCGCCAGGGTCAGCCAATCAGCCTGGGCACCGCGTCGTCTGACACCTGGATCACCACCAAAGTCCGCTCCCAGCTGCTGGGTTCAGACCAGGTGAAATCCTCAAACGTAAAAGTAACGACCGAAAACGGTGAAGTGTTCCTGCTGGGTCTGGTGACCGATCGTGAAGGGAAAGCGGCGGCGGATATCGCCAGCCGGGTGAGCGGCGTGAAGCACGTCACCACCGCGTTTACCTACATTAAGTAATCCACGTCTGACTAAAGGCCCGGTAGGCGCGAGCGCCACCGGGCTTTTTTTACATCAACGCAATACTCCCCACCATCACTCCGCTCAACGCCACCAGTCCCGCCGTCAGCCACAGCGCTTTCGCCGGGAAAGACTTACGCAGCATGATGAGCGACGGTAGGCTGATTGCCGGCAAGGTGATAAGCAGCGCCAGCGCCGGTGCGGTACCCATACCGGCCAGCATCATGGTCTGGACAATCGGAATTTCTGCCGCCGTGGGGATCACAAACAGGCAGCCTGCAACGGCCATCGCAATCACCCACATCAGCGTGTTGTCGATCGCCCCATCCGCATGCGGGAAGAGCCAGACGCGCGCCGCGCCCAGAACCAGTACCGCCAGGATATAGACCGGAATGGTGCTCCAGAAAAGCTGCCACAACGCCTTCCCCCAGCGAGAGAAGAAACCGCCCTGCGGTTCGCTGACGTCCAGTTCAACGGCTGCGGGTTCGACGGCAGTATCCTTCACCAGTTTTTGTACCAGCGTCGCCACCACCAGCACCGTCAGCAGCCCGGCAACCAGACGGATAGCGGCAAAATGCCAGCCGAGCACAAAGCCCATAAACACCAGCGTCGCCGGGTTGAGCAGCGGGTTCCCCATCCAGAATGCCAGCGCACCGCCCATGGATACGCGCTGGCGGCGCATACCCGCCGCTACTGGTGCGGCACAGCAGGAGCACATCATACCCGGCAGAGAGAAAATCGTCCCCAGCAGCGTGCCCTGAAAGCGCGGCTGCCCGAGTGTTTTCACCAGCCAGTTTCGAGGAATAAGTACCTGAATCAGCGATCCCAGGATTACCCCTAAGACGGCAGCTTTCCACACTGCCAGGAAGTAGACCATGGCGTAATCCCATGCCGCCTTCAGCGGGCTGGCATCAGCCTGAGCGAGTATAGATTTACCGATGCTGTGCGTTTCGGCGGCGGCGAAGGCTTTGCCGTAGTACGGCTGCCATTTCACATACCAGAGGCCAATGATGACCACGAGAAAGAAGAGTGCGGGCTTCCACCATTGGACAGGTGCTGCCGCCTGAGATGAAGACTGACCAGTCATACCATTCCCCGGAGAGTGTTATTTAATAAGCCGGAGAAGTTTACGCCTCGCCCTGCGCGATTTCACGCAGTTTTGCCGAAGGGATGATATTGACGCCCTCCTGCGACGGTGCCAGCGCCTCTTTCAGCATCGCCTGCGCGACGTCCCGCGCCTCGATGGACTTCCAGTTACCCGGCAGGATGCGAAACAGCGGGGCGAAGAAGGATTCGTTAAAAACGCCGTTCGTCGCGGTGGCCCATCAGCATGGAAGGCCGCACGATTGTCAGGCGCTCCCACTTCTGCGCAATCAGCGCCTCTTCCAATTTTGCCCTTCACCTGATTGTAAAAAAAACGGTGAGCCGGTGCTGGCGCCGTGCGAGCTCACCACCAGGAAATGTTTTGCCCCCAGCTTTTTCGCCGTCAGGGCGGTATCCACCACCAGCGTGTAGTCCGCATGGACGAACGCTTCTTTACTGCCCGCCTCACGCCGCGTCGTGCCCAGGCAGCAAAAGGCGATATCTATAGGATCCTGCACCTGCGCCAGCGCGTCGGTGAGCTGGGGATCGTGCGGGTTATAGACGCCGGTGATATCCAACAGCGGGCGGCGCGTCGGGGCGGCAATATAGTTGATATGCCGGTCCTGGATCAGCAACCGCAGCAGATGTCCACCCACCAGCCCGGTTGCGCCGGTAATCAGTACCTGACTCATCTTATCCCCTTTACAGAATTGTCCGTTTGCGATCTGGACCTGCTCTACCACACTTAAAAGTCTGTTACCGGTAAGTATTTACCACAAACGGGAAAAAAATCAGTCTGAAGCGAAAACAACGGAGGAAGCATGGGTAAAAAAAATCGCAGTCTTGATTACCGACGAGTTTGAAGATTCAGAATTTACGTCGCCAGCTGAGGCATTCCGCAAGGCAGGCCACGAGGTCATCACCATTGAGAAAGAAGCGGGTAAAACCGTGAAGGGCCACAAGGGCGAAGCCAGCGTGACCATCGATGAGTCCATCGATAACGTCAGCCCGTCAGATTTCGACGCCCTGCTGTTACCAGGCGGCCATTCACCGGATTCCCTGCGCGGGGACGAGCGTTTCGTCACCTTTACCCGTGACTTCGTCGGCACCGGCAAGCCGGTCTTTGCCATCTGCCACGGCCCGCAGCTGCTGATCAGCGCTGAAGTGGTCCGCGGGCGTAAGCTTACGGCGGTGAAACCGATCGTTATCGATCTGAAAAACGCAGGGGCCGAGTTTTACGATCAGGAGGTGGTCAACGATAACGACCAGCTGATCACCAGCCGGACCCCGGACGATCTCCCGGCGTTTAACCGCGAAGCGCTACGCCTGCTCGGCGCGTAGCCAGTGAAGCTTCTTGCCAAAGCCCAGGGTGTTGTCGGTAAATTTCAGCTCATCAACGCGGATTTCCCACACCGGGGCTTTTAGCGCAGCAGCAACCGGGAAGCGGCGCGTGTAGCGTTTACGCTGTGCGTCGCTTTCTCCACCTTCCAGACGACGAATCTCACCTTTGAACTGCACGCCGCGGATCAGCGCGACGGTTTTGGGCTGGCCGTTGACCGTGCCCGCCACTTTTGCCTGCTGGCCGGTCATCTGGGCATGCCGCGTTTTGTCCTCACTCATGACGTAAAAAGCGACGCGTTCAGGATCGTAGTAGTAAAAGGCGTTGGCGCACCACATTTCGCCCTCGCTATATACGCACCAGGTCACGACGTGCTGCTTTGCCAGCCAGCGGTTAATGGCGGCCAGTGTTTCCATTTTCGTTCTCTCTCATGCTATGGTGCGTTCACCTTAACATACTGAATCTGTTTACCGTGTGCTGGTTTCTCTATCTTGTCCGAACCGCTGATAACGCACTCTACACCGGGATCACCACCGATGTGGCGCGGCGTTTTTTACAACATCAAACGGGGAAAGGGGCAAAAGCGCTGCGGGGGAAAGGCGAATTGCAGCTGGCTTTTTCTGCCGCCGTGGGGGACAGATCGCTGGCACTCAGGCTGGAGTACCGTATTAAGCAGCTAACGAAGCGCCAGAAGGAGCGCCTCGTGACCGGAGACGGCTCCTTTGAGGCGCTACGCGAGAGCCTGATTAAAAGCGATTAAAATGGTCGTGGTAGTCCACCAGACCATTTACGCCGTTCAGGGCATCATCCGCCAGGCGATGCACCTGGAAGGCGGATTCGGTACCCGGCCAGCGGCAGCGAAGATCGTAATGCGCGGCCTGCTCGAAGCCTAAACGGCCATAGAACGCCGGATCGCCCAGCGTGACCACGGCGGCATAACCAAACTCATTCAGCGAGTCCAGCCCTTCATAGACCAGCTGGCGCGCCAGGCCCTGCCCGCGGTAGTTTTCATCTACCGCCAGCGGTGCCATGCCCACCCACTGAAGATCTTCACCCTGAACGATCACCGGGCTGAAGGCAACATAGCCGACAACCTGACCTTCGTCATCGGTGGCAACCAGCCCCAGCGTGATCAGGCCGTCTTCACGGAGATCGTGGACCAGTTGGGCTTCCGCGTCGCTCTCAAAAGCGCGGCGTAATAACGCATCGATACCCGGTGCATCAATCCCAATTTCGACTCGAATCAGCATGGCTCACCTACTGAAGTGTGTTTACTGTCCGGCGGGGTTTTCAGCCCGGCCTCAACGAAATCTGCCATTTGCATTAACATCACGCGCAGCGCTTTCGGCATCTGCTCCAGCTCAATGGCATCCATTAAATTCTTAACGTACAGGCCCAGCTCCGTGTCGCCTTCAATCACCAGACGGCGCTGGAAGAAGAGCGTATCCGGATCCTGCTTGCGCGCGGCAATCATCAGCAGATCGCTGGCGTTGGCGCTAAAGCTCACGTCCGCCTCGGCGGTTTCGCGGACGATCAGCTGGTCATTCTCAACGGAGGTAAACCAGCGCAGCCCGATGTCACGCACTTCAATGCTTAACCAGCGGCCTTCCAGGAATTCCAGCTCGCCATCCTGAAGCGCCTGGCGGAACTGCCAGCTCAGGACCTGCTCCAGCACCTGACGTTTAAGCGCGAACGGCGCCAGCTTTGACCCGGCACGCTCAGCATTGATGGGCCAAATTGTACGAGACGTGAACGCAGTTTATCCAGCACGAGCTTTACTCCCTGATATCTATAGTCCTGCTATTTTGCCATATCCGACGCATAACATAGCGGCGTAAATCAACAAACCGTCGTCCGGACAACCTCATTATTGGTGCCATCAATACGCCATTAGCTGCCTTAAATCAAAAAATTGTCGCGTATGGGTTAATTAAAATCCCAGCTCGTTTAACATTTTTGCGATCGACAACATCAGGATCAAATTATGGAGCTGCTCTGCCCTGCCGGAAACCTTCCGGCGCTTAAGGCGGCCATCGAAAATGGGGCCGATG
>OKVS01000599.1_pt1 | contig 10588 bp, 9 predicted proteins | sample 1606911 | NCBI WGS metagenome assembly OKVS01 (sample SAMN03281016, study PRJEB24777) | human gut metagenome | isolation source: fecal sample PR161 from 1 month old female Malay infant, caesarean... | reverse complement strand
TTGTTTCTTCAGCGGATATTTTCAGGCGAACCGGGATCAATAACGGCTGCGCACAGGCCGCAATTTTCCCCCGGCGTCAGTTGCGCCTGCTTGAGCCAGCGTTCGGCAACCGGCAGCGCCAGAAGCAGCAGTTTGCCGTCGCGCTCAAGCAGGGCCATATCCGGTGCGATAATCGTCAGCACCCGGCCAAAAGCTCTGGCTATGGCCTTCAAGGGAAGGTGTCGCCACCGAAACGTGCTCTTTGCGCTCGACTGCGGGCGTTTCCAGCAGTTTACGGTACAGCGCCCCCTGCTGCTTCTGATAGCCGGGCTGAGCGTTCGGGTAGTTCACGCCCGTCGGACGCGGCGCGGCTCCTGCAGAGGAGAAACGCGGGGCGTCTGGTTCACGCGCGACGGCAGGCTCCGCAAAATGGTTGCGGCCCGCAGCAACACGGTTTTCCGGAATGGGGCGCGGTGCGGAGTCTTCTTTTTCCAGCGGCAGCGTGGGTTCAAGCTGCTGTTGCAGCACGCTCAGCACGCCCTGGTAGATAAAATCATGCACCAGACGCGACTGATGGAAACGTACTTCATGCTTGGCAGGATGGACGTTGACATCCACCTGATGCGGGTCGATCTCCAGATACAGCACAAATGCCGGTTGCTGATCGGCCCCGAGCTTGTCTTCGCAGGCCTGGCGAATGGCGTGGTTAATGAGGCGGTCGCGCATCATGCGGCCGTTCACGTAGCAATACTGAATTTCAGAATACGCCGCGCTACTGGCGTTCGGATCGGCCACCCAGCCGCGTAAAGCCAGATCGCCGTGCTGCCACTCGATAGCCAACGCCTGCTCCAGGAACGGCGTCCCGCAGATAGCGCCTAACCGCCGCTCTTTCTGACCACCTTCAGCCACCGCGCGGTACTGGCGCATTACCTTGCCGTTATGGCTGAGGTTGATGGTGACGTCGAAACGGGCGAGCGCAATTCGGCGGATGATCTCGTCGATATGGCCGAACTCGGTTTTTTCGGTACGCATAAACTTGCGGCGGGCGGGAGTATTGTAGAACAGGTCCAGAACTTCCAGCGTAGTACCGACAGGGTGCGCCGCGGGTTTGACCGTGACGTCCATATCCCGCCCTTCAGCGTAGGCCTGCCAGGCTTCCTGCTGTTCAGCGGTGCGGGAGGTCAGCGTTAAACGAGAAACCGAGCTGATACTGGCCAGCGCTTCGCCGCGAAAACCGAGGCTGATAATCGCTTCCAGGTCATCCAGAGAGGCAATTTTACTGGTGGCATGACGCGCCAGCGCCAGCGCCAGCTCCTCTTTTTTGATGCCGCAGCCGTTGTCGCGAATGCGGATAAGCTTTGCGCCGCCGCGTTCGATATCAATATCAATGCGGGTGGCGCCCGCATCGAGGCTATTTTCAACCAGCTCCTTCACCACCGACGCAGGGCGTTCCACCACCTCACCGGCGGCGATTTGGTTCGCGAGCTGCGGCGGCAGAACCTGAATCGGCATGAAATCTCCTTAATTTGTGGCGGTCAACCCACCCGGCTGCGCGGCGCTGGCCGTCTGGGCTGCTCCGCCCTGCGGCGCGGACTGCAGAGGATGCGCCTCAAAATATTTACGTAAACCGTTATAAATCGCTTCGGCAATTTGCTGTTGATAGCTGTCGCTGCCCAGCAGGCGCTCTTCACTGTTATTGCTGATAAAGCCCGTCTCTACCAGAATTGACGGAATATCCGGCGAGCGCAGAACGCCCAGGCTCGCATGTTCAGGGCGGCGCTTATGCAATGCCCCGATGCCCTGCAACTGGTTCAATACGTTAGTGGCGACATCATACCCGACGCGCTGAGAATGACCGAATTGTAAATCCAGCACCGCCTGGCTGAGGTATGGGTCAGACTGGCTGTTTGCCAGCACATCACCCGCGCCGCCTAACAGTTCAGACTGTTTCTCATGCTCTTCCAGCCAGTTGGCCATTTCGCTGTTTGCCCGGCGGTTCGACAGGACCCATACCGAGGCGCCCGTCGCGTTACGGTTCGGTGCGGCATCCGCGTGAATGGAGACCAGGAAATTGGCGTTTTGCTTACGCGCCACGTCTGAGCGGCCCATCACAGAGATAAAATAGTCGCCGTCGCGGGTTAGTACGCCTTTAAACATCGGATCATCGTTTAACAGCGTCCGCAGCTTGCGGGCCACCGCAATAGTGACATTTTTCTCTCGCGTGCCGCCCGGGCCAATCGCTCCAGGATCCTGTCCACCGTGCCCGGCATCAATGGCGATAATCACTTTGTCACCGCTGACCGTACGCCGTGCGCTGACCGCCGGACGCGTTACCGTGTTACTGCTGGTTGCCGCGGTGATGCGATCGTTCTGCGATTTAAACGGATTACGCGCAGGTTCCGATGGGCGAGGCGTATACACCGGCTCTTCCACGCGTTTCGCGACAACCGGTGGCGGCGGAGGCGGCGGAACATCGGCATTGATGGTGAAGACCACCGTATAGTTCGCCCCGTTTTGCTGCTTCACCGCCTTCGTTTTGCCCTTTTCGGTCAGATCGACCACCAGGCGCAGTGACTGGCTGTCCTGAGGGGTACCCGAGCGGATACTTTTCACCAGGTTGTTACCGCTGAACCGCAGCGGTAACCCCTGGATCACGCCTGTCTGTTTGATATCCAGCGCCACGCTGTGGCTGTCTGGCTGTGAAAACGCGTATTCAGGGTCGCCCATAAGCTGAACGTAATCCGCGCCTGGCTTTCGCCGTTTGACACCTGAATATCCGAAAGGCTTGCCGCCCCGGCCTGCGCGCACAGCAGCACCGTCGCAGCCAACACCCAACCTTTAACGCGACTAATCATCCCGTCATCCCTACTCTTAACCGGCGAGACGCGCCAGTAAGGAACACCCTGATGAGGAAACCGCACTGATGCGAGCCTCACGCCCTTGAGCCTGGTAATCTAAGTGAATTTCGACATCCGGGTCAGGCAGCACACCCGCACCTTGTTGCGGCCACTCCACCAGGCAGATGGCATCGTCGGCAAAATAATCACGGATCCCCATAAATTCCAGCTCCTCAGGATCCGCAAGGCGGTATAAATCAAAGTGGTACACCATAAGATTGTCGAGGGTGTACGGCTCGACCAGCGTGTAGGTAGGGCTTTTCACGTTCCCGTTATGCCCTAACGCCTGCAAAAAACCCCGGCTGAAGGTGGTTTTACCCGCGCCTAAATCGCCATACAGATAAATGACGGTTGCCCCCTGACAGGCCTGCGCCACGCGCTTGCCGAGATCTAAAGTGGCTTGTTCATCAGGTAAAGGAATCGCTCGATTAGTCATTTTCTACGTCAATCACATCCGGGTTAACAACACGCCGCAGCGTGCAAAAGAGATCGGTGGCCAGCATACCGCGTGTCCCCTCCCGCGCAGCAAGCCTGTCAGCTGCCGCGCCGTGGGCCACGCAGCCCGCACAGGCTGCATCATAAAGGGGAAGTTTCTGTCCAAGCAATGCGCCGATGATGCCTGAAAGCACATCGCCCATACCGCCGCTCGCCATGCCCGCATTTCCGGCATCAATAATGCCCTGCCTCTCGTCACTGGCGACAACGGTGCCTGCCCCTTTCAAAACGGCAACACCTCCGTAACGTTTTACCAGACGCTGAGCAGAAAGTAAGCGATCGCTTTCAATTTCTGCCACGCTGCAGTTAAGCAGGCGCGCGGCTTCGCCGGGGTGTGGCGTCAGAATGCGATTGTGACGCTTATCCGGATTTATTGCCAGAAGGTTAAGCGCGTCGGCATCCCACAGCATCGGTTTACGAAAATTCTCGACCTTTTGCAGGGCCTGTTTACCCCATGTCTGTTGCCCAAGCCCGGGACCAATAACCACCACATCCGCCCATTCGAGGCTTTCTTCCAGCGTCTGGGGCGTAAGCTCATGGACCATCAGTTCCGGTCGGGCTGTGATGATTGGCGCAATATTTTCAATGCGAGTGAGTACTCGCACTAACCCGGCACCGCTGCGAAGTGCCGCCTCACCGGTCATGCGAACCGCGCCTGCCGTACCGCGATCGCCACCAATAATCACCAGTCTGCCGTTGTCGCCCTTGTGAGACGTTGGGCGGCGCGGCGGAAGCCACTCTTTTAGCTGCGAGGAATCAAAGCGCGACAGGAGCGTTTCCTGTCCAACGAGCCAGCTCTCCAGCCCCAGCGCGTTATGGTGCAATACGCCGACCACATCCCGCGCTTTTCCGGTTAACAGGCCCGGCTTCAGAGCGATAAAGGTCACGGTGTGCGCAGCCTGAATAACGGCGCCAGGCGTCGCGCCGGTCTGCGCGATCAGGCCCGACGGAATATCCAACGCGACTACCGGCGCAGAGTACCCGTTAGCGTGTTCAATAAGCGCGGCAATGTTTTCGCGAGGCGCGCTGCGTAGCCCGGTCCCCAGCAGACCATCAACAATCAGATCAACATCTTCCGGCCAGACGATATCAGGAGCATGAATCACGCCGCCTGCGTTCAGCCATGCCTCCCGCGCCGCGCAGGCCTCTTCCGGCAGGGGCTTATCACTCTCCAGCGCCAGCAGGGTAACGCGGAGACCGGCTGCAACGGCAAGACGCGCAACGACGTAGCCGTCGCCGCCGTTATTGCCGTGCCCGCACAAAATCAGCCAGTGAGTGGACTGCGGGTACGCGCTGCGGGCAACGTTAAACGCCGCCTCTCCCGCGCGCTGCATCAGTTCATAAAGGGTAATGCCGAGACTGTCTGCGGCCTCTTTTTCGGCGCGCCGGAGGTCGTCCGCATGCCAGATGGAATGTGGTATACTTGCGGGGTTTTTCTTCACCGTATGGTCCGTCATGTCACAGCCCCTCGATCTCAATGAATTAGCGCAAAAAATAAAACAGTGGGGTGCTGAGCTTGGCTTCCAGAAGGTAGGCATTACCGATACCGACCTCTCTGCCAGCGAGCCAAAACTGCAGGCCTGGCTGGACAAACAATACCACGGCGAAATGGAGTGGATGGCGCGTCACGGCATGATGCGCGCCCGTCCACATGAACTTTTACCGGGTACACTACGCGTCATCAGCGTGCGCATGAACTACCTGCCTGCCAACGCGGCCTTTGCGCGCACGCTAAAAAATCCCTCCCTGGGTTACGTCAGCCGGTACGCTCTGGGACGTGATTACCATAAGCTTCTGCGTAACCGCTTAAAAAAACTCGGGGAAACCATTCAGCAGCACTGTGATTCGCTGAATTTTAGACCCTTTGTCGATTCCGCGCCTGTTCTTGAGCGCCCGATCGCCGAAAAAGCCGGACTTGGCTGGACAGGTAAGCACTCACTTATCCTGAGCCGCGACGCCGGATCGTTCTTCTTCCTCGGTGAGCTGCTGATAGATTTACCCCTGCCGGTAGATGGCCCGGTGGAGGAAGGCTGTGGCCGCTGCGTGGCCTGCATGACCATCTGCCCGACGGGCGCCATCGTTGAGCCTTACACCGTTGATGCCCGCCGCTGTATTTCATATCTCACCATCGAACTCGAAGGGGCGATCCCGGAAGAATTCCGACCGCTTATCGGCAACCGGATCTACGGCTGCGACGACTGCCAGCTGATTTGCCCGTGGAACCGCTATTCACAGCTGACGGACGAAGAGGACTTCAGCCCCCGTAAAGCGCTGCATGCGCCACAGCTTATTGAGCTGTTCGCCTGGACCGAAGCCTGGTTCCTGAAGGTGACGGAAGGTTCCGCTATTCGGCGTATTGGCCACCTGCGCTGGCTGCGAAACGTGGCCGTCGCGCTGGGCAATGCCCCGTGGGATGAAGCGAATATTCAGGCGCTCGAAAGCCGTAGAGGTGAGCACCCACTTCTTGATGAACACATAGAATGGGCGATTGCGCAGCAAATCGAGAAGCGAAATGCCTGCGTGGTCGAGGTGCAGCTTCCTAAGAAACAGCGGCTGGTTAGGGTGATTGAAAAAGGGCTTACGCGGGATGCGTGATATATTCACAGCCTGTGAATAAAAATAAAAACTCAAGCACCATCTGGACTTGAGAAGAGGTCAAGTGATCTCAATAACATTTTGAAATGAAATTTTATCCAATTAATACAGTGACTTGTGAAGATATTATTCACCCTGCTAACTTTCTGTACGGTTTGGGTAAAGCGCGAATTCTGTGGATAACTCTGTTTACAAGAGTATTTCAGGTGCAATAGAAAACGTCCCCAGCGCGTCTTTTCGCTGTGGATATTTTAGAGATGAAGAAGAATTTGGAGCGGGAAACGAGACTCGAACTCGCGACCCCGACCTTGGCAAGGTCGTGCTCTACCAACTGAGCTATTCCCGCTTGGGTGGTCCGTGCTTTAGAAGCACTTTCAAATTTTGGAGCGGGAAACGAGACTCGAACTCGCGACCCCGACCTTGGCAAGGTCGTGCTCTACCAACTGAGCTATTCCCGCTTGGGCAGTCTGTGCTGTGGAAGCACCTTCAAATTTTGGAGCGGGAAACGAGACTCGAACTCGCGACCCCGACCTTGGCAAGGTCGTGCTCTACCAACTGAGCTATTCCCGCAAATCTGTACTGCTTTTGTTGCTGTCGTAACGTGTAATTCTCTGTCGTTACGGGAGGCGCATTATACGAGAAATCCTTTTAGCTGCAACCCCCCTTAAAGTGATTTTTTCGAAATTCAGTTCAAGTGCTTATTTAATCGGCAAGCTGAACAATTTAACGACAAAAACCCGGCCACGCAAGGTGCCGGATCTCAAAATCACAGCTTAATAAAGTTTTCGCGGTAGTACGCGAGTTCCGCCACGGACTCGCGGATATCGTCCATCGCCTGGTGCGTACCCTGTTTTTTAAAGCCGTCCAGAATTTCAGGTTTCCAGCGGCGCGCCAGCTCTTTCAGGGTGCTCACGTCCAGATAGCGGTAATGGAAGTAAGACTCCAGCTCCGGCATGTACTTGAAGAGGAAACGGCGATCCTGACCGATGCTGTTCCCGCAGATCGGCGATTTACCCGCTGGTACCCACTGCTTCAGAAATTCGAGCGTCGCCAGTTCCGCCTCGCGATCGCCCAGCGTGCTCGCCTTCACGCGCTCGACAAGACCGCTGCCGGTGTGGGTACGCACGTTCCACTCATCCATCAGCGCAAGCTGGTCGTCGGACTGATGCACCGCAATCGTTGGCCCTTCGGCAAGGATATTCAGGTTGGCATCGGTCACCAGAGTTGCAATCTCAATAATGCGATCGCGCTCGGGATCCAGCCCGGTCATTTCGAGATCGATCCAAATCAGGTTGTTTTCATCCGCGCTCATGTTATTTTCCACCCTTCTCGCATAACCGGCAGTAGCAGGTTAACTAGTATTAATTAGAGTGTATCATAGAGGTTTTGCCCCTTACGGGCGACCAGGAGCCAGTGCGATTGAGTAAAAATAAACTCTCCAAAGGGCAGCAGCGCCGCGTGAATGCCAATCATCAGCGCCGTCTTAAAACCACTTCGGAGAAGGTCGATTACGACGACAACCTGTTTGGCGAACCAACGGAAGGCGTAGTTATCAGCCGTTTCGGTATGCACGCCGACGTGGAATCCGCCGATGGCGAAATCCACCGCTGTAACATTCGCCGGACCATTCGTTCTCTGGTGACCGGCGACCGCGTCGTCTGGCGACCGGGTAAAGAGGCGGCAGAGGGCGTTACGGTAAAAGGTATCGTTGAAGCGGTCCATGAGCGTACGTCCGTGTTAACCCGTCCCGATTTTTACGACGGGGTGAAGCCGATTGCCGCCAACATTAACCAGATTGTCATCGTATCGGCGATTTTGCCCGAACTTTCGCTCAATATTATCGACCGATACCTTGTCGCCTGTGAAACGCTGCAGGTTGAACCGATTATCGTGCTGAACAAAATCGATCTGCTGGATGACGAAGGCATGGCTTTCGTTAATGAGCAGATGGATATCTACCGCAAGATTGGCTACCGCGTCCTGATGGTCTCCAGCTACACCAAAGACGGACTGAAACCGCTGGAAGAGGCGCTTACCGATCGCATCAGCATCTTTGCGGGTCAGTCCGGCGTGGGGAAATCGAGCCTGCTAAACAACCTTCTCGGCCTCCAGCAGGAGATTCTCACTAACGATGTGTCTGACGTCTCGGGTCTGGGCCAGCACACCACCACCGCCTCACGTCTCTATCATTTCCCTCACGGCGGCGATGTGATCGACTCACCGGGCGTGCGTGAATTCGGTTTATGGCATCTTGAGCCGGAACAAATCTTTAATGGATTTGTCGAATTCCATGATTATTTAGGCGCTTGCAAATACCGCGACTGCAAACACGATAACGATCCAGGCTGCGCTATCCGCGAAGCGGTTGAGAAAGGTGAAATCGCGGAGACCCGCTTCGAGAATTACCACCGCATTCTTGAGAGCATGGATCAGGTAAAAACGCGTAAAAACTTTTCTGATTCTGATAACTGACAACTAAGCTAAGCATCGCTAAAATCGTCCCCTTTTTTCAGGTTCCGGCGGCTTACTGCCGGATCAGGAATGACAAAACAATGGCCTGGAGGCTACCTTGTTAAACGCATTTAAACTTTCGCTTCAATACATTCTGCCAAAACTGTGGCTCACTCGCCTGGCGGGCTGGGGCGCAAGCAAACGCGCGGGCTGGCTGACCAAACTGGTCATCGACCTTTTCGTTAAGTATTACAAGGTCGACATGAAAGAAGCGCAGAAGCCGGACACCGCCAGCTACCGCACGTTCAACGAGTTTTTCGTGCGCCCGCTGCGCGACGAAGTGCGCCCGCTGAACACCGACCCTAACGTCCTGGTGATGCCAGCAGACGGCGTGATCAGCCAGTTGGGTAACATCGAAGACGACAAAATCCTGCAGGCGAAGGGCCACAACTACAGCCTGGAAGCGTTGCTGGCGGGCAATTACCTGATGGCGGACCTGTTCCGCAACGGTACCTTTGCCACTACCTATCTGTCACCGCGCGACTACCACCGCGTACACATGCCGTGTAACGGTATCCTGCGTGAGATGATCTACGTGCCGGGCGATCTGTTCTCCGTGAACCACCTGACCGCGCAAAACGTACCGAACCTGTTTGCCCGTAACGAACGTGTCATCTGCCTGTTCGATACTGAATTCGGCCCTATGGCGCAGATTCTGGTGGGCGCGACCATTGTCGGCAGCATCGAAACCGTCTGGGCTGGCACCATTACCCCGCCGCGTGAAGGCGTGATCAAGCGCTGGACGTGGCCTGCCGGTGAAGAAGAAGGTTCTGTCGCCCTGCTGAAAGGCCAGGAAATGGGTCGCTTCAAGCTGGGCTCTACCGTCATCAACCTGTTTGCGCCGGGCAAAGTGAAGCTGGCTGAGCAGCTCGAAAGCCTGTCGGTCACCAAACTGGGTCAGCCGCTGGCGGTCTCTACCGAAACCTTCGTGACGCCGGATGCAGAACCTGCTCCGCTGCCGCAAGAAGAGATCGACGCCGAGCACGACGCCAGCCCGCTGGTTGACGACAAAAAAGACGAAGGCTAACAAAAGAAGGATCGCTGACGTGCGCCCGATTATCGTTCTACTGATGGCCTGGTGCCTCAGCATGGGGGCGTACGCAGCGACAGCCCCCGACGCCAAACAGATAACCCAGGAGCTGGAGCAGGCGAAAGCGGCTAAACCCGCTCAGCCAGAGACCGTTGAGTCACTCCAGTCCGCACTGAACGCGCTTGAAGAGCGGAAAGGCTCGCTTGAGCGCGCTCAGCAGTATCAGCAGGTTATCGACAACTTCCCTAAACTCTCGCAAACGCTGCGCGCGCAGCTCGCTAATCTGCGCGATGAGCCCCGCGAAGTGCCGGAAGGCATGACCACCGACGCCCTGAACCAGGAAATCCTGCAGGTCAGCAGCCAGCTCCTGGAAAAGAGCCGCCAGGCTCAGCAGGAGCAGGAGCGAGCGCGTGAAATTGCCGACTCCCTCAGCCAGCTTCCGCAGCAGCAAACCGACGCCCGCCGCCAGCTTAATGAAGTTGAGCGCCGCGTGGGGACACAAAACGGCAACACGCCACAGGCGCAGGCCCAAAATCTGGGCCTGCAGGCAGAATCAGCTCGCTGAAGGCCCTTGTCGATGAGCTCGAGCTGGCGCAGCTTTCCGCCAACAACCGCCAGGAGCTGTCGCGGATGCGCTCAGAACTCGCTCAGAAGCAGAGCGAGCAGCTGGACGCCTATCTTCAGGCCTTGCGCAACCAGCTCAATAGCCAGCGCCAGCGTGAAGCGGAGCGCGCGCTGGAAAGTACCGAGCTGCTGGCAGAAAATAGCGATAACCTGCCTGCCGGCATCGTCGAGCAGTTTAAGGTCAACCGTGAGCTTTCGGCCGCGCTGAATCAACAGGCGCAGCGTATGGATCTGGTGGCCTCGCAGCAGCGTCAGGCCACTAATCAAACCCTTCAGGTTCGCCAGGCGCTCAACACCCTGCGCGAACAGTCCCAGTGGCTCGGATCGTCAAACCTGCTGGGCGAAGCGCTACGCGCCCAGGTCGCGCGCCTGCCGGAGATGCCGAAGCCGCAGCAGCTGGATACCGAAATGGCCCAGCTACGTGTTCAGCGACTGCATTTTGAAGATCTTCTCAATA